>JGI20214J51088_10003459_pt1 | contig 10401 bp, 9 predicted proteins | sample WetSurMetagenome_FD_51088 | JGI IMG/M metagenome (IMG submission 51088) | reverse complement strand
GTGTGGTCCCTAAGGGCATTTATGACCCCTATGAGACTGTGGTGAAGATCATGGGAGGGGACATCCGGTACAGCGATCTCAGGGACTTCCGCATTGATCTCGAGGATATGCTCCAAAAGGTGGATGAAAAAACAAAGGCGGTTTTCATCTGCAACCCGGTCAATCCTACAGGGACCATCGTGACGCGGCAGGCCTTCGAAAAGTTCCTGGGAAGTATCCCGGAAAAGATCCTGGTCGTTCTGGATGAGGCCTACTTCGATTTTGTCTCTTCCAAGGATTACCCCAACGGCATTGACTATGTACGGCAGGGAAAGAACGTGATCGTTCTCAGAACCTTTTCGAAAGTTTACGGCTTGGGCGGGCTGCGCATAGGGTATGCGGTGGCAGAACCGGAGCTCGTTTTTTATCTCAAGCAAGTGAAGGAGCCTTTTAACGTGAACACCCTGGCGCAGGTGGCTGCGGCAGCAGCCTTGAAGGACCGGGATCACGTGAAGAAGACGGTTGATCTCGTCCTTGGCGAGAGGGATTTCTTGTATAATGAACTGAAATCGATGGGCGTGAAGTTCATTTCGTCTGAGGCGAATTTCATTCTTGTGGATGTCGGCATGGATTCCAGAGTTTTTTTCCGGCAAATGCTCGAAAAAGGCATCATCACCCGGCCGGGGGACATCTGGAACCTGCCCCATTTCATCCGGTTGACGGTTGGGACGAGAGAGCAAAATGCCCGTTTCCTTGAGGCGTTCAGGGAGATCCGCGCCTCCTGCAAACCGTGAAGGACCCTTCGTGTTTATGATGGATGTTTGTGGAACACCGGCTCTCTCGGCGAAGAACTCTGTGAGCAATCGATAAGGGCTTCCAAGGGCGAGGTACTGGAAGATGAGAATAGCTGAGCAACTGAGCAAGGTAATCGGTGCGAGAGTGTCCGGGACACCGAAAGAAGCTGAAGCAGCACAATTTGTCGCTTCAGAATTCCGGAACCTGGGGCTTGAGACGAGAATTCAGAAGTTCCGGTACCTGGGCTGGAAACAAAAGGGCAAGCCAAGTCTTTCCGTGATTTCGCCTTTTCAAAGGAGGGTGAAGGTCTCTCCTATGGCCTACACCGGCACTACTCCAGGAAACGGAATCGAAGGTGTTCTGAGATACCACGGCACCTTTTATCTTTATCCCAAACTGATGGAATTGCCCAAATACACGGTCATCGACGATAAAGGAGATGTGTCCGGATTCGTGCTCGTCACCCCAGGAGACCAACCGCGGGCTACCCCAAACCCATGGCTTCAGATCTTCCAGGATCCAGTGGTTTTAGTTTGCGAGAAAGAGTTCTCGCCCATCATGAGGGCCATGCATTCCGGAAAGGAAGTGAGGGTTCGGCTAAAATCGGTGGCCCGATATATTCAGTCCGCTACCTCTTTCAACGTCATTGCAAGAATGGAAGGGAAGAAGAAAGAGGCCTTTATCGTCGGGGGACATCATGATTCGATGGTCGACTCTCCTGGAGCAGCGGATAATGCGGCAGGGGTAGAGGCTATTTTTCGGGTGACAAGAAACCTGCAAAAGAAGAAGAGGAATTTTTCCTACTATTTTATCACCTGGGGTGGCCACGAGTGGGGGCTTTTTGGTTCGCAGTATTTTGCACGAGAGGCCAAGGAAACCGGTTTGATCAAGTACATCAAGGCTTGCCTGACCTTGGATGTGCTGGGATGTGGCGACTACCTGTGGATCTGGGCCGGTCCTGAGGGCTTCAGGAAAAGAATAGAAGGAACCCTGAAAAACAAGCTTCTCAGGAAAAAGCGGGATCTGAAATTTGAGGGGGAACTCATCGGTTCGGATGACGGGTCGTTTGCGAGCGAGGGCATCCCCCATGCGATGCTGATGGATTGGCCGGCGGATCACCTTCATTTGCCAACGGATGAGTATGACGCACTTGATGAATCCAAAATAAAGTTCGGCGTTGAGGTGACGATGTCCCTGTTGGAGGACTTTGAAAAACATGGGTTCCCGTGATAAAGGAAAGGAGGTGAGGCTCGAATCAAGCGAGAATCTAGGCGTTCGGTCGTTCTATGGGTGACACATTTATTGAGGTCATGAAAGAGGAGGAACTTAAATGAACACACGATGGACAAACAAGCTATTGGTGATTCTTATGGCGTTCGGGCTGGCTGTCTTGCTGACCACCGCGAAGGCACTAGCCAAAGATGAACTCAACATCCTGGTCATGCCGGGCTACGAAGAGCCCCAGATTATCAATGAATTCGAACAGAAGTACAACTGTAAGATCAACCACAAGATTTATCCGAGTTCGGATGAAATGATGGCGCTTTTGGTGTCTTCAAAAAAAGGAACCTTTGATGTTGTGACCCCGGATGCGCCCTACGTAGCGAAGCTCGTACAGGCAGATATTATCAAACCCTTAAACCCTGAAGATTATCCTCTGAAGGATTTCTTCCCAAGGTTTCAGAAGTTTGAGCAGCACTGGATTGACAACAAGCTGTACGCTGTGACAAGCCGGTGGGGATTCTACGGCCTGACTTACAACTCGAAATTCGTAGACCCTGCAGACATGCAGTCCTACGCAGGATTGTGGAAAGAGAAGTACAAGGGCAAAATCGCGATTTTTGATTGGTACCTCCCGAACATGGGCTGCATCTCGAAATACCTGGGATATCAGAAACCTTACGACATCGGACCGGAGGAGCTTAAGAAGGTAGCGGACAGTCTTTACTCTCTGAAGCCCAACGTGGGAATCATCGCGCCCACGAACTCCGATACGATTCAAGCCTTGGCGAATGGGAATATGTGGATCTCCATCGCCGGGGAATGGATGCAAGTGCTCCTGAAGGAACAGGGCCATCCCATAGAGCTCGCCAATCCGAAAGAGGGAGGAGTCAGCTGGACGGAGGCTCTGGTGATTACCAAGGACAGCAAGAACCCCGAATTGGCGAAGAAATACTGCCAATGGATCCTTTCCCCCGAAATCCAGGCGAAGCTGGCGTGGGCCAACGCATTTCATGCAACGGTCCCCAATGCCAAGGCGGCCAATTTCATGAAAAAAGAAAATGCCAATATGCTTAAGATGGACAACTGGGAATATCTGAACAATGTTCTTCAGAGCATTGCTCCCAGGAAGCTGCCTGCTGACGAAGAAGCTTGGAAGAAGGTATGGCAGACCTTTAAGAGCAAATAGATCCCGCTTGCTGAAAAACAAAGGGACCCGGGAAAGAGCGATCTATTCCCGGGTCCTCACATGAAGCGGCAGTAAGACCGAAGGCGATTCAAGATTCATCAAGAATTAAGGTTGTCAAGCGATGGATTTGAGAGAATGCGATGTCGAACTGGATCACGTTTCAAAGAAGTTCGGCAACATTGTGGCCGTTGACGATGTGTCCCTTAAGGTGAGGCCTGACACCTTTCTCACCTTCCTGGGTCCGAGCGGCTGCGGAAAGACGACCACCCTGAGGCTTATCGGCGGACTTGAGACTCCCACCGAGGGAAAGGTTCTCATCAAAGGCCGTGATGTGACGGGTTTGCCGCCGTACAAGCGGGAAACCAACCTGGTGTTTCAGGATTTTGCTCTTTTCCCCCACATGAATGTCTTGGGCAACATTGGATTCGGCCTTAGGATGCGCGGAGTCGATAGAGGGGAGATCAGAAAGCGGGTTCAGAAAGCATTGGAGATGGTCGGGTTGCCTGAGGCCATGTATCGAAAGACCAATCAGCTGAGCGGAGGCCAGCGCCAAAGAGTTGCTTTGTGCAGAGCCCTTATCCTCGAACCGGCGGTGCTCTTGCTGGATGAGCCGCTTGGCGCGCTGGACGCCAAGATCAGAAAACAAATGCAAGTGGAACTGAAGAATCTCCAGAGGAAGCTGGGCAGGACATTCATATCCGTCACTCATGATCAGGAGGAAGCCATGACCATGAGTGATGAAATCGCCATTATGAACCAGGGGCGGATTGAGCAGGTCGGAGATCCGCACACCGTCTATAACAAGCCGGTTTCCAGGTTTGTAGCCAGTTTCTTGGGCGAATGCAATCTCATCGAGGTCGAGGTCCTGGGACCGCAGCTTGGAAAATTCGCCGTGAGGAATTCTCATTTGGGCACCTTCTTTTTCCACCCTGAGAAAGACTGGGAGAACAAGGCAAGCCAAAAGAATACGTGTATCATGGTCAGGCCCGAACACATTACTGTCACGGAGAACATTCAGGACGGCATGAATGTGATCAACGGAACGATTAAGACAGTATCCTTCAAAGGGTCGGCAACGGAGTATGTGCTGGCCGTTGATTCGATGGATGTGAAATTCCAAATCCAGGGAAAGAGCCAGTACAAGCCTGAAGACAAGGTCTCAATCTCCTGGAGACCTGAAGATTGCCATTTGATCCCATAAAGATGGATAGGACTACAGTTCAGAAAGAGCTAAAGTTCCCGGCCGCGGGTTTTGCCAGAAAGCTGCGTGGGTACAAGGATTTCCTTGGGCTGTTACCCATCACTGGTTTTGAGATCTTTTTCTATCTCATCCCCCTCGTCTTTCTCATGATCATCAGCTTCTGGATGACGAAGAACTACAAAGTCATCCCTGTGTGGAATCTGCACAATTACTGGGTGGTCGTTTCCGATCCTGCCATAAGGATGGCCTTCTTCAGATCCCTGGACATTACGCTGACGACGCTCCTGCTCACGGTGCTTGTGGCCTACCCCTTTGCTTACGCGCTTGTCTTCAAGGTGCCTTCTCGATATCGCCAGCTGATCTTGATTGCGATTATCGCTCCTTTCTGGACCAATTACCTTGTCCGGGCCTATTCCTGGCAGCTGATTCTGGGGGGAAACGGACTCATCAATCATTTGCTTGGAGCCGCAGGGATCATCGAGGCCCCGTTGAACATTCTCTACACCCACGTCGCCACCCGGATTGGATTGCTGCATTTCCTCGTGACGGTGATGGTGCTGAATCTTTACGGAAGCATGGACAATATTGATCGGTCGCTTATTGAAGCGGCGCAAGATCTGGGGGCAGGACCCCTGAGGACATTTCTCCACGTCATATTGCCATTGAGTTTCCAAGGGCTCGCGACAGGAACCGTCTTTGTCTTCATTTTCTGCTTCACCGATTTCATTGCTCCATCGGTGCTTGGTGGCGGCACAAGGCCCGTGTTTTCTCAAAAAGTTGTCGATGCGGCGCAATGGACAGCGAATTATTCCTTGGCCTCTGCGCTGTCCATGGTCATGATTCTTGTCATTGCCNTTTTTCTTNTAGTGGTTTTCCGGCTCATCAAGGCCGGCACGCGGGGCGAGAAATGAAAAGGTTCAGCAACCAGGTCTTCTATGGTTATATCGCGCTGCTCTTCCTTTTCCTGTTTCTGCCCATCGGGACGATCATCGTTTTTTCATTCAACACGGATAAATTCGCCAGCCTTCCGTGGAAAGGTTTTACGCTTCGCTGGTATGAAAACCTCTTCTACGACCGAGGGATCCTGGATGCCCTGAAGAACAGTCTTATCGTTTCGCTGTCCGTTGCCGGCTCTTCCTGCCTTCTGGGCTTCATGGGAGCCTACTCCCTTTACAGAAAAACCTTTCGATTCCAGAATGCCTATCTGGCGTTCATGATCTCCCCACTAGCGATCCCCTGGATCATTCTCGGTCTTTGCTTGCTGGTGTTTTTGACGCGTTTTGATCTGGAGGGGTCTCTTCTTTCCGTTTGGATCAGTCACACCATTTTTGCTGCGCCCTTTGCCATGTTGATTATCAAGGCCCGCTTGTCAGGAATACCCCCTCAGTACGAAGAAGCCGGTTGGGACTTGGGCGCGAATCGTTTGAGGGCCATCTGGCACATCGTTCTTCCCTTGAGTTGGCCAGGGATAACGGCGGCGTTTCTTTTGACCTTCACGATCTCCTTTGATGAATTTATCATCGCGTGGTTCGTTTGTGGTTTTAAGGCCACCTTGCCCGTGAAAATCTGGGCAATGATCCGTTCCGGCTTGAACCCCACGATCAATGCGCTTGGATCCGTTATTTTCGTTTTTTCCATGGCCTTGGCTATAACCGGAACATTGCTTTCCGGAACCGGCAAGCGTGGAGAAAGGACATGAGCGCAGCTGGGGGAGCCTTGTCAAAAGCAGGCACAGTCACGAGGGTGTTACCGGGAGCTGCCCAGAAAAGGGGGTTACCGGGAATTAAGGAGTAGAGGCGTCCTCGAAAGGCGGTCGTGAGAAAGGCAGGGATCTTTTAGCCCTGCCTTTTTTGGCTCTAAGCTCATCTTGTGCTGAAGACATGTGTCCCGGCAGCCTTCGCTCTCCGCTTTGCTCCAAGCGAAGGCTGGTCGGGGCGAGAGGATTTGAACCTCCGACACCTTGCTCCCAAAGCAAGTGCGCTACCAGACTGCGCCACGCCCCGAATTTACTAAACAAATTACACTGCGGTGTTCTGGAAATCAAGCTAGAAAATCCGTCATCGGAAACAGAGCAGAGTCATTAGAATACATGAGACAGAAGACAGTAGACAGAAGAGAGGAAGAATAAAGGAGACAGGAGACAGAATCGAAAGAATGGAGTGTTGGAGTTATGGAGTGACGGAGTATTGGGACCAAACCATTACTCCAGCACTCCAAGACGTTAAGGCTGTTTTCGTGATTGCTTTCTATTTGGGTTTTTGTTCTGTATTCTGTCTACTCTCTTCTGTATTCTATTCTTCTTTGTTCATTGACTTTGTGCGCCGAGGTATCAATAATTACTTTTTTAGCAGTTGTGGGAGCAAGGGAAAGTCATGAAGGACATACAGAACCACCAAGACTATAGGAACATCGATATCGACCAGGTCGGGGTGAAAGGCATTCGCTACCCGATCACCGTGCGCGACAAGGATGAGGGGGAACAGCAAACAGTGGCCAGGATCAATATGTACGTCAACCTACCTCACCAGTACAAAGGAACCCACATGAGCCGGTTCGTGGAGATTCTGAATGAGCACAGCCGCAGAATCTCTCTTCGCAATTTCTCCGAAATCCTGGAAGAGATGAAGGCAAGATTGGATGCGGCGAGTGCCCACATGGAGGTCGCCTTCCCCTATTTTGTCAACAAGAAAGCTCCGGTCACAGGCAGCCAGGGTCTCATGGAGTACGAATGCACCATCAAGGGGTCTCTGAACAGCAGCATGGATCTCATGCTCATTATCCATGTCCCCATTTCCACCCTTTGTCCCTGCTCTAAAGAGATCAGCGAATTCGGCGCTCACAACCAACGCGGCGAGGTCAGGCTCCAGGTTCGTTTCAGAAAATTCATCTGGATTGAGGATTTGATCAAGCTGGTGGAAGATTCCGCATCGAGCGATGTCTATTCCGTACTCAAGCGGGAGGATGAAAAATTCGTGACGGAGCGAGCCTACCAGAATCCCATGTTCGTGGAAGACATNGTGAGAGACATCGCGCAGAAGCTGAATACGGACCCCAACATCACCTGGTTTGCTGTGGAGTCCGAAAACTACGAATCGATCCACAATCACAACGCCTACGCCTACATCGAGAAGCACAAAGCGTAAAGGTCAGTAGTCCNTTGTCCATTGTCCGTTGTAGGGAATCAAAAAGATAAGGATAATGAATGCCCCGATCAGACTTTGAGAAGCTTCGCGTTTACCAGTTGTCTGAAACGTTGGCGGACTTGATATGGGAAATCGTGATCAAATGGGACCGTCTGGCTCAAGAGACAGTGGGCAGACAATTGATAAACTCAGCAGATAGCATAGGGGCAATATAGCAGAAGGTTCGGGTAGGGGCAGTTTTGCTGACAACAGGAGGTTCGCACGAATTGCTAGAGGGTCTCTTCTTGAAGTGAAGCACTGGCTGAGGAGGGCCTATAAACGGAAGCTCTTGACGGAAGCTGAGGTCGCCCGGCTCAGCGAACTGATAGAAGAATTGACTCCGAAGTTGAGCGCGTATATTAAATCCATTGGGAAACAACAGGGAGGCAAGGCTCAGGCCGTCCCTAGTAAGAATAAGGAAAACAATCCAGATGACAATCGACAACCGCCAACGGACAACTGACGACTGACTACGGACAACGGACATCTTGTTAGAGGAGACAGACTATGACCCAAGACTTGAAGAAAATGTACAAGACCATGATGGATGACCACTTCCCTTCTCAAATGACCATCTCCTTTGGGGATCAGACGCTGGTTTACCGAAAGAGAGCCTGGCAGCTTCCGGACGAGAAGTCAGGGCAGATCATTGAAAAGGGTCTTCGCTACGGAGAGAACCCCGGCCAGGAGGCGGCTCTCTATGAACTGGTGAACGGTAACCTCGTGATCGGCGGGTGCCAGTTCATCGAGGCGGGAAGAGGGCTGGTTTCAGCGATCAGCGAAGAAGACATGATCCAGGAGGGGAAGCATCCCGGGAAAATCAATCTGACCGATGTGGACAATGCGATGAACATCATGAAGTATCTGGTGGAGAAGCCTCTGGCGGTCATCGTCAAACACAACAACCCCTGCGGCGTGGCCTATGGGTCGAGCCTTGCAGACGCCTATGAGAAGGCCAACATGGCGGACCGGATCGCCGCCTTCGGCGGGGCCGTCGTGTTTAACCGGCCTGTCGATCGGGCTACGGCCGAGCTGATCGCACAGAATTACCTGGAAGTGGTGGCTGCGCCTGAGTTCGAAGAGGGAACGGTGCCGATTCTGGCCAAGAGGGGAAACCTCAGGATCATCCGAATCAGCAAAATCAACCAGCTCTCCGCTTATGCCAACACCCGTTTCGTGGATTTCAAGAGCCTCATAGACGGCGGCATCATTATCCAGCAGTCCCCGCTCAACCGTATCAAGTCTTCGAAGGACTTCCTGCCTGCGACCTGCGAGTTCAAGGGCAAGACCTATGTGATTGAGAGAAAGCCGACGGAAGAAGAATATGCGGACATGCTCTTCGGTTGGCAGGTGGAGCAGGGGGTGAGCTCAAACTCCGTGATCTACGTGAAGGACGGCGTCACTGCCGGCATCGGGACCGGTGAGCAGGACAGGGTCGGGGTTGCTGAAATCGCTGTTTACAAAGCCTACACCAAGTATGCCGACTGGCTCTGCTTCAAGAAGTACGGCGTGCCTTACAAAGAGATGGAGCTGAAGATCAAGGCGGGAGAGAAGAGCCGATCCGTGCTGGAAGAGATCGACGCGGAAACCAAGAAGGCCAAGGGCGGGCTCATCGGTTCGACCATGGTTTCTGATGCCTTCTTCCCCTTCAGGGACGGTGTGGACGTGGGCATCAAAGAAGGGGTCCGGGCTGTGGTGCACCCGGGCGGCTCTATGAGGGATTTCGAGGCTATTCAGGCCTGCAACGAGGCAAAACCCCAGGTGACGATGGTCTTCACGGGACAAAGAGCATTCAAGCACTGAGACAGCCCCACCGATAGACAAAGAATCCGGTCATTTGCCTCGCGCTAGCGAGGCAAATGATCCTATTCCTATGCAACTTGTTGGTTTCAAATCCTATTGACACTTTCAGAGCGCGAATGCTATACAAAATCAGAGTGTGATGCATTGAAACCAGTCCTGCGAAAAACAGGTCATTTCTTTTAAAAACCGTTTTCCGGTTCTTTTCAAAGGGTTAAAAAGAGGATTGCTTTCTTTCCTCTATTGTTCCCCGAGGTTCTTCTGAGGGGTGACGGATGAACGCCTCGGGAAATAATTTGATTTTCACATCCTGCTGATCAGCGATGCGCTGGTGACTCGACAGCGCCACAATTTGTCTCTTAAATTTGGTTCATTTGGGGAGAATCCTGGAACTGCGGTGGGCCAAGGGTTTTGTGTGAGCAGTTACAAATCTCAAAGGAACGGAGGCTTAATGAGCACTTGCAACCACAAATGGGAAATGGCTGACATCCGCCCCGGATATCTGGTCATCGAGGGATGTCCAAGGTGCGGGGGCCGCTCGGCGTCGTTTTCGGCAGATGTGATCGTCCCGATGGACGAACGTCAGGAGGGCGATCACTTCTGGGTGTACTTGGGAAGTTCGCAAGCGGTNAAGTTTAATCTTAAGTGTGTGGAATGCGGCAAACTTGTCGATCTGGATGATGTGATGGGGTTGATGATGTCGACCTGCGANGATCCTCAATGCGACGTCGTCAAGATCGCCNCAAGGGAGGGTAAAGGCACCTGGGTTTATGTGGCCCTATGCGCGGACAGCACTCACGCTTCGGGCAAGTGTGTCAGCGCTGAAGGAATCAAGGCGCTCAACGAATACTTCAACCAACATATCAAAGTTCCGGGCAAGAAGATTCTTGTCGTACCCTGTGAAACATGCTGCAGTGTGGATCGTTGCAAGGGAATCGTGATTGCCGATGTGGGACTGACTGAGATCTACTAATTCAGCGCTTTGCGCAAGGAAGGGGAAGATATGAAGCTATCAGAACTCGCCAAAAAGACGG
>JGI20214J51088_10003457_pt1 | contig 10401 bp, 5 predicted proteins | sample WetSurMetagenome_FD_51088 | JGI IMG/M metagenome (IMG submission 51088) | reverse complement strand
CTTCGAACACATGATGTTCCAGGGCAGCGAGCACTACCCCCAGGATTTCTTCAAACCCCTGGAGGAAGTGGGCGCCCGCCTCAACGGGTCCACCGCCGAGGACCGCACCAACTACTGGGAGGTGGTCCCCAGCGCCTACCTGGAGCGCGCCCTTTGGCTCGAGTCGGACCGCATGGGCTTCCTCCTCCCCGCGATGGACCAGGCCAAGCTCGACAACCAGCGGGACGTGGTGAAGAACGAGCGCCGGCAGACGGTGGAGAACGAGCCCTACGGTGTCGCCGAGGAGGTCCTCCTGGAGGCGCTCTATCCCCTGGGCCACCCCTACCGCCATCCCATCATCGGCTCCGTGGCGGACCTGGACGGCGCCACGCTCGAGGACGTTCAAGGCTTCTTCCGGCGCTACTACACGCCCAACAACGCCTCCCTCTGCATCGCCGGGGACATGGACCCCAAGGCCGCCCTGGACCTGGCCGACCGCTACTTCGGCGCCATCCCCGCAGGGCCCGTGGTGTCGCCCGTCCAGGCCTGGGTCCCCGAGCTGCCGCGGCCCGTGCGCGTCGGCGTGGAAGACAACGTGCGCCTCCAGCGCCTCTACCTCGAGTGGCCCGCCGCCGTCCAGTTCACGCAGGAGGCCGCGGACCTGGCCGTGCTCGGCTACGTTCTGGCCACGGGCAAGGACTCGCGCCTCGTGCAGCGCCTCCAGGTGGATCACTCGGTGACCCAGTCCGTGTGGGCCTTCCAGTCGGGCCGTGAGGTGAGCGGCTCCTTCTCGGTCATCGGCACGGCCCAGCCGGACCGGAGCCTCGGCGAGGTGGAGCACGCCGTGTGGGAGGAGATCGAGCGCCTCAAGCGCGACGGCGTGGAGGCCCGCGAGGTGCAGGCCGCCGTAGACGCGATCCGCGCCGGGCTCGTCCGCCGCCTCCAGTCCCTCGGCGGGTTCGGCGGCGTCAGCGACCTCGTGAACCGCTACCAGACCTTCACGGGCGACCCCTCCTACCTCGAGAAGGACCTGGCCCGCTACGAGGCGGTCACCGCGGAATCGGTGGCCGAGGCCGCGCGCCGCACGCTCCACTCGGACCGCTACGTGGCGCTCAGCGTCACGCCCAAGCGCGTCCAGCCCGTGGTCGTGGCGGACCGCAGCGCCGTCCCCGGCCCGGGCCGCGAGGGCACCTTCAAGCTGCCCCCCGTGGAGCGCCGCAAGCTCGAGAACGGCCTCGAGGTTTGGGTGTGCTCCCAGCCCGGACTGCCCCTCGTCACCGCCACGCTCTTCTCGCGGGCCGGTTCCTCCGAGGACCCCGAGGCCCTGCCCGGGCTGGCGGACCTCTCGGCGGACCTCCTGGACGAATCCGCCGCGGGCATGGGCCCCCTCGACCTCTCCCGTCGCCAGAAAGCCCTCGCCACCTCGCTCGCCACGGCGGTGGACTCGGACGGCGCGGGCTTCTCGCTCTCCCTCCTCACGGAGCACGTCGGGGGCGGGCTCGGCTTCCTCGCCGACGTGGCGCTCCGGCCCGACCTCCGCGGGGAGGACCTCGAGCGGCTGAAGCGCGACCACCTGGGAGACCTCCAGCGGCAGATGGACGACGCACCCCAGCTCGGCGAGTGGGCCCTCAAGGCCGCGCTCTACGGGGCGAAGGGGGCTTATGGCCACATGCCCGAGGGCACGCCCTCCTCGCTCGAAGCCGTCGGCGTGGACGATGCTCGACGGTTCGTCTCGCGCTTCTACGGACCCGGCAGGAGCTGCCTCGTGGTGGTGGGAGACACGACGCCCGACGCGGTGCTCTCGCTCGTGCGGGAGCGTTTCGGCTCTTGGGCCGGCGGGGAACCGGCCCCGGCGAGGCCCCCGGGCGAGGAAGGCGGGATGCCGCCGGGCCTCTACCTCCTCGACAAGCCCGCCGCGGCCCAGGCCTTCGTGGCCGCGGGCATGCCCGCCATCGCCCGCTCCGATCCCTGGTACCCCGCCTTCATCGCGTTCAACGCCGTCCTCGGAGGCCAGTTCACGAGCCGCGTCAACATGAACCTCCGCGAGGACAAGGGCTACACGTACGGTGCGCGCTCCTACGTGGACCTCCAGCGCGGCCTCATGCCGTGGGTCCTCTGCGCCGCGGTGCAGGCGGACAAGACGGTGGAGTCGGTGGTGGAGATGAGGCGGGAGATCGAGTCCATCCTCTCGGACCGGCCCGTGGCCGAGGAGGAGTTCGAGCGGGCCCGCGCCGGGCTCGTCCTGCGCTACCCCCAGTCCTTCGAGACGCAGTCCCAGCTCGCGCAGAGCTTCGGGTCCCTCTGGGTGCACGGCCTCCCGGTGGACTTCCACGAGCGCATGCTCGAGACCTACAGGGCGCTCAACCTGGAGGACGTCCGCGAGGCCGGTCTCAAGGTCCTCGACCCGTCGGAGCTTCGCTGGATCGTCGTCGGGGACGCGGCCCAGCTGGAGCCCGTGCTCGAGGCCGCGGGGCTCGGCAAGCCCCAGAGGATCGAACTGCCGAAATAGTATTCACCACGGAGAGCACGGAGAGCACGGAGAAAGGCAAGGCCTGGTCAAGAGCAAGGCCTGGCAAATCGAACGGAGCCTCCGAAGGCATAGAGCAGGTCGCCTGTGCTCACCATAAATTTCTCTCCGCGTGCTCCGTGTCCTCCGTGGTGAGAATGCCTTTCGGGGGAAGCCGTGACGAGTATCTACTACCCTGACTACCCGCAGGGGACGCTGCACCCCGATTCGGAGGCCATCCTCCGGCAGATCGCCGAGGGAGGCTTCACGCCGCTCTGCGAGATGGCGCCCGCGGATGCGCGCAAGGCCTTCCTGCTCCGGGAGTGGCTGGGTGAAGCTCGGAGAGACGTGTCGGTCCGAGGGGCGATGGCCGGACGGGTGCCCGTGCGCATCTACGCACCGGCGGCAGACCCCGGCGGAACGCGCCCCCTGCCCGTTCTGGTCTATTTCCACGGTGGGGGATTCGTCCTGGGTAACCTGGAGGAGTTCGAGCCCTTCTGCACCTTCCTCGCCGCGGGCGCCCGCTGCCTCGTGGTGTCGGTGGATTACCGCCTGGCGCCCGAGGCGCCCTTTCCGGCGGCGGTGGACGACGCCTGGGAGGCGGTGCGATGGGTCGCCTCGAACGCCGCGTCCTACGGTGGAGATCCATCGCGCCTGGCCGTGAGCGGCGACAGCGCGGGCGGAAACCTCGCGGCGGTCGTCTCGGCCCTGGCGCATGAGGCCGGGGGGCCTCCGCTGGTGCACCAGACTCTCATCTGCCCGTGGGTGGACCTCTCGGCGGACGCGGAGCGCGCCGATTCCTTCAGGCTTTTTGGCGAGGGGTTGTGGCTCTCGGCCGAAAGCCTCGCGTGGTACCGCGAGAACTACCTGCAGGGTTGCCCCGATGGGCTCGACCGCCGCCGGGACTCCCGCGTGTCGCCGCTCCTCCTGCCAGACCTCTCAGGCCACCCACCGGCCCTGGTGGTCCTCGCCGAGTTCGACGTGCTCGCCGACCAGGGCAGAGCCTACGCCCGCCGCCTGAGGGCGGCAGGCGTCCCCGTGACTGAGATCTGCGCACCGGGCACGCTCCACGACTTCGTCACCCTGCCCGGGCTGTTCTCGCCCGCATGGGGTGCCATCGAACAGATCACGGTGTCCCTGCGCGCCGCCTTCGCGCGTTAGGGCCTGCCCGTCCGCGGTCCTTCGTTCTTCTTCAAATTGTCTCTGCTTTTCTCGCTGGCTCGCTGATTCGCTGGCTCTCTGGCTCAATCCTTCCAGAGTTCGACGATCTCTGACGCGCGGGCCAATCGCGCGGCGCAGGGGAAGGCCGCCACGCTCTCCGACATTCCGTATCCGTAGGCCGCGAAGGCGAAGGGGGTGCCCGCGCGCTGGGCCATCCCGGCGTCCATGGCCGTGTCCCCCACGTAGAGGACCTCTCCCGGCGAGGCGCCCAAGCGGCGGCACAGCTCGAGCAGCATGGCGGGGTCGGGTTTGGCGGGGAAGCCCTCCTCGGACCCGAGCACCTCCGTAAACAGGTCGCTCCATCCGAGAGCCTCGAGGATCTTCCGAGCGAACTGCCACTTCTTCATGGTGCATAGGGCGATCGGAACTTTGCGGGCGAGGGCGCGCAGCGCTTCGTCGGTGCCGGGGTAGGGCCGCGTGTGGTCGAGGTAGTGGTCCTTGTACCACTCGCGGAAGAGCCGGGCGCCCTCCTTGTAGAGCGCCTCGTCCTGGCCCACGAACCGCGCGAAGCAGTCCTCGAGCCTCAGGCCGATGACGCCTCGGAGGTCTTCGTCGGGAGGTTTGGGAAGGCCTAGCCCATCGAAGGCGGAGGCGAATGCGCCCAGCACGTCGAGCTGGCTGTCCACGAGCGTGCCGTCGAGGTCGAACACAACTGCTCTCACGCGGGGAGTCCTTTGAAGATCAGTGAGGTGTGAGGAGGAAGGAGTGAGGAGCGTGAAGAAGGGTCGGAGCAGCGCTGTCTCTTCTCTCCTCACTGCTCACTCTCTCACTCCTCACTGCTGAGAATCACTCCAGTTCGTACTTCTTGAGCCGGTACCGGAGGGTGTCGCGGGTGAGGCCGAGGAGGCGCGCGGCGCGGGTCTGGTTGCCGCCCGTCCGCTTGAGGGCCTGCTCGATGAGGCTCTTCTCCACGTCCTCGAGCACGATGCCGCCGGGCGGTAGGGTGAAGGTCTGCTCCGTGGGGCGCGAGGGCTCCTGGCCGAGGATCTCCCGGGGCAGGTCCGGCACGTCGATGATCTCCTTGTTCTCGAGGATCATCACGCGCTCGATGAGGTTCTTCAGCTCGCGCACGTTGCCGGGCCACGGGTACTCGAGGAGGGCCTGCATGGCGGCGTGGCTCACGCCGCGCGTGTTCTTCTTGAACTCCCGGTTGAAGTGGTCGATGAAGTACTTCACGAGGAGCGGGATGTCCTCGGAGCGCTCGCGCAGCGGGGGCAGGAAGATGGGGATGACCTTGAGGCGGTAGAAGAGGTCCTTGCGGAAGCGCCCCTCGGACACGGCCTGCTCGAGGTTCACGTTCGTCGCGGCGACGATGCGGACGTCCACCTTGATGTCCACCGTGCCGCCCACGCGCTTGAAGGTCCGGTCCTCGAGGAACCGCAGGAGCTTGCTCTGCAGGTTCGGCCCGATCTCGCCCACCTCGTCCAGGAAGACGGTGCCGCCGTCGGCGAGCTCGAAGAGGCCCTTCTTGCTGGCCTTGGCGTCGGTGAAGGCGCCCTTCTCGTGGCCGAAGAGCTCGGTCTCGAGGAGCGTCTCCGGGAGGGCCGAGCACGTGATGTTCATGAAGGGCTTCTTGGCCCGGTCGCTGGCGTAGTGGATGGCGTTGGCGAGGAGGTCCTTGCCCGTGCCGCTCTCGCCCTGCAGGAGGATGGTCGTGGCGGAGGAGGCGGCGATCTTCTTCACAAGCTCGAAGACCTCGGAGATCTTCGGGTTCCGGCCCACGAGGTTGCCCAGGCCGAAGCGCTCCTCCTGGGCGCGGCGGTAGCGGCTCAGCTCGCGCTTGAGGGAGGTCGTCTCGAGGGCCTTCTGGATCGTCACGAGGAGCTCGTCGATCTCGAAGGGCTTGTTGAGGTAGTCGAAGGCGCCGAGCTTCATGGCCTCGATGGCGCTCTCGACGGTGGAGTAGGCCGTCATCATGATGACGGGCAGGTCCCGGAAGCGCGGCGCGAGGTTCTTGAGCACCTGTATGCCGTCCGTGTCGGGGAGCCGGTAATCCAGCAGCACCAGGTCGATCTCGTGCTCCTCGAGGGCCTTCAGGGCCTCGCCGCCCCGGTCCACCTCCACGACGGAGTAGCCCTCCTTCGTGAGTCGGTTGGCGAGGGACCAGCGGATGAGTTTCTCGTCTTCGACGAGGAGGATCTTTTCCTGGGCCATCATGAGCTCCCGGCCGCGATGGGCAGAAGGACGGTGAAGGTGGACCCCGCGCCCGCCTCAGACTGGATCTCGATGCGCCCGCCGTGGGCGTTCACGATCCGCTGGACGATGGAGAGGCCCAGACCCGTGCCGATGTGTTTGGTGGTGAAGAAGGGTTTGAAGATGCTCGACCTGAGCTCGGGCGTGATGCCGCAGCCCGTGTCGGTGACGGAGACCGCGAGGAAGCCGTTGCGGCGCTCGTGGGAGAGGCTCACGAGGCCGTCGTTCGGGGTGGCCTGCACGGCGTTGAGCAGGAGGTTCACGAAGACCTGCTGGAGCTGCTGCGGGTCCGCGAGGACCTCCGGGAGATCCTCGCCCGAGCCGATGTCGAGCCGCACGCCGGACTCCCTCGCGTTGGGCACCACGAAGGGCATGCACGCCTCCAGGACCAGGCCCAGGGGCGTGGCCTCGCGGCGGACGGCCACGGGCTTGGCGAAGGAGAGGAGATCCTTCACCAGGCTGTCGAGGCGGCGCATCTGGGCGAGCGCCTCCTGGAAGACCGCGAACCGCGGGTCGTCCGGCTGGTGGACCCCCGACATCATCTCCATGGCCCCGCGCAGGCCCGCGATGGGGTTCTTGATCTCGTGGGCCACGCTCGCGGCGAGGCGGCCGAGCTCGGCGAGGTTCTCCGACATGGCCAGGTCCCGCTGGAGGCGCTTGAGCTCCGTCACGTCCTTGAGCACCAGGGACGAGCCGCGGGCCTCCTGCCTCCCGGAGATCTCGGTCCGCGTGACGAGCAGGTCCACCCCCTCGTCGCCCTCGCGGTCGAGGCTCACCTCGAACTGGTGCGTGCCCGTGCGTGCGGCCGCGCTGGAGGGGAGCTCTCGGATGAGCGAGGGGGGGAGGAAATCGTCCATGGAGCGTCCGAGGGCGTGCACCGGCTCCAGGCCGAAGATCGCCGTGGCGCCCCGGTTCCAGGAGACGATCCGGCCCGCGTCGTCCAAGGTGACGAGGCCGTCCATGCTCGCCTGCATGACGGACACGAAGAACTGGTCCCGGCTGGCCATCTCCTGCTTGAGGGCCTCTTCCACGCGCAGGTCCTGGAACGAGGCCATGGTGCCCAGGATGGTCCGCTCCTCGTCGCGGAGGAGCGAGGCGCTGACCCTCAGCGGGACGAGCTCGCCCGACTTGGCGATGATCGTGGCGCGGTGGTCCGAGAGGACCTCGTCCGCGTAGAGCTTGATCATCACGCGGGCGGCCTCCTCCGCGCCGCCTTCGTAGAACTCGCGGACGCGGCGCCCCAGGACCTCCGCCTCGGTGTAGCCGAAGATCCGCTCGGCGGCCCGGTTGAAGAGGGTGATGCGCCCCTGGGTGTCGGTGGAGATGATGCCGTCCACGGAGGAGTTGAGGATGTTCCGGACGAGCTCCTGGGTCCGGGCGAGGGTCCGGGAGACCTCCTGCTGAGCGGAGATGTCCAGGTAGATCTCCATGAGGTGCGGACCGCCCACGGGCGTGCCGCTCACCACACGGATGATCTTGAGGAACTCCTTGACGCTGTCCGAGGTGCCCACGCGCTTGATGACCCGCATGGTAGAGGAAACCCCAGCCGACCCCTGCGTGGAGCACGCCTCGCAGTCCAGGGCCTCGCTCTTGAGGACCTCTCGGCAGGGCCGCCCCACGGCGCGCTCCGGCTCCACGAGGAGGATCTCGCGGGGCATGTGGTGGTTGAGCCAGGTCACCCGCAGGTTCTTGTCCAGGAGGACGATCCCCACCTCCATGACCGAGAGGATCTGGTCCAGGAGCTGCCACTCCTCACGGGCCTTGGCGGCGCCGGCCTCCGTCGCCGCGATGCGCACGCGCGCCGACTCGGCCGTGTCCTCGCTGGCCCGCTGGTAGGCCTCCAGCAGGACGTAGGTCCCCTCGCGGAAGGTCTCCTCGATGAGGGCGCGGAAGGCGCCCTTGCCCTCGAGCCTGGCGTCTTCGAGGCGCTCCAGGAGGAGCCGCTCGCCCACGGTCACGGCGCGGGAGAGGTCGGCCAGGCGGATCTGGTCGGAGAGGCGCCGGCGCGCCAGGTCCTCGTAGAACTGGAGGAGCAGCCCCTGGTCGCCCGTCGCCCACACCTCGCGCAGCGCAGCGGCGTGGCGCGCCACGGGCTGGCGGATGTCCTCGGGGGAGAGGCCTGCGTAGCTGGGGAAGGTGCGGAGGATGGTCTCCGTCCACTCCGAGAGCCACCCCTCCTCCTGCTCTGCGAGCCAGTGGAGGAAGGCGCGCCGGGCCGCCGTCATGCGCCGGGGCTTCACGGCTCGTTCCACGAGGGGCTCCGCTTCTCGAGGAAGGAGGCGAGGCCCTCCTTCATGTCGGGGGAGGTCCGGGCGAAGGTGTTCACCTGGGCCGCGAGCTCGAGGGCGGACTCCATGGTCATGCCCGAGGTGCGCCAGAGGAGCTCCTTGGTGAGGGCCAGGGCCCCCGGCGCCCCGCGTTGGAGCGAGCGGGCCTCCTGTAGGGCCTCCTCCATGAGGCGATCCGTGGGGACGACGCGGGCGGCGAGGCCGAACCCCACGGCGGCCTCTGCGTTCATGGCGCGGCCGGAGAGGAGCAGGCTCTTGGCGGCACGCTCGCCCACCTGGCGCGAGAGGAAGACGAGCACGACGGCGGCCACGAAGCCGATGCGGACCTCGGGGTATCCGAAGGTGGCCTCTGGGGTGGCGATGATCACGTCGCAGGCGGAGGCTAGGCCGCAGCCGCCGGCGAGGGCGGGGCCGTTCACGGCGGCCACCACGGGCTTCGGGCACGTGGCCACGGCCCGGAACATGCCCTTGATGCGAGCCGCGTCCTCGAGGTTGTCGGACACCGTCGCCGTCTGGAGCCCGCGCAGGACCTTGAGGTCCGCCCCCCCGCAGAACGCCTGTCCGGCGCCGGTGAGGACGACGGCGCGGATCGTCCGGTCCTGTCCGGCCCGGCGGAACGCGCCCGTGACCGCGTCGGCGAGCTCGGCGTCGAGGGCGTTGCGCGCCTCGGGCCGGTTCAGCGTGAGGACGGCCACGGAGCCGGTTCGGGTCTCGAGCAGGACGGGATCAGGCACGGGCCACCTCGTGGAGGTGAAGAGTGAAAAGTGGGAAGTGAGGAGTGAGGAGTGAGGAGCAAAGGCAGAAGCGAACCGGTTCCGTCATCGGAGGTTCTCCATCCTTCCTCTTCTGCTCACTCCTCACCGCTCACTCCTCACCGCTTCTCATGTCTGGAACACCCCGACGCCCAGCGGCGGCACCTCGGGGTTATGGGCCGCCACGTCGAGGGCGCGGATGATCTGGGCGCGCGTCTCCTCGGGGAGGATGATGGCGTCGAGCCAGAGCCTCGCGGCGCCGTACTTGGGGTCCGTGGCGTCGGTGTAGCGCTTCTTGATCTCGTCGAGCGCGGCCTGCTTCTCCTCGGGCGTGATGGTCTTGCCCGACTTGCTCAGCTGCGCGAGGCGGATGTCCAGCAGGGTGTTCGCCGCCTGGTCGCCGCCCATGACCGAGTACTTGGCCGTGGGCCATGCGAAGAGGAACCGCGGGTCGTAGGCCTTGCCGCACATGGCGTAGTGGCCGGCGCCGTAAGAGCCGCCGAGGATCACGGAGATCTTCGGCACGCCCACGTTGGACACGGCGTTCACCATCTTGGCGCCCGCGCGGATGATGCCCGCGTACTCGGAGTCGCGCCCCACCATGAAGCCGTTCACGTCGTGGAGGAACAGGAGCGGGATCCGCTGCTGGTGGCAGTCGAGGATGAAGCGCGCAGCCTTGTTGGCGCTCTCCACGTAGATGACGCCGCCGATCTCCGTGGGCTTCCCCTTCTCCCGCATATGGATCTTCTGGTTGGCCACGATGCCCACGGCCCAGCCGCCCACGCGGGCGTAGCCGCACAGCAGCGTGCGGCCGTACTCGGGGCGGAACTCCGTGAACTCGCTCCCGTCCACGAGTCGGCCGATGACCTCGCGCACGTCGTACTGGCCCAGGGGGTTGGCGGGCATGATCCCGTAGAGGTCCATGGGGTCGTGGAGGGGCTCCTGGGCGGGGATCCTCGAGTAGGGCGCCTTGTCGGGGGCGCCCATCCGTCCCACCACCTCGCGGATGCGCGAGAGGCAGGAGGCGTCGTCCTTCTCGTGGAAGTCCACGGTCCCGGAGATGGCGGAGTGGACAGAGGCGCCGCCCAGCTCCTCCGAGCTGATGTTCTGGCCGATGGCCGCCTTCACGAGGGCGGGCCCCGCCAGGTAGAGGCCAGAGCCGTCGGTCATGAGGAGGGTGTCGCACATGACCGGGAGGTAGGCCCCGCCCGCCACGCACGAGCCCATGATGGCGGCGATCTGCGGGATGCCCAGGGCGGACATGCGGGCGTTCAGGTAGAAGACGCGTCCGAAATCGTCCTGGTCCGGAAAGACCTCGTCCTGCAGGGGCAGGAAGATGCCCGCCGAGTCCACGAGGTAGAGGACCGGGAGGTGGTTCTCCAGGGCGACGGTCTGCGCGCGGATGACCTTCTTGGCGGTCATGGGGAAGAAGGCGCCCGCCTTCACCGTGGCGTCGTTGGCG
>JGI20214J51088_10003456_pt1 | contig 10401 bp, 17 predicted proteins | sample WetSurMetagenome_FD_51088 | JGI IMG/M metagenome (IMG submission 51088) | reverse complement strand
AGAATGAACATACTTATTATCAACGATGACGGTATCTACTCACCCGGTCTGTGGGCTCTGGCCGGGGGACTAAAAAATCTCGCCGAAATATTAATCGTGGCGCCGGACCGGGAACAAAGTGCCATAGGTTCCGCAATTACGTTACACCACCCGTTACGCGTACAAAAAGTACGTCCGGAAATTCCGGGTATCGAGACTTATTCCGTTGGCGGAACCCCTGCTGATTGTGCGATCATGGCGATCAGCCATCTGGCGAAAAGTAAGCCTGACTTACTTGTCTCAGGAATCAACAATGGGCCTAACACGGGCGTTGATATATTCCAGTCAGGTACCGTCGGAGGAGCACTGCAAGGGTATTTGCACGGTGTTTCCGCAATCGCTGTTTCAATCGATGAGATCAACAGCCAGTATGTTGACGTTGCTGCGAAATTTACAGTTGTTTTTATTGAGGAAATTTCAGAATACATTAAAAACGGGTTGTTTTTATTTAATGTAAATGTTCCGGGTGTTCCAAGTGATGAGATAAAAGGAATTAGTATGACATCACTTTCTTTGAATGGGCTGGCGGACACGGTAGAGGAAGGACACGATGGAAGGCGGCAGTACTTCTGGCTGAAATACCAGAAAGCGAAAAGTACAAAAAATATTTATAGTAATGTAAGTAAATCATCTGACATATGGGCTATATCGCAGAACTTCATTTCGATTACGGCTCTGCATAAGTTCTTGTTCAGGAGACGGTTTCCTGCATTGGATGGTAAGCTGCCGGCGATGCTGCAGAACTTTAAAAAACGTGTACCGGACAAGTAGTGCTCGAGATCATTCTTTTGTCTGACCGGCGGTTTTATAAAATATTCTTAAGATTCTATAGAGAAATGGTTGACAATATATATATGGTTGTGATAAATTAAGAAACTGTCTGTTGGTTTCGCCACTAACAGATAAGGGTTGTCTGTGTAATGACAAACCTTTGGTGTGGCTTATTAATGGATGAGCCTGGGCTCATCCATTTATATTGTGTAAGGGAGAAATAATTTGCCGACGATTAATCAACTGGTCAGAAAAGGACGCCGGAAGATGGTAAAAAGGACCAGAGCTCCGGCTCTGCGTTTTGCTTTTAATGCATTGAAGAACAAGGTCTCTCATGGGGAAGGTTCTCCGCAGAAGCGAGGTGTTTGTATTCAGGTGAAGACCGTTACACCCAAAAAGCCTAATTCTGCGTTACGCAAGGTCGCCAGAGTCAGGTTATCTAATGGAATGGAAGTTACCGCTTATATACCGGGTGAGGGACATGAGTTACAGGAACACTCCGTGGTTTTGATNCGCGGAGGTCGTGTACCCGATCTGCCCGGTGTCCGCTATCATATAATACGCGGCGCTTTAGACACCACAGGTGTAGCCAACCGGAAACAGGGTCGCAGCAAGTATGGTGCTAAACGCAGTGGTGCAGGTAAGAAAGAAGAAGCAGCCGCACCGGCCGCCCCCGCAGCTGCCTAGGAGGATTCGATGCCAAGACGTGGTCAAATAAGTAAGAGAATACCAGCGCCTGACGTGAAGTACAACAGCCAGCTCGTTTCCAGGTTGATCAATAAGATCATGGAACGCGGCAAAAAAAGTACTGCCGAGAACATCATGTATGGTGCTCTGGATATTATTGAACAACAAGAAAATAAACCGCCTATAGAGGTACTGGAACTGGCGATAAAAAATGCAAGCCCCTTATTGATGGTTAAACCACGGCGTGTTGGAGGTGCAACTTATCAAGTCCCCGTTGAAGTTGAAACGGAACGCGGCGCTGCCATAGCAATCAAATGGATACTTGCCGCAGCTCGTTCCCGTGGCGGTAAATCAATGGCAGAAAAACTTGCTACCGAGGTGACAGATGCTTCTAAAGAGCAGGGCACCACAATTAAAAAGCGTGAAGATACGCATAAGATGGCAGAGGCGAACCGTGCCTTTGCTCACTATAGATGGTAAGGGGTGAGTGAGATTACTACCAGTGTTGTCATTAACAGGCAGAAGGATAAATCAATGCCTAATCGTTTTCCTCTAGAGCGAATTCGTAACATTGCTGTTATCGCTCATATAGATGCCGGTAAGACCACCGTCACCGAACGGATACTGTATTACACCGGACGTATATATAAGATAGGTAATGTCGACGAAGGCACGACTACTATGGACTTTATGCAGCAGGAGAGGGAACGGGGTATTACGATCTCGTCTGCCGCCACCACTACCAGTTGGAAGGAACATCGCATTAATCTTATCGATACGCCAGGACATATTGATTTCACTGCTGAAGTCGAACGCAGTTTACGTGTTCTGGATGGAGCAGTCGTAGTATTCGATGCCGTAGCCGGCGTCCAGGCACAATCTGAAGCAGTATGGCGACAGGCTGACCGCTATCATGTATCAAGGATTTGTTTTATCAATAAGATGGACCGGATGGGAGCTGATTTTAACCGGGCTGTTTCCATGATAGAAACCCGTCTACACGCCGTACCTCTCGTTCTGCAACTGCCTTTGGGCAGCGAGAGTTCATTTAATGGTGTTATCGATTTAGTTGAAAATAAGGCATGGCACTTCGATGAAAATCCGGATGCCGAACTNCTGGAAATGGAGATCCCCGNNACTGAAATCGAAAGGCTGAACAAAGCAAAGCATGAGCTTATTGAAAAGATAGCCGAACTGGACGACGAGGTAATGGTATCATACCTTGACGAAGCTGAAATTACCACCGAAGATATTAAAAATGCTTTACGCAGAATTACACTGGCTAACCGCGGTGTTCCAGTATTCTGCGGTACTGCTTTGAAAAATAAAGGAATCCAGCCTTTGCTGGACGCAGTCGTAAATTATTTACCGTCACCAGTCGATATGCCTCCGGTAAAAGCGATCAATATTAAAGATGGCAGCCAGGTCGAAAGACCGGCCCAGGATGAAGCGTCTTTCACAGCTCTGGCTTTTAAAGTGGTGAGCGATCCGTTCGTAGGGCGGCTTGTTTATCTCAGGGTTTATTCGGGTAAGATCGGTGCCGGTGACGAGGTCTATAACTCAACAAGGCGTAAAAGAGAAAGACTCGGTCGCCTGTTACTTATGCATGCGAACCGCCGTGAAGATATTGATGGCGCCGATACTGGTTCCATNGTGACCAGTCTGGGTTTGAAGAACACATTTACGGGCGATACATTATGTGCAGCGGGTGAGACTGTTGTGCTGGAGTCTATCAAGTTCCCCGAGCCCGTTATTTCGGTTGCCATTGAGCCCAGGACAAGGGCTGATCATGATAAGATCGGCGAAGCATTGAACAAACTGGCTGAGGAAGACCCAACATTTAAAGTAAACTACAANCAGGAGACCGGTCAAACCGTTATTTCCGGAATGGGTGAATTACATCTTGATATTCTCGTCAGCCGCTTGTTGACTGATTTTAATGTTTCGGCAATAGTCGGTCAGCCGCAGGTGGCTTACAGAGAAACTATTACAAAGTCTGTTAGAGCAGAAGGCCGGTTCGTACAACAAAGCGGTGGCCACGGACAGTATGGCCATGCGGTTCTGGAATTGGAACCGGCACCGAAGGGTGGTGGCTTTGAATTTGTAGACAAGACTAAAGGTGGTATAATTCCGAAAAACTTCATTTCCGCGGTAGAGGATGGNGTACGNGAGGCAATGGTGAATGGCGGTCCTGCGGGATACCAGGTCGTGGATGTAAAAGCGACGCTTGTCGACGGAAGTTATCATGAAGTGGATTCGTCTGAGTTAGCATTCAAAATGGCCGGTTCTATGGCGCTGAAAGATGGGTTACGCAAAGGACATTCTGTGATTCTGGAACCCATTATGAAAATAGAAATCGTTGCACCGGGGCAGTTCCTCGGAGATATCATAAGCGATCTGAATTCCCGTCGTGGTCATATTGAAGTAATTGAAACGGAAATAGCCGGTACTTGTATCATCAGGGCAATGGTACCGCTATCTGAGACTTTTGGATATACTACCTGTCTCCGGTCGTTAACTCAAGGTCGAGCGACTAATACACTGGAGTTCTATCAATATCGCGAAGTACCCGCTGAAATAGCGGAAAGGATTGTCGCCGTAGGAAAAAAACATGCCTGAACAAAAAATTAGAATAAAATTAAAGAGTTTTGACCATAAACTGCTGGACCAGTCTGCCGAGCAGATTGTCGCAGCGGTAGAGGCCACGGGTGCAGTCGTTGTCGGTCCTGTACCGTTACCGACGCGAATACAGAAAATGAGTGTAATCCGTTCTACTTTCATAGATAAGGATTCACAGGAGCAGTTCGAAGTCAGGACTCACAAGCGATTAATCGATATTGTGGAAACGACTTCCAAAACAATCGATGCTCTGGCGAAGTTAAACCTGCCGTCAGGGGTCGAAATAGACATAAAGATATAACCAGGATAATAAAAATGATTGAAGGTATTATCGGGAAAAAGCTGGGTATGACCCAGTTGTACAGGGATAATGGGAGACTTGAGGCGCTAACCGCGATTGAGGCGGGGCCCTGTGCGGTGACTCAAGTCAAGATTGCCGAGAAAGACGGTTATGTTGCGGTACAACTGGGATTTGGTTCTGCGAAAGGCAACGAAAAACAAAAGAAAGAAACCGGTATCTCCAAGTATAAACATGTACGTGAGTTCAGAGCGGATAATGTTGACGGCGTTAAAGTAGGAGACAAAATCGATGTCTCCCTCTTTAAAGCAGGAGACCTGGTGGATGTTATCGGTATCTCAAAGGGTAAGGGGTTCGCTGGTGTAGTCAAGAGGCACCATTTCAAAGGCGGGCCGAAAACCCACGGTCAATCGGACCGCACTCGCCATCCCGGGGCTATCGGTTCTACTACCTACCCAGGCAGGGTTTGGAAGGGCTTGAGAATGGCAGGACACATGGGCAATAGCCAGGTGACGATTCAAAATTTGGAAGTCTTCCAGGCCAATCCGGAGCGAAACCTGCTGCTGGTAAAAGGTGCCGTTCCAGGAGCCAGAAACGGTCTGGTAATGATAAAGAAATCGGGCAGGAGTAAGTAAATGCAGATCCCGGTTTATAATATAAATGGTGAAAAAGTAAAAGATATCGAAGTTAGCGACATTGTATTCGCTGTACCGTTTAACGAAACTCTGGTACACCAGGTGATGGTGGCACAGAGAGCGAATGCCCGTCATGGGACTGCCGATACCAAAACACGCAGCGAAGTAGCCGGAAGCACTAAAAAATTGTACAAGCAGAAAGGTACCGGTAATGCTCGCTCNGGAAGTCTGCGTTCCCCCCTGCGACGTCACGGCGGTGTTGTATTTGGGCCACATCCACGCGATTACCGCCAGGATACTCCGAAGAAGATGCGGCAACTGGCCATACGGTGTATGCTTTCGAGTAAAGCTACAGGCGGCACACTAAAAGTGATTGAACCGTTTATTTTTGAAAATCCGAAAACAAAAGAAATGGCTAATATAATCAAAGCGCTCGGTATTGAAAAATCGGTGTTGATCGTAGACGGAAAACCGGAAACTAACTTTGTGAAATCGGCACATAACATTCCGGGTGTGAAAACATTGCCGGCAAATCTACTTAATGTTGTTGACCTTCTGTCATACGGTACGGTTGTTATGACTGAACCGGCCGTGCGCAAAGCTGAAGAATTATGGGGACAGCAAACACCGGAAGAGGGATAATATGCATCTATATGAAGTATTACGCCGTCCGCTGGTAACTGAGAAGAGCACTACCTTACAGGAATCCGGTAAGTATGCTTTTGAGGTTGACAGGGGCGCAAATAAAAAGCAGATCAAGGAATCGGTAGAAAAGGCTTTTAAAGTTAAAGTTACCGCAGTTAACGTAATTAACGTAACCGGTGTAAGCAAGCGTGTCGGCCGGAAAATGACCACATCATCATCATGGAAAAAAGCCATTGTGACACTTAAAACCGGTGATAAGATCCAACTCTTCGAGGGAGTATAAGGAGTACTTGAGTGGCTATTAAGGCATATAAACCAACCTCTCCGGGACGCCGCGGTATGAGCGTGGCGACATATGAGGAAATCACTAAAGTTGAGCCGGAAAAAGCACTGATTTCGCCTCTAAAGAAAAACTCGGGGCGTAATAATCGCGGTATTATCACCACCCGTCATCGCGGCGGCGGCGTTAAGCAAATGCTGCGTGAGGTGGATTTCCGGCGCGATAAACTAGGGGTTCCCGGTAAAATTAAAGCTATAGAGTACGACCCGAACCGTTCCGCTTATCTGGCTCTGGTCTTTTACGTAGACGGTGAAAAACGGTATATACTCGCTCCTATCGGTTTAAATGTAGGAGATACGATTCTTACTGGAGAGAACATAGAGATCAGACCCGGTAACACAATGCCTATGAAGCTCATCCCTACCGGTACTTTAATTCATAATATTGAATTTGATCGCGGCAAGGGCGGTCAGATGGTCCGCAGTGCCGGTGCTGCCGCACAGCTGATGACAAAGGAAGAAGATTACGTCTTAATCAGACTGCCGTCAGGAGAGATGCGGAGAATCAGAGCTGAGTGTTATGCGACTATTGGCCAGGTTGGCAATATCGAGCACGAGGGCATTAAAATGGGTAAGGCNGGACGCAGGCGTTTGATGGGATGGCGTCCGACGGTGAGAGGAACCGCAATGACCCCTCGCGATCACCCGCATGGAGGCGGTGAGGGACGTTGTCCGGTAGGTCATCCGAATCCCAAGACACCATGGGGAAAGTGTGCACTCGGTTTAAAAACACGTAAACCGAAAGCTTCAGATAAGTTGATTGTAAAGCGAAGAGGTAAATAGATGTCACGGTCAACCAAAAAAGGTCCTGCCGTTGAACCTAAACTGATTAAAAAAGTTGAAGCAATGAACCGTGCCAGCCAGAAAACGGTGATCAAAACCTGGGCACGTTATTCGACAATCATGCCGCAAATGGTTGGACTGACCATAGCGGTGCATGACGGGCGGAAACACGTACCGGTCTATATNACTGAGAATATGGTCGGGCATCGATTGGGTGAATTTGCCCCTACCCGTACCTTCAGAGGACATTCCAGGAAAGTCGCTGAAGAATAAACATAAAGACGAGATACTATTATGGAAGTAAAAGCATTTGTTAAGGATACTGGAATATCAGCTCGTAAAATCAGGCCGCTGGTCGACCTGGTACGAGGTAAAAGAGTAGAAGAGGCACTTACGATTTTAAGGTTCGTACCTACGCCTCACGCTCTGATAGTTTCCAAGGTCATCAAGTCAGCGGCGGCGAATGCCGAGAATAACTACCAGCTTGCAATCGATAGTTTAAAAATAACCAGTATCTATGCTGATGAAGGTAAAACTATGAAAAGATACCGGGCCAGGTCGAGAGGAATGGCTAGCCATATTTTAAAGCGTTCCAGCCATATTACAGTAATTGTTGCTGATCAGGAGAGCTAATGGGACATAAAGTTCATCCAACCGGTTTTAGAATCGGGATAATACGTGACTGGCAATCGAAGTGGTATTCGAGTAAAAAGCAATACGTCGATTCTTTACACGAAGACCTGAAATTGCGAAAAGCAGTAGTTACCAAGTACACCGAGGCGGGTGTTTCCCTGGTTGACATAGATAGACAGGCGAATAAAATATCTGTGACCATTCATACGTCACGGCCGGGAATTGTCATCGGCCGGGGCGGGCAGCGGGTTGAAGAGATGAGACAATACCTGGAGAATGTCGTCAGTAAAAAGATACAGTTGAATATCCAGGAAATTCAACAGCCTGAACTTGATGCATATCTGGTGGCCAGGAATGTTGCCGATCAGATCGAGCGTCATGTAGCTTACCGCCGGGCGATGAAACAGGCGATTTTCCGCACGTTGCAAGCCGGAGCGAAGGGTATGCGTATCAACTGTTCCGGGCGTTTGGGTGGGGCAGAAATAGCCCGCCGGTTAATGATGCATGAGGGAAGAGTTCCGCTGCACACGATGCGTGCGGATATAGATTACGGATTTACTGAAGCCGCCACTACAATGGGCAGGATCGGGGTAAAGGTCTGGATATATAAAGGTGACGTATTACCGGAAGCTGAGGTGGTATCCGAAATGATCTCTACCGGTAGTGAGAAAACTCCGGTTGCCGGAACCGAACCAGCCAGGCCTGCCCGTACCGCAGAATTAGAGGTAAAAGATGGACCAGCCTAAAAGAGTCAAATACAGAAAAATGCAGAAGGGTCGCCGTACTGGAAATGCTCATGCGGGAACTACTCTGGCATTCGGAGATTTCGGACTGCAAGCAATGGAATCAGGATGGCTTACGTCCCGGCAGATCGAGGCGGCACGCCGAACCTTTACTCATCACTTCCGCCGCGGCGGTAAAGTATGGATCCGTATTTTTCCGGATAAACCAGTAACTAAGAAACCAGCGGAAACACGTATGGGCAGCGGTAAAGGTGCACCGGACCACTGGGTTGCCGTGGTAAAACGCGGCCGAATTATGTTCGAATTAGGCGATGTTACCGAGGCCATGGCAAAAGAAGCTGCCAGGTTGGCCTCTAATAAATTACCGCTGGAAACAAAATTTATCATCAGACCTATTGTACCCGGTACAACCGAAGAGAGTAAGGAGACCGAAGGTGAAAATTGAGGAAATCCGAGCTCTTGGCTCCGAAGAAATAACAAAGAAGATAGATACGACCCGGCAGGAGCTTTTTAATCTCCGTATGAGGCTATCAACAAAGCAACTGGTCAACCACCGGGAAATACCGAAGGTAAAAAGAGATATAGCCCGGATGGAAACGGTGTTAAAAGAGCGGACAGCTCAGCAGGACGGGTAAATTAGATGGATAATAAGCGCAGAACAAGAGTAGGTACAGTAGTTAGCGATAAGATGGACCAGACAGTGGTAGTCGCCGTCCAGAAACTGACACGTCATCGCCTTTATCATAAAACTATTAAAAAGGTAGTAAAATACAAAGTTCATAACAAGAACAATGAAAGCAAAGAAGGCGATACAGTAAGGATCGTCGAAACTCGTCCGCTATCAAAAGAAAAAAGATGGCGGGTAGCGGAAATCGTAAAGAAGGGTGAAACCGTAGAGGTTAAACCTACCGAAGTAGTATAAAGTCAGGACGGGCAAAGATGATACAGGCTTATACCAGATTAAAAGTAGCTGATAATTCCGGAGCCAAACTNATAATGTGCATTGGNGTACCCGGCGGTTCAGGACGAAAATACGCTTCGCTCGGTGACGTTATTGTCGCCTCTGTAAAAAAGGCTGTCCCGGATGCGGAAGTTAAAGAGGGGGATGTAGTACGCGCGGTAGTCGTGCGCTGCACAAAACCTCATCGTCGGAGGGATGGTTCTTATATCCGGTTCGATGATAACGCTGCCGTAATTATAACGGAAAAGAACAATCCCAAAGGAACGCGTATTTTCGGTTCGGTAGCCCGTGAACTAAGGGAAAAAGAATTCACGAAAATTGTGTCACTGGCACCGGAAGTATTATAAGGAAGACAACCGTGAAAATAAAGAAAGATGATAACGTACTGGTAATAGCCGGTAAAGATAAAGGAAAAACCGGTAAAATACGTTTCGCCTACCCAAAAGAAGACAAGGCGATTGTAGAGGGAATTAATTTCCAGAAGAAAGCCAGCCGGGCTCAGGGTACGGTCAAGCAGGGTGGTATTATCGAGCGGGAAGCCAAGATAAATATATCGAACCTGATGGTCGTATGCAAAAGATGTAATAAACCCGCCAGAATAGGGTTTAGAATTCTGGAGGACGGCCGTAAAGTTAGAATCTGCCGGGTTTGCCGAGAGGTGATAGACTAAATGTCACGATTGAAGGATAAATANATTAAAGAAGTAGCTCCGGCGTTGTTCAAAGAACGGGGTTACAGCAATGTAATGGAAGTACCTCACCTGAAGAAAATATCGGTCAATATCGGTATGGGTGAGTCGATCTCGAATGCCAAGGCAATGGATGCCGCGAAAGTAGACCTGGCTACAATAACAGGACAGTCAGCTGTAATCACTCGCTCAACAAAGTCCATTGCGAATTTTAAGCTCAGAAAAGGGATGCCNATCGGTTTAAAGGTAACTCTTCGCGGCGAACGAATGTATGAATTTTTGGATAGAATTACGAATGCAGTTTTGCCCCGTATCCGTGAGTTTCAGGGAGTACCACGCAAAGGATTCGACGGCCGGGGAACATATAATCTTGGTTTTAAAGAACAGACGGTCTTCCCTGAGATCGAGTATGAAAAGGTAGATAAAGTAAGAGGTCTGCAAATTACGATTGTGACTTCCGCGAGGACCGATGAAGAAGGCAGACGGCTACTTGAGTTATTGGGAATGCCATTTACTAAGGAGTAGATTTTAATAATGGCTAGAAAAGCACTAAAAATAAA
>JGI20214J51088_10003454_pt1 | contig 10408 bp, 9 predicted proteins | sample WetSurMetagenome_FD_51088 | JGI IMG/M metagenome (IMG submission 51088) | reverse complement strand
AAAATTAAGGAGAAGATTGAACTTATAGCTAAATACAGAAGTAAATCAATTGTAGTAAACACTTCAGTTAAAAATGTTGATGTTTTTGGCTGTACAGTTGACGATTCCGGAATGTTTATATGTTATATGAAAGTAGTAGACGGCGCTGTTGTGCAGACATATTCAACTGAACTAAAATCAAGAATTGAGGAAGACAAGGAATCTGTTCTTGCAACCGCTGTATCAGAGATAAGAAAAAGGGTTTCAAGTGATTCAAAGGAGGTAATAATACCGTTTATGCCTGATATACAGATAGATAATGTGAAATATTCTGTTCCTCAACGTGGCGACAGGCTTAAATTACTTGAACTGGCAAACAGAAATGCAGTGTTTTTTAAACTTGAACGGCAAAAGAAGGCTGCAGAGCAATCAAAAGAGAACCGTACAGGTCGTAACCTTGAAAGGATGATGAAAGACCTTAATATGGCAGAATTGCCACTCCATATAGAATGTTTTGATAACTCCAATACTCAGGGTCAGTCGCCTGTTGCTTCTTGTGTGGTTTTCAGAAATGGCAAGCCAAGCAATAAAGAGTACCGCCATTTTAATATTAAAACTGTCTACGGGCCAAATGATTTTGCTTCGATGGAAGAGATAGTATACCGTCGTTATAAAAGGATGCTCGAAGAAAATTCCTCCCTGCCACAACTGATTGTTATTGATGGGGGAAAAGGACAGTTATCATCGGCAATGAAAAGCATAAACTCTCTTGATATTGCCGGAAAGATTACGGTCATAGGAATTGCCAAAAGACTGGAGGAAATATATTTCCCGGGAGATTCTGTGCCTCTTTATCTCGACAAGAACAGTATTTCTCTTAAAATAATACAACACATAAGGGATGAAGCACACCGGTTTGGAATAAACTTCCACAGATCAAAACGAAGCTTAAAAATGAATACTTCTGCTTTAGATGAAGTAAACGGTATCGGAGAAAAATCAAAAGAACTTCTGTTAAAAAAATACGGGTCTGTCAGTAAAATCATCTCAGCTGATATTTCTGAGATTGAAGGACTGGTTGGAAAGAAAAAAGCTGCAATTATTTTTACAGCTCTGAAATATTGACCTTTTTCACGTGGAACACTATATAAATAATGATTCCTGAAAATCTTGTAAGCAGCAATAAAACAAGAGATTAAGATAGATTTTCCGCTATTTTAACTTCTCAGGAATCTGATATTTGCGATCAGGCGGGAAGTCCCCCGAATATTTTCTTAATAAAACGATGAAAACCATGTATCCCCGATGGCTTCCAATACATGAGGATACATTCTTTTGTTATAAGGTTTATATCTTCCTTTTCAAGTTCTTCTATTACCTTCCGTGATTCTGCACCCTTCTGAAGCCATATTTGCCTAATTCCACAGTTTATTGCTTCACGGGCTATCTGAAGTGTTTCTTCGGGTTGTGTAACGATTATCAATGCCTTTACATCACCTGGCAATTCAGAAACACTTTTAAAAGCTTCTCTTCCATCTATAATAAGTGGATTGGAATTTATTGGAAGTACATCCATTTTTTTATTGCGGAGTGTTGTATAAACAACATGACCAAACTTTTTGGGATCCCTTGATACTCCTGCAATGGCATATTTACCGGCCTTTAGAAATTCTCCTATGTTTTTCATTTTTCTCTTTCAGTTGTATATAATACTAACATTATTAATGATTCTTTCACTTCCGATTCAGGATAAACTGAAAGAAGATCAAGTGCCTTGTTCCGGTAGGAGGCCATTGCCTGTTCGGAATACTCTAATCCTTTGAGTCTTTTTACAAAGCCAATAACTGTTCGAATGTCCTCACGGCTTTTATTTTTCTTTCTTATTATTCTTATGATCTTCCTTTTTTCAATAGGGTTGGCTTTCCTCAATGCATAAATAAGGGGAAGTGTAATTTTCTTTTCCTTGATATCGTTGCCCTCTTTTTTCCCTGTAAGTCCATTACCCTCATAGTCTAGCAGATCATCCTTTATCTGGAATGCAATACCAACAGCATCTCCAAAATCCTTCATTCTTAAAATTACAGTTTCATCTTCAGTTGCTGAGATAGTCCCACACGAGGTACAGGCAGAAATAAGTGCTGCAGTCTTCTTTTTGATGACCTTATAATAGTCTTCCTCCTTAATATTGAGGCTTCTTGTCTTCTGCATCTGAATCAGTTCACCGCTAATCATTTCCTGTACGGCATTTGATGTTGTTGCCAGCATTCTGTAGGTCTTGTTGTTAACACTTATCAACAGACCCTGTGCTAACAGAAAATCGCCTATCAGTACAGCTATCTTTGAATTCCAGATTGCATTTATTGTTGGTATTCCCCGTCTTTCCCTTGCATCGTCCACTACATCATCATGTACAAGTGTGGCTGTGTGGAGTAACTCTATCAGTGAAGCAGCAACATATGTCGATTCATTTATTTCTCCGTTAAGCCTGGCTGTAAGAAAAACAAGAAGGGGCCGCATCTGTTTCCCTTTCCGACGCAGAACATGATTCAACAACAAGCGTACAAAGGGTATATCACTCTGCATCACCTTATTAAAGTAAGCCTCAAATTCTGCCATTTCTGACTTAACCGGCTTTTTAATTTCTGATATTGTTGTCATATGTCTGCGTAATTCACTCAAAAATAAGTTAAAAAGTAATAAATAGGGTTATCCTGAAGTTTAAATAGCTGCCGTAACATTAAATTGTAGTTTAGCAGAACCCTGGAAATGCTTATATCTGGCTTCAATCTAGTTTATTATGGGTTTCATTTAACCGGATTTATATATATTTGTCTTACAAAGACCGGAAAAATGACAAAAATTATCCTTTGTGCAGATGAACTTGAAAAAGTAGCGTCTGTACTAAAAGCAATATCTCATCCTGTAAGAATATCTATAATAAATGCGCTTGAGGACGGAGAAAAATTAACGGTTACCGAATTACATAATGTTTTAGGAGTTGAGCAGTCAACCGCTTCTCACCATCTGGGAATTATGAAGGATAAAGGTGTTCTTGTTTCGCACAGGGAGGGGAAGAACATCTATTATTCGTTAAGGGATGAACAGATAAAGACCCTTCTGAATTGTATTGGAAACTGCAAAAGATAAGTTATTGCCTATCTCCAAGGAATTTTTTATTAAACAGAAGTATGGTTGATACTCCCAGAAATATAGAGGAATCGGCTATATTAAAAACCGGTCTGAAAAAAATGAATTCTTCTCCCGAATATATCGGAGACCATGATGGCCATTTTGTTTCAATAACCGGAAAATAGAGCATATCTACAACCCTGCCATGTAGAAATGAAGAATAACCTCCTCCGGCAGGGAACAATACCGCAATTGAATGCCAGCTTTCGCTGAAAATCATACCATAAAATGCACTGTCTATAAGATTACCTAACGCACCGGCAACAATTGCACTTACACAAAGTATAAGTCCGGTTTTAGCCTTTGTTTTGAATAGCCATAAAAGATACCATATTATTGCCGCTATAGCCATTATACGGAAAAGGCTGAGAAGGGTTTTTCCGGTATTGCCTCCCATCTCCATCCCAAAAGCCATTCCGTTGTTCTCAAGAAAATGTATTCTGAACCATTTACCCAAAACAAATATCTCTTGCCCTATAACCATGTTAGTTTTGACAAGGATTTTGACTGTCTGATCAACTAAAAGTATTAACAGGATAAGAAGGAATGATTTTGTTTTGTCTGACATATTTCTGAGTTTTGGTGCAAAGTAGTGAAAAAATAGGCAACCCGCCAAATATGAATTGTATTCTGAGTCAGGGCTGTCAAAAAGCTATGATAGACTCTTTTAAAAATAGAAAAGCGACTTCAAAGAAGCCGCTTTTTATTGGAATTGAGTTAATATCGTTTGAGTAAAACCCTGACTGACAGCTGACCTCACTGCCAGATGCAATTATGTCAGGAATTAGTAATAAAGAAATCTTTTAATCTTCATCGTTGCCGTTTTCTGAAATGGAACAGGCTGGTAAACAACGGTCTGTATCTGGCTGAACTTATTGACTTTTGAATTAACATAGCAGCGTATTTCCTCGAGATACTCATCAATCATCTCTTCTGCCTTTTCAGAATACTCTTTTTTCAACTGGTTGTATTTTGCTTCAAGTTCATCCATGTTAAGGTGTACCATCGCAACTAACTTTCCTTTTTTCTGGACAACCAGCGACTCAATAACAGGAGGCAGATTGTTGATAACAGATTCAATTTCTTCAGGATAAATATTTTCTCCGCTTGAACTCACAATCATGTTTTTTAACCTGCCTTTAATATGCAAAAATCCGTCTTTGGAAATAATACCAAGGTCTCCCGTCCGGAACCAGCCATCAGGAGTAATTACCTCAGCCGTCATCCCTGGTTCTTTGAAATACCCTTTCATTACGTTATCTCCTTTAGCCCATACCTCTCCTTCACCTGTAGCCTGATCCGGTTTATTTACCTTGAGAGTAACTCCGGGCATTGCCGGACCTGTCGATCCAAGTGAGGTAGAACCGACAACTGTCCCAGCCAGTAATGGTGCTGTTTCAGTGAGCCCATAGCCTATTGCATAGGGAAAATGTGCTTCAATAAGGAACTTCTCCACAACCGGATTCAGTTTGGCTCCTCCGATACCGAAGAATTTAAGTCTGCCACCAAAGGTTTTGTAAAGCTTTTTCCCGGCTGCTTTGTTAAGTAATTTCCTTATAGAAGCAATTCTGTAAAGTATAGAAAGTATCTTTTTACTTTGAAATGTCGGAACAATTTTGCTGTAATAGATCTTTTCTATTATCAACGGAACGGTAAGCATGATTGTGGGTCTTATCTCACTCAGTGCCGGAAGCAAAACGGATGGTGTAGGTGCTTTGCGAAGATAATATGTTGTTGCTCCGTTAAATGTACCAAGTAATAGACCGAGTGTCTGTTCATACGTATGAGACAGCGGAAGAATAGATAGAAATACATCACCCGGGAAAACGTTTTGAATCTTCCATGATCCAAATACTGTAAAGCAAAGATTCTTATGGGACAGCATAACACCCTTTGGATTACCAGTGGTTCCAGAGGTATAAATTATTGCAGCTATATCGTCTTCATTGACTATGTAACTTTTCTCTGAAAATACGCCAGGTTCATAGAGTATATCCTCTTTACCCGATACTACCGTGAAATCATCAGTGGTCACTATCAGTCTTAAAAGATCGTTTTTGAAACCTGAAATCTTTGCAATCAAAGAATTTGAGACGAAGATTGCAACAGAACCCGAATGTTCAAGGACATTTGATATTTCATCAACAGTGAAATCGGGCAGTATAGGTACAATTACAGCACCCATAGATGTTACTGCAAAATAAGTAATACCCCAGTTGGGCATATTGCTGCTGAGAATTGCTACTTTGTCACCATGACGGATCCCGTTTTTTTCAAGCAGGAGGATAAGTGATTTTACTGAATTTCCCAGTTCATTATACGTAATCGGCCTCTCCTCTGCAAAACCCAACGACAATCTTTCACCATTTTCATTAATGCTTTGATTAAGAAAAAATGGTATTGTCAACAACTCATTTGCCATATTTAACCGTATTTAATCGGCTGCAAAGGTATTCATTTTATCACTTGCAACAGTTAAATAACTGATTAATATGCATCATTTCACCCTTTTTAACAAATCTTGTTTTTAATAGTTAATTTTGTTTCATCAAAAGTTGAATCATGTCAGTAATAAGAGTAACAAAAGAATTCCGTTTTGAAATGGCCCACGTGCTGCAGAATTACGACGGGCCATGTCGTAATGTACATGGCCATTCATACATTCTTTACGTTACCATCTCCGGGACCCCCATAGATGATCGTAAAAGTGGAACAAACGGTATGGTAATGGATTTCGGGGAACTTAAAAGAATTGTCGAGAAAGAGATCACTGAAAAATACGATCACTCGATTGTGGTTGCCGGATACATGCCGTCTGATAAGCTTACGGATTACAAAAATCTTTTTGAGAATATTATTGTCTTACCTTGTCAACCCACCTGTGAGAACCTGGTTGCTGATTTTGCCGGTATTCTGATTAATAAAATTCCTGCCGGCATAAAGTTACATAGTCTGAAACTTTATGAAACAGCCACAGCTTACGCTGAATGGTATGCTTCAGATAATAAGTAAACAGATATGAATGACGACAAACGACTCTTCCTGTTGGATGCTTATGCACTGATTTTCAGATCGTATTATGCATTTATAAAAAATCCCAGAATTACTTCAAAGGGATTTAATACTTCTGCAATATTTGGATTCCTGCTTACTCTTGAGGATGTGCTTTCGAGGCAGAACCCAACTCATATAGCTGTGGTTTTTGATCCTCCGGGTCCCAATTTCAGACACGAGCTTTTCCCATCCTACAAGGCAAACAGAGATGCAACTCCTGAAGATATTAAGCTGGCCGTTCCATACATAAAAAGACTGCTTGAGGCTTTTGACATCCCTGTAATTGAGGTTGCCGGCTATGAAGCCGATGATGTTATAGGTACTCTTGCAGTGAAGGCATCAGAAGCCGGTTATAAGACTTATATGATGACCCCCGACAAAGACTATGCTCAGCTTGTGACTGAAAACATACTGATGTACAAGCCCGCCAGAAACGGGAACGAGGCAGAAATATGGGGTCCGCAGGAGATCTTTCGTGAATATGGAGTAAGGCCATCTTCTATTACAGATTATCTGGGTTTAATGGGCGATTCATCTGATAATATTCCGGGAGCTCCGGGAATAGGCCCGAAAACAGCCCGGAAACTTATTGAAGAGTTCGGGGATATAGAAAACCTTATCGGGAACATCGGAAAGCTTCAGGGTAAACAAAAAGAGGCCATAGAGCAAAATATTGAACAGGTATTGCTTTCAAAAAAGCTTGCTACAATTGAAAAAAACGTGCCTGTTGAGTTTCATGAAGAATCATTTCACCGTAGTGAGCCTGATTTAGTAAAATTACATGCTCTTTATGATGAACTGGAATTCAGGAACATGGCCTCAAAACTTAGTATCTCAAATACCGGAAACAACCAGATTGTTTCAAAAAACAAGACAGAAGAAAATGTCCTGTTTACAACACACGGAGAAAAATCAATACAGGGATCGTTGTTTGATTCATCAGTTACAGAAGCGCCGGCCCCTGCCCAATCAATAAACACGGTTATTCACAATTATTCTGCTGTTACGGATCCTGGCGATGTTAGAAAACTGGTTGCTTCAATGTTACAGTTGAATGAATTTTGTTTTGACACAGAAACAACCTCATTGGATCCTTTGGTGGCAGAGCTGGTGGCTATTTCCTTTTGCTGGGAAAAAGGTGCAGGTGTAATGATATATTTTCCTGCAGACAGGGTTAGTGCAATTGCGTTACTTGACCTTTTAAAACCATTGTTTGAAAGCTTGACTATTAAGAAAATAGGACAGAATCTTAAATTTGACATACAGGTGCTTGCCGGTTATGGGATTTCTGTGGAAGGAGAACTTTTTGACACCATGATTGCCCATTATCTCCTTGAGCCGGACCAGCGCCATAATATGGATACACTAGCGATTAATTACTTGGATTACAGACCTGTACCTATTGAAGATCTTATTGGCGAAAGGGGACCGCACCAGAAGAACATGCGGGATGTACCTGTTGAAAAAGTAACTGAATATGCTGTTGAGGATGCCGACGTTACATGGCAACTTAAAGAATATTTTGAACCGCTTCTTGCACGTGAAGGCCTTTGTGATCTGGCAAGAAATATTGAAATGCCGTTGATCCCGGTACTGGCAAGGATGGAACGTCGCGGTGTTTCAATCAATGAGTCGGTGCTTAATAATTATGCAGTCGAACTGAGAATAAAAATTATTGAACTTGAAAAAGAAATTTATGACCTTGCCGGTAGTGAATTTAATATCTCATCTCCAAAGCAGCTTGGCGACATACTTTTCATAAGGCTCAAACTTGACGAAAAAGCCCGTCTTACAAAGACAAAGCAATTCCGCACTGACGAAGAAGTATTGCAACGGCTTACCAGTAAGCATCCTATTGTTAGCAAAGTACTTGAGTACCGGGGCCTTAAAAAACTTATTTCCACCTATGTTGAATCTTTACCAAAACTTGTATCTCCTATTACAGGGAAGATACATACTACATATAATCAGGCCGTTGCTGCAACCGGAAGGCTAAGCTCAACTAATCCAAACTTGCAGAATATTCCGGTAAGGGACGAAGAGGGAAAAGAAATAAGACGGGCATTTGTGCCGGTAAAGGGAAAGCTCTTCATGAGTGCCGACTACTCCCAGATAGAGCTGAGGCTGATGGCTTGTCTTAGTAAAGATGAGAGTATGATCTCTGATTTTCTTTCAGGACAGGATATCCATGCTGCCACAGCATCAAAAATTTTCAATGTGCCTATTACCGAAGTTACCAGAGAAATGCGATCAAGGGCCAAGACAGCAAATTTTGGAATAATTTATGGTATCTCGGCCTTTGGGCTGTCAGAACGTCTTACCATAGGAAGGAAAGAGGCAAAAGAACTAATAGACGGTTATTTTGCAACATACCCGGGGGTGAAAATATATATGGACGAAAGCATAGCCAAGGCTCGTGAAAACGGATTTGTCACAACAATGTTCGGCAGACGGCGCATCCTTCCCGATATCCATTCGCGTAACCAGGTTGTTAGGGGCAACGCTGAACGAAATGCTATAAATGCTCCTATACAGGGCAGTGCTGCAGACATTATTAAAATTGCTATGATACGGATTGACAGCAGGCTCAGAAAAGAGATGCCTGATGCTGAAATGATTCTGCAGGTACACGATGAATTGATCTTTGAGGTTAAGCCCGAGGCTGTAGAAACGCTCAAAGCGCTTGTTATTGAAGAGATGAAAAATGCGGTTTCGCTAATCGTACCGCTCGAAGTTGATACCGGAACAGGATCAAATTGGCTTGAAGCACATTAACATGATTAAGGTCTTGTTTTTTGGAAAATTCCGGGATATTACCGGTATGGGTGAAAAGTATTATAATGCAAAGAACCTTGAAGAACTTTTTGAAAAAGTTTTTGATGAGTTCCCTTTATTGAAGGATAACAGATACCTGGTTGCGGTTGATGGTGTAATGGAAAAAGGGAACAAAAATCTTGCTGAAAATCAAACAGTGGCATTATTGCCTCCATTTGCCGGAGGATAAAAATTAACTATGGGAAAATTTCTGACAGAGGGTTGTATTTCTGAGGAAATAATTGCAGGTTTTCTGAAAGAAGACTCAGGTGATTATAAGGACGGAGCAATATCCATTTTTATAGGGAAGGTGCGTGCAGATATTCATGAGGATAAAAAAGTAACGGCAATAGAATACTTTTCCTACCCCGAAATGGTTGAACTGACTGGTGAAAAAATAGCAGAAACCATTAAATCTTCTTTCCCCGATGTGAAGAATGTAAGGCTGATTCACTCAACAGGAGTGGTAAAAACGGGTGAGGCCTCTCTGGCTGTAATGGTATCAGCAGGGCACCGGGATGAAGCAACCCGGGCCTGCCGTGAAGTAGTTGAGATGATTAAAGCCTCATTCCCTGTCTGGAAAAAAGAATATTTCAGTGACTCTTCCAACGAGTGGAAAGAAGTTTAATTGGCAGGTACTACTGGTTTTAATGTACTTGAATACATCTCTTTATTTTCAAGCACGCTTACCGCCTTCTTTAACTGAGTGTCTGAAGCAATGCCATATTCAATTGCTCCGTAATCATAAAAATACCTGCTTGCAATCTCTGCTTCAATTAACTCTCTTACCTCATTCTCATTTATCTTGAGATCGTTATCCAGCCCATGTTCCAGCGACTTTTCAATTTTTTCAATAGGTTCTTTGTTTGCATCATAGATACCTGATTTTGTAGCCTCGTCAACGAAGAGCGAAAGGGCAGATTCGGCAGACGATTTGTAACTGAAATTCTTGTCACGAAGGAATTTTCCAAAATCAGTATAATCATTATCCGTAAGCTTTACACTTGAAGCGGAAGCAGGCATGGGATGACTCCAGTAGTATCCTGTGGCATAATCAAAGACCATATTCTGGATATATACTTCTGATGCAAACTGGCTGAGAACATCCGGTGGGAGAGTAATGTCCGGGATAATGCCTCCGCCATCTTTAACAGAACGTCCGTTTTTTGTATAGAATGTCTTGATAAGAGAATCGGGAATGGAACCTACGCTACCATCCTCGTTACGGTGTGAAAAATCAACAGCCTGAATGCACCGGCCACTGGGAATGTAGTATTTTGCAGTAGTAAGCTTTAATTCAGTTTTGTAACTCAGGGGACGGGCAATCTGAACCAGCCCTTTACCATAGGAACGCTCCCCGATTATTACACCG
>JGI20214J51088_10003453_pt1 | contig 10409 bp, 5 predicted proteins | sample WetSurMetagenome_FD_51088 | JGI IMG/M metagenome (IMG submission 51088) | reverse complement strand
TACCCACTACTAATATTAGAAGAAACACTGAGTAAAACAACATCTCCAACTTTCACATTACTGATAGAATGATAATTAATTGTATTCAACGCCAAATTACCAGTAACCACATAAGGAGTAAGAACAGGCGGAACCTCACTAGAAACCACATGACTAGCCGTCACGGAATAATTCAAAGCAGAAGTAGCCCCATAAACCTCAAGATAATAATTCCCAGCAACCTTAGCAACAAACTGGTAAACATGAGGATTACCAGGATAAGTACTGTAACTAACCACCCTAGAATCCACAGTCGTCAAATTACTAAACAAGATAGCTGACTGAAAACCAACCCCGTACCCACTACTAATATTAGAAGAAACACTGAGTAAAACAACATCTCCAACTTTCACATTACTGATAGAATGATAATTAATTGTATTCAACGCCAAATTACCAGTAACCACATAAGGAGTAAGAACAGGCGGAACCTCGCTAGAAACCACGTGACTAGCCGTCACGGAATAATTCAAAGCAGAAGTAGCATCAAAGAGTTCGAGGTAGTAGCTGCCTGAGACTTTGGATGTAAAATTGTATATGTGGGGGTTGCTTGGGTAGGAAGGTGATCCTGTTTGCGAGGCGTAAACTGTCATGTTGCTAAATAGTAGTTTTGAGTGAAACCCTATGTTGTATCCGCTTCCGATGTTGGAGGTTATGTTGATTGAAACAACGTCGCCTTGGTTAACGTTGGATATTAAGTGGTAATTTACTAGAGTTGGTGATAGGTTTCCGGTGGCTGAGTAAGGTGCTGGCGACGCATTCACAGAGGGGATAGACCCAAAATACAGAGTTATGACTGCTACTGAAATCATTATGGCTAAAAAGAAAAGAATCTGATTTTTTCCTGCTTTCTTAACTGGGTTTTTTATCATGCCAGTTTTCGCCTTTTTATCGATTGTAGGGATTTATTTTTGCGGCTACCTCTATGCATTTGTTCAGGATATCTTTGTTTTGTGAGGTTGGGTTTTGGTTGTAAACTTCTCTGGCAAAGGTCACGGCTTGTTGTGCAACCTGAATGGCTTCAAGTGTGTATTGGAAGTCACGACAGTTAACCAAGATAACGGCGTAATTGAGTATTTCCATGGGAGTCTCGAATCGGAAGCCATGATCCAAGAATTGCCGGTATGTTCTTCGAGCGTCAGTCCACCGTTCTAATTCTATCTGGGTGCTGATTAAGTTGCGATAATTGATTTCGTTGTTCGCAAGTTCTAATGCAGTTTCAAAATATGGCAAGGCTTCTCTTGGCCGCTTTAGATTAAGGTAAACAAGGCCCAAATAGTTGTTTGCCAACTGCGTTTTTTCGGGTGTATTGCGGTGTCTTTGCAAGGTATCCTCAAGGAAGAATATGGCTTCTTGGTTTCTCTTTATTTCCGAGTTGTAAAGGTAAATTCCTATGTTTAAGCCGCTTTGATTGAGGATTTTTTCTTCGATTGATTTCTTTAATTGTTGAAGGCTTGAGAATTTCCATGGATTTTCGCATTCATTATCTTTAACAGACTCAATGAAAATCTTTATCCAGTCAGTGCGTCGTGTTCTAAATGCTTCCTCTTTAGCGCTAGGGGCATCAAATATTTTCCATTCATCAAACAGCATAGCTGAAAGTTTCTTAGCATATATGAGGTTTCTTTTTCCGGACCCCAAAGCATGAAAAGATTCAGCGATGGCTGCATCAGTGTAATTGCGAGACCATCCTTTCTCTGAACACCAATATTCTCGCTCTTCACGCAGGATATCAAGTTGGTCTTGGAAATCTTCATCTGAATTTGTGTTCTCGGCGAATTCTAGTAAATTGAATCCGAGTACTTTGTCCCAGTCTCCTGCCGCACGCCAAGCATTAATGTCGCCTATTTTTTCAGGTAAGATGCAGTTTGCAATATAGCTGGTGTTGGATTGTTCCACTGCAGGTTTGGGAGAGCTGTCAGACACTTTTACGTGTATTTTGAAGAGTCCAGTCTTGTTGGAAGAGAAAGAATAGGTAGGTTTGTTTGTGCCATTGGGGTGGGAGTTTAGGAACCACTCATACCGGTAAGTGCCGGTTCCACCTGAAGTTTGGATGGCAAGTTCTTGTGGTTGACCAACGCGGATTGTCAGGTATTCTGGCTCTAATTTTCCTGTTTTCAGGGGCGGATTAACTTTGACTGCAACNTTGTTTGAAGTTACTTTGGTTCCTTGGGAATCGACAACTTGAAGTTGAATGTTCTTTGTTTTGTTGACCAGCTTTTGCTCAGCGACGAAGGTATATTGTTTTTCGGTTGCGCCGTTAATTGGTACAAAGGATTCGTTGCTATCAGCTTCACACCATTGGTAGCGGTAGGGAATGATTCCGCCAAAGGCTGCTTTTGATTGAGCTAGAAGCGCTGATTGCCCTACAGCAACTGTGTTAGTGTTAGCGTTGATGATGGGGGCGATTAGGGGAACTGGAACAACCGTTATCGTTGTAATGTTTGATTTAACCGTTAAAGATGGAGCAGCACTGTCAATTAAGACACAGTAGATTTGTGTTGGACCCACAATTTCCGAGGAGAAACTGAAGGTGGAATTTGAGCCTTGGGCAGTCTTCTTTTCATTGATGAACCACTGGTAAATAAAAGGTTGTGTTCCACCTGTGATTGAAGCGGTAAGCTGCAAGGTATCTCTTGCCTTAACCCGTAACGCAGCGGCGCTTATTGTGATTTTTGGAATAGCGTTGACCTTAATCTGTACAATATTTGACGTGACAGCTGTGTCTAACGAGTCTGTTACTTGCAGCCTAAAAATCTTAGCACCCACAGATGTACTTTCCGAGGTGACAAATCTGTACTCAACTTTTGTCGCATCTGCAATAGCAGTGAACTTTCCAGAGGCGTCTGCTTCATACCACTGGTATTTGTAAGGTGTAACTCCGCCAGATACAGTTTTTGTCTGAACAATAAGTGAAGATTGCCCGACATCTATGACGGTGTTTGTTGGGTTTATGATGCAGGTTTGGAGAGGAGCAGGAACAACTGTTAGTAGGGCAAGTTCGGAGGTGGCGCTTTTCTTTTCCATTGAGGATTTTTGGNTGGTTCTGGGTCTTGCCNGTTTAGAAGAGCCATTATCGACCACCGTGACATAAAGTTGATGGGAACCCAACTGTGAGGCTTGGAAATAATAGCTTGATTCTTTGTTTCCTTTTCTGGTGGAAACCGTAATTTCGCTATCATCAATTTGTTTTTTGTCTAAAAACCATTTGAACGAGAAATTAGATGTGCCTCCAGAAGCAATGGCAGTGAACCTTTGTGATTTGCCAACCTCCAAGGTTAATGTTAAAGGGCTAATGGAAACTGAAACTTTCTTGGGAAGGTAAAGGAAAACTGACCCTGAACTCGCTGAAAGCGAAATCAACCCTAGTACAGCNACAAAACTAATCGGGAAAGCATCCATTGAAACAGAGGCTGAAGCAACATTTGAAAATTCGGACAAGCCGAAACTGTTAGACGCTCCAAGCACAATAGCCAAGATGCTAAGAACCAAAGCGCCAAAAGAGAGATTGCTTTTTCCAAAGTGTGAAATAATTCCACTGGAAAGAGCAAGCGTACCCCAAGCTAAAATTAACACTCCAACAGCTAAGCTTGCCATCATAGAATTAACTATAGCAAGGTACACTGCGGTGGCTGCAATAGAAACCACAAAAGCGCCGACTAGAAAGTTTAATGCACAGAATAATGATAGAGCACCTTTGTTTTGAACGAAAGGTTGATCTTGCTTTGGATTTTGGCGTTTGGCATAATATAGGATAGCGATGCATGCGACCATAAAAAACATTAATCCAAAGAAAAGCGAGTCCCATGAACCTTGTGAAGCTAGAGTAACATTAACAGTCAATAAGTTAATCATTGGTCAGTTCCCCGTACAAGTCTGACTAAACTCGTAAGTTCTACAAAAAATGGATAATGAGTCAAGAACCGATGGATAAAAACCGTTAGACTTTGCAGTTTTTGGTTCTTCCGATCAGCCATGACCTTCCAGTTTCCTTTCAATTGTTTATCGCATTGCTCTGATGTTTGTCTCTAGAGCAGCCAGCTTTCTTCTTGCCTCAATGAATTGGGTGCCTTCTTTTGACTTTAGCAGGATTTCTCCACGGTTGCCGTAGTTCTGGAAGAATTGCAGGTCAGATTCAAGGGATCTGCTTAGGGAAATAATGCTCTTGTCAGCTTTTTGCCCAAGTTGATTCACACGTGAAGTGACGGATTCAATATTGCTTATGAGTAACTTTATTGCTTCTCCGCTAATAGCCATGTTGGCTAGATTGGTTTCCCAATCGCTTTCCATCATGATTTTTGTCAGCTGCTCATATTTTACATCACGAAGTATGGTTTGAGCCACTTTCTTTGCAGCCTCTGATAGTTCTTTTTCAGCGGGTTTTTGAGCGTTAAGTTTCTCGACTTCCGAATCCATAAAGGCGTAGATTGGGCCAAAGCTTGGCGAAACCTTATCAAGAAACGCTGAGGCTTCAGAGGAAAGTTTGTATCCATCTTTCTGCAGGGTATTTGCCGAAAAGAACAACGACAGTGTATCATGTAGAAGCTTATATCCTGAGGAGCTCTCTACGAAAATGGCTCGCCACAGTGCAGCCCATAGCCTGGTTGTTTCAGCTCCCTCAGGAGGATTTATGGGAAAGACGCCGCCTTTTTGAACAAATCTCAGCGGTAGACCTTTAAAGCCAATGGGGTCTGTAATCCAGTTTGCTAAGATAGATTCATCCTCAAATAGGAAAAGCTGAATTTCATCAAGTTCTTTATTTGCATCAATTCCAACGTAGACCTTCTTTTCATCTCGGCATGGATTGAGAGGGTAGGAGGTATAGCCCCAATTAGTGAAGTCTCCGTAGTACGTGTCTGACTCTGAATCGTATTTGGCTTCCTTGTCTTGAAGAACGTGGATTTCAAAGTTTGCCTCCCAGGGGTTAGCTGTCAAGCTTTGGTGTACTCTTGCTGGAAGTTGTGTGTCAAGTTCAATAAGAGTTTTTATTTGTTGGGAGGTGTTGTTGCCTCGGACCAAAACTCTGATTGCATTTGGGGCTACCGTGACATAATCAAACAGTGGGCTGATCGCTGCACCTCTAGCAACACACATCATAGGGTCAAAGGGACTGTCACTACTGCCCTCAACAACATAGTGATTTCTCTGCCTTAAGTCAACTTTTCCAGCCACGGTACATTCAAAACCATCATCTGACCCGACTGAAACTTCGAAATGCGTTCTGTCACTGAAGACTAAGTGGTCATGGCAGTTTCTGTTCTCTGGTTTGTCTCCCTCTAAGTCATGCGCATAGAACCAAGCTTCAGTTTTTGCAATAGCCTTTTTGTTTTCTGGCAATCCTTTAGTTTGCCTAAGAAACTCATCGCTTGACCTAGTGCCATGCAATTGCTTATCACATGAAGCACAGACAAAATTTGGGGCTACAAATTCAGATGTGATGAGGTTTCTAACTACAGACATTGCCATTGGACCGCCGGTTAAAATTATCTCGTTATAGTTGCTGTCTTTAATTTTTGTTTTTGCGAGAATGTTGTTGTATTCAGCGATACATTGGCTTACTACATGCTTTGCTATGCTATTCAGTTTTTTTTCGTCAAGAATAGGCCCTATTGCTTCAAAACCAGGAATTCTAACCCTGGTTTTCTCGCAATTGCCTTCGGAAATTGATATTTTTGCGTCTTCAGCAAAAAAACGCAGAAGCTGCTTTCCAGCCTTCGAAAATAGATTGGGATTTACGTTCGGGTTCTTTCTAAGTTCTTCTACTACCCAGTCAACTATAGCAATGTCCATATCGGTGCCGCCAAGTGCAGAATCACCGCCTGTAGCAAAAGTATTTGCCTTCAAACCTTTGCTTCGTCCTCTTGCTTCTCTGAGCTCCACTAAAGCTAGATCTGTTGTTCCGGATCCTATGTTTAGAACAAGGACTTCGTATTTCTTTTCGTCAGTTTTTTCGGTTATTTTTCTTTCAAAAACTGCGTCGAAAGCCGCCGCTGTTGGTTCATTTACAAATCGCAGCTTTTCCTCGTTGAATCCTGCTTTAATGGCTGCTTCTTTAACTTTTCCTCTTTGGATAACATTGAAGTTAGCTGGAAAAGTAATAACAATCCAGTCATAATCCAGGTTTTCGTAGCCTAATTCGCCTCTAAGATAAGCTTCGGCATCTTTTTTTGCTTCTTCAAAAATCATCGCCGCTATGTCTTCAGGTAAATAGTCGACTTTTTTGACTTCGCCCACGCGGACGATAGCTTCATGTTGGGCTTCTGGCTGGTCTTTACTCTTTTCAGAAATAACTTTGCCAGCAACAAGTTCGAAAGCTATTTTCTTTAGTAACGGATCTTTTTGGGCCTCTTCGTATGTTTTTCCAATTACCCTTTTTATTTTATCCACCATAAGGTGCGGCTTGCTTTTTCCTGCATCCAGAGCGCGTTCGCCGTAGTATTCGGGCAAACCCATCTCGTTGAAGAAGACCACTGAAGGAATGGTTTTTTTCATAAGTAATGAGGCATTTGTGCCTTGGTATGGGATAGAGTGGATTTTTTTTGCAGGGTCTGTATTGTCAAAAAAAGCAACTGCTGTGTTTGTAGTGCCAAAGTCGATTCCAAGCGCCATCTTGAATGGTTGTTGTTCACTCATTTCTTAACAACTTCACCTTTTTTTGTTACGCCAACTTTTGCGCTTATCAGCTTCTTTGACTTGCAGGTGTACCCTGGACTTATCTCTCTAACAATGGTGCCTTCAGGCGCATCATTTCTGATCTGTTCAGGCACAGCAACACATATTAAAGGGTCATAGACAGAACCAATTGTAACTGGAATTTTGCTAACACCCTCTTTTTCCACCGCTGCCCACAGGTCTGCTTGCAGTACTTGCAATATTTCTTTTTGCGATTTGGCTTCAAGTTTTTGAGCGTTTTCCTCCAGGTCATTTTTGATAATTAAAATTCGGTGTATTAGATGTTCATTGCTTGCCCTTAGTTGGTCTCTTTCTTCAGCTAACTTTTCGTATCTTTGACAGAGAAGTTGTTCCTGCCTTACAAGTTCACGTTTGATTTCCATAAGAGTTATGGCAAGCTTATCAATGCCTGAGCAATAGACGGTAAAGTCTCGATTGAATTTAAAAAAGCCAGCATCTTTTTCCTCTGGCTCGGGAATGTTTTGAGTTACCTTTTCAGGCTCAACCTTTGCAACAATTGTCGGATCTTTTCCTTGAAAAGTTTTTCTTAGTATGTTTTTGTTCATTTTTATCGCCCTTGTTTTGCTTTGTTAACTCAATTTTTAAGTATAGCCTATTCTTTTTTGAGGCAAACATGCTTTAACCTGAAGCTATACCTCTCTCCTAGCCGCTTTTATTAAATAAAAGCTTTATCGACAGATGTGTTAATACTTGCAACCAGTTGGTACACTTACGGTACAAACTATTGCTGGGACTCTTGCAACTCTATCCTAGTGCGGAGCGCATTTCGGCGGCTGTTTGATACCGCATTTCTGGGTCAGGATTTAGAGCTTTTTCAATTACGGACGCAATGTTCTTTGGCAGTGATACGCAATCAGATAATTGAACAATTTTGTCCTCCAAAATGGCTTTTAAAGGGTCATTCACACTTTTAAAATCATAAACGCCTTTACCCGTCAGTATTGTGTAGAAAGTTGCGCCTATAGAAAACACGTCTGAAACCGGCTTGATATTTTTGTAGTTTAGAATCTGCTCTTTAGGCATAAAATCAATCGAGCCGCAGTACTCGCCAGCTAAAGTAAATCCGCTAAGTCCTGCTTGCTGGAAGTTTTTTGCCATTCCAAAATCGGATATCTTTGGTGTTTTATGTTCTTTATCCGCGAAAAGGATGTTTCCCGGTTTTAGGTCTCGATGAACAAAACCATTCTCGTGTGCATAAGAGAGCCCATCTAGGACTTGCCTCATAATTGGCAATGCTTCATTTGGAGTTAGAAAACTTCTTTTTTCAACCAAATCTTGCAAGCTCCCTCCAGAGCAGTATTCCATTGCAAAATAAAGGAGCTCACCGCTTTGGCCTTGATCTTCAAAAGAAACAAGATTAGGATGCTTAAGAGTCATGTTAACAGTCATTTCACGTTGAAAATGAGCAATATCCCGCTGAGTAACTGTCTTGCTGATAGGCGTCAATGTCTTTAAAGCAAGCTCTTTACCGTCGCTAAGTCTCTTTGCAAAATAGACAGTTCCAAAGCCTCCTTGACCTAGTTTCAGAACAATCATGTAACCAGGAACATAGGGCAAACCCTGTTTTCGCTCATCGTACGCATTTCTATAAAACTTCTTGTTGTAGTCATCTTTCTTTTCCCGCTCCTTACTCTTCCTTTCAACGTCAGCAGCTTCCAAGCATTCATTGCATAACCCCTTTTTTAAAAAATCATTGCCTTCCGTTTGTGCAGTAGCGATTTCTTTTCGGCATTTAGTGCAAATAGGTGCTTTTTCTTTTTGGGTTAAATCAATCATAATTTTTAGTTGGCTCTCGCCCGCTTGGACTGTATCACCGTTTTCTATTCTAACTGATTTGCATCGTTTGGCTGCTTCTTCTGGATTTTCATCAGGTTCTCTGCCACCATATTTGATATCGTTTACGAAGGTGCCGTTGAGACTGCCTAAATCGTGTATTGTGCATCCGTTCTGTGTGATTTCTATCATGAAGTGATGACGGGAAATCCAGGGATCATCGGGCAGACAGCAGTGGCAATTTGAGCTTCTGCCAAATATGAATACATCTGGTTCGTTAAACTCGAATTCAGATCCCTTCAACGGACCGGAAAAAACGTCAATAAGTATCCTCATGTCTCCCCCTCGTTGCGGTAATGGATAAATTGGTTAGTATATAATAGCTTTTTGAATCTACAATCGATGTAGTGCACCTACCTGGTTATGTCAGATAACCACTGTGTTAGCATGAACATTAATGGTAGATTGACCGTTGAACATGGTTGTAAGCAAGTTAGCGTCAAAATCTAAAAGTTCAAAGAAAATACTAATCTGTAGCTTTTGACTACCTAACGTCAAATACAGGCTGAATTAAAGTTGGAAAAAACAATAAAACCCAAAAGCGTGCAAATGTTGGTTAATGAAGCAAAGCAAGCTAATGGGGAAGAATTTCTGACTTTAGTTAAAAATGCAATTTCCGTTTTGGAGAATGAAAGTAAATCGGACAATAAAAGAGAACTTTGCATAATCCCTCCAAGAGGAGAGGCCATTATCGTTGGCGATCTCCATGGGGATTTGGAAAATTTGATCTCCATTTTAGAGAAAAGCAAATTTTTGGAAAAAGCGGAACGATGCAAAAATCAACACTTGATATTTCTAGGTGACTACGGTGATCGGGGCAATTATTCACCTGAGGTTTATTTTGTCGTATTAAAGCTTAAGGAAATGTATCCTAGCAAGGTTGTTTTGATGCGAGGCAACCATGAGGGTCCTGGAGACTTATTGCCTACCCCTCATGACTTGCCTGCTCGGTTAACTGAAAAATACGGAGAAAAAGCAACAGGCAAAATATACTTAGAACTAAGGAACCTATTCGGGAAACTGTACAACGCTACAATAGTTAGCGGAAGATATGTGCTAATACATGGAGGCTTTCCAGGAAATGTAAAATCGATTAATGACTTGGCGGATGCCAGTCAGAAACATCCTAAACAGGATTTCTTGGAAGAAATGTTGTGGAATGACCCCGAGGAAAATATCAAGGGCTTTGAACCTTCACATAGGGGCGCGGGAAAAGTTTTTGGTGAAAATGTTTCTAAGCGAGTTTTGAGTCTTTTGAACGTAAAAGTCTTGATTAGGGGTCACCAACCTGCTGAAAACGGATACATGGTTAATCATAACGGCAAGATTTTGACTTTATTTTCAACGAACAAGCCGCCTTATTCAATCGGAAAAGCGGCATATTTGCAGGTCAGCTTATCTGAAAAAATTGAAAACGCTTACCAACTTACAGAGAAAATTGTAAGCATCTGATGAATCTTGCATACTGCCCCGTTACACAGGCTCCATTTTTGAGTTGCTCGTTTTCATTTCTGTCTTCGTTTGTATGCTAAACTCAATCATTGAAGTGTTTGGTTGAAAGTTCAGATGGAGGAAGCACTTCTTCTGGAGATTTCAGCGGCACAGGATCAATGAATCTAAACCTCTTTTTTCCAATGCGCATCTCCACTCTTTTTCAACCCAACTTGATTTTGCCGCGTTTCTTAACCAGTCTCCTCTGGGCGTTCATTATCAGGTTCTGGTTTGTCTTAGATATAACCTCAAGACTTGTTGTGGTTATCACAGGTTCCGTAAATCTATCGGAAAATTAACTTCATCAACCCTTCTTTTAATTCATATCTTAAATCGCTTTAGGGTGAGAATTG
>JGI20214J51088_10003452_pt1 | contig 10410 bp, 8 predicted proteins | sample WetSurMetagenome_FD_51088 | JGI IMG/M metagenome (IMG submission 51088) | reverse complement strand
TCCTCGTCGTGATGGGGATCGGCGCAGGCACGGTGTGGTATTTCTTCCTGCGTCCCAGCGAGGTCATCCCGATCCAGCCCGCACCGTCGACGGGCGCGCCGCGTAAGCCTCGCCCGTCCAAACCCACTCAGCCCGCGCCCGCCGAGACGCCCGCGACGTCACCCGCTCCCGCGCCCGGATCGGCGACCCAGTCACCGGCCCCCTCGCCCGCCCCGGTCCAGGTGTCCGAGACCCCCGCGACGACGGCCGCGAAGCCGGCGCCCGCACAGCCCGTGCCCGCCCCGCAACCTTCGCCCGCGCCCGCGAAACCGGCGCCCGCATCGGCGCCCGCTCCGGTGCCTCCCTCGGCGAAACCCCAGCCGGCTCCCGCACCGTCGCCCGCTTCGGGCCAGGGGCACCAGCTCCTCGCCGCAGGGAAGTACCCCGAGGCCGCCTCGGCGTTCCTCGGTGAGTGGGCCAAGTCCAACACGGGGTTCACGGTCGAGATCGAGGTGGCGTGCCAGGCCGACAGCGTGGCCAAGGGCGTGGCCGCCGCCGCCGGCAGCTCCGAATACGCCATCCTGCCCTTCGACCTGAAGGGACGCTCGTGCTACCTCGTGGTCTGGGGCTCGTACCCCGACAGGGCCGGCGCCGATGCGGCGCTGAAAGCCCTGCCCGCCTTCTTCCAGACGGCGGCCCAGCCCAAGGTCGTGCCCAAGGCGAAGGTGCTCGAGCTCAGCCACGCCGCACCCTGAGGCCCGCCGTGGCGTGGATCCTGGACGGCAACAACATCCTGGGCGTGGCCTCGAGCGCGCCCCGCAGCGAGGGTGACCGCGAGCGCCTTCTCCACCGCCTCCTGCGCTACCGTCTGCCCAAACCCTGCATCATCGTCTTCGACGGCCCGCCGCCCGGGCCCGCCGTCTCCTCCGAGTTCCAGATGGCCGGCGTCCGTGTGGCGTACTCGGGCAACCGGAGCGCAGACGAGGTCATCCTCGCCCGCGCCAGGCCCGGAGACGTCGTCGTGACCGCGGACCGCGACCTCGCCATGCGCTGCCGCTCCCTCAGGGCCAAAGCCGCGGCGCCCAAGGACTTCCTCGCGGGCCTGAAACCGGCCTCGCGCGGCCACGAGGCCGAGAAACCCTCCGACACCGCGGTGGACGTGGAAGAGTGGATGGAGTTCTTCAAGCGGTAGGGCGCGCTTCACCCCGCTGTTATACTGCACCCGGAGGCGGCCCTTGGACGTTCCCGTGGAACTCATCGAGAGGCTTCAGGCGAAGGACCCCCAGGCCTTCACCGAGTTCATGGACCGCTTCGGCCGTCGCCTGCTCGGGTTCGGGATGCGGATGTGCGGCGACCGCGAGGACGCTCGAGAGGTGGTCCAGGACACGCTCCTCAAGACCTTCCAGTCGGTGCACGAGCTGAAGAACCGCGCGGCCTTCGCGGGCTGGCTCTACCGAATCGCCACCAACGCCTGCCTCATGAAGCGGCGCAAGTCCAAGTTCCTCGAGGAGGAGATCCCCCTCGAGGACGTCCTGCCCGACCGCAACGCCCTCAGCCAGGGCGGCCCCGACTGGAACCGCCTCCCCGACGAGGCGGCCCTCGATGGCGAGCTCCAGCGCAAAATCCGCGCGGCCATCCTCGACCTGCCCGACACCTACCGTTCGGTCCTCGTCCTGCGGGACCTGGAGGGGCTCGACACCGAGGAGGTGTCGCAGGCCCTCGGCCTCAGCAAGGATGTGGTCAAGATGCGCCTGCACCGCGCACGCGCCAAGGTCCGCGACCGCATCGAGGCGTACCTCACCAGCGGCGCGGCCTGAGGGCCGATCACTCTCAAACCACGAAGGGCTCAGCGAGGAAGTAGGATTTTGGCCTGAGCGCCGGCTGGCCAACGCCGCGGCGGCGCGCCTAGGCGTAGACCACGCCCCGGGGGCCTTCTCGCAGGACGCCGACGGGGAAGGGCTTCTCGCCGGAGGCGCGCAGATGGGCGGCCACGGCGTCAACGGCGTCGGGCCGCACACACAGGATCATGCCCACGCCGAGGTTGAAGGTGCGGCGCATGTCCTCCTCGGGCACGCGCCCCTCGCGGCGGATGATGTCGAAGACCGGCGGCTCTTCCCAACCACGCGAATCCACGAACGCCTGCACGCCCTCGGGCAGGACGCGGGGCAGGTTGTCGGGGATGCCGCCGCCGGTGATGTGCGCCAGGGCCGTCACGCCCGCACCCTCGGGCGAGCCGAGGAGCGCTTTCAGGGGCTTCAGGTAGGAGCGGTGCACGGAGAGGAGCGCCTCGCCCACGGTGGCGCCGAGCTCCTCCACCCGGTCATGCACGCCCTTGCCCATCTGCTCGAGGAAAAGGCGGCGCGCCAGGGAGTAGCCATTGGTGTGGAGCCCCGTCGAGGGCAGGCCGAGGAGCACGTCTCCCGCCGCCACGCCACGCGGCAGGAGCTGGTCGCGCCTCACCGAGCCGACGATGAACCCCGCCAGGTCGAAGTCCTCTCCCGCGTAGAGTCCGGGCATCTCGGCGGTTTCGCCACCGAGGAGCGCGCAGCCGTTCTCCCTGCAGGCGACCCCTAGGCCCTCCACCACGGAGGCCAGGCGCTCGGGCACCAGCTTTCCCGCGGCGAAGTAGTCGAGGAAGAAGAGGGGTTTGGCTCCCTGCACGAGGATGTCGTTCACGCAGTGGTTCACGAGGTCCTGGCCCACCGTGTCGTACTTGTCCGCGAGCTGCGCCACCTTGAGCTTGGTGCCCACGCCGTCGGCCGAAGCCACGAGGACGAGGCCCTCAGGATCCTCCGGCTCGGGCGTGAAGAGGCCACCGAAGAGGCCGATGTCGCTGAGCACCCCGGGAATCCGCGTCGACTTGGCGATCTTCTTGATGCGCTCGAGGGCCGTGTCCTGCGCGTCGATATCCACGCCGGAGTCCCGGTATGTCAGCTTCTGCTTGTCGTCCATAGTGCCTTCGTCCCAATGTAGCTCATGTCAACCTGAAAGCGGAATTCGGAAAGCGGAATTCGGAAAGCAGGGTCGAAGCGACGCCTCTTGGTGTTCGCCTTTCCCATTCCGAATTCCGAACTCCGAATTCTCTTCACGCCGTCTTGAACGTCTGGATCTCTCGCCGGAGCGCCGAGGCGCTGGTCCGGAGGTGGTCGCTGGCCCGCGCGAGGTCCGCGAAGGCCCGCTCGATGGACTGGGCCGTTGCCGACACCTGCCGCATACCCTCGTGGATGGAGCTCGCTTCCTTCGTCTGCAGGTGGACCGCCTGGGTCGCCTGACGGCTGTCCTCCATGATCTGCGTGATGGCCTCGCTGATGACGCGCGTGCCCTTGGCCTGCTCCTCGGTGGCGTTGCGGAGCTGGAGCGCCACATCGCGTACGCGCTCGGTCTCCTCGTTGAGGTAGCGCGTGCTCGCGGCTTGGTCGCGCGTGGCGCCCGTGATCCCCTCCATCATCTCGAAGATGCCGTGCATGGCCCGGTTGGCCGACTGCCCGCCGTGGGCGAGCTCCTCCGTGGCCGCGGCGATGCGCTTGCTCATCTCCTCCTGCCCCGCGGCCGATTCGAGGATGGTGCGCAGGGCGTCTCCGGCGGCGCGGGAGAGCTCCGTGCTCCGGTGGACCACCTGGAAGGTGTTGTCCATGGAGGAGGCCATCTCCTGGCCGCTCGAGGTGAGGGAACGGATGATGCCGCGGATCTCCTTGGCGTTGCCCGCGGTGCGGGAGGAGAGCTCGCGGATCTGGGTGGCGACCACGGCGAAGGACTTCCCGTGCTCGCCCGCCCCGGCGGCGATGATCGAGGCGTTGAGGGAGAGGAGGTTGGTCTGCTCCGTCACGTCCTGGATGAGGTCCACGGCCCGGCCGATGCGGTCGATGGCCGCCACGAGCTCGTTCAGCGTGTTCCGGCTCTCCTCGGTGGCGTGGCTCGTTCGGAGGATCTCGTCCTCCACGGCGGCCACCGCCGAGAAGCCGGCCTCCGCGTCCTGGGTGACCCGCGACGACGTGTCCGAGAGGGCCTTGGCGTTCCGCCGCGTCTCCTCGAGCGAGGCGTCCAGCTCGGCGAAGAAGGAGACCGCCTCCTGGCCCGACTGGTAGAGGCGCTCCGTGGAGGTCTTCACGGCCGCCGTGCTCGCCGAGATCTCGCTCGAGGAGCTGGCGGTCTTCTCCACCGACTGGATGAGCACGTCGGAGTTGCGCGCGATCTCCTCGACGCTGGCCTGGAGCTCGAGGATGGTCGAGGAGACCTCCTGCGTGGCGGTGGCCACCTGCTCCATGGCCTGGGAGACGCGCTGCATCCCCTCCTCCATGGTCTTGAGGGAGCCCGTGGTGCCGTCCGACGAGCTCGTGAGCGTGGTGACCTCGCGGTGGATGGACTCGGTCACACCGCCCGTGCGGTTCACCTCCTCGTCCACCGACGTGGACGCCGTGGCCACCTCCCGGGTCATCCGCTGGAGCCCCTGGAAGGCGATGCGCAGGTTGTCGAGGAGGACGCCGATCTCGTCGTCGCACCAGATGGCGGGGGTGCGCGTGAGGTCGCCCACGGCCAGGCGCTGGTTGTACTCGACCGCCCTCGCCAGGGTGCGCGCCGTGTCCTTGTTGAGCCACAGCACGTAGATGCCCATGACCGCCACGGTGAGCACCAGGAAGAGGAGGCCTGAGAAAATCATCTTCTTCATGAGCTCGCCGGCCGACTGCGGGTTGGACATCAGGGCGAGGATCCGGTCCTGGTTGATGGGGTAGAGCGCGATCTCGTTGCGCAGCCCCAGAACGTGGGACCCCGATTCGATCTTCTGGCCCGGCTTGACGATGTTCTGCAGGACGGCCTTCTCGAAGGGGCCGCTGGAGAGCCCCTCCTGCGCCGTCCCCGCCCCGTCGAGCACCACGAGGGTGAACAGCGGGTTCGCCTCTCCAGCGAGGAGCCCCTTCCAGTGCATGGGGTCGGTCTGGGAGAGCTGGAGCGCGGTGGTCTTGGCGCTGTCCGAGCCCGCGAGCAGGGCGTACTCATCGAGGGAACGTGTGAGCCGCGCGTGCACCAGGACGCCGTAGGCCGTGAAGGCGAGGGCCGTCATGAGCATCACCGAGACGCCCGCCTTAAGGAAGAAGGAGACGCGCCACTTGGACACGTCGGGCAGGATGTCGAGCTGGGCCGCCACCTCTTCGATGAGGGGCGCGGTGATGCGCTTGGTCAGGAAGTAGGTGAAGGAAACCGCGAGGGAGGCGGAGATCACGCCCGTGAAGAGGACCGCGACCACGCTCTCCCACGAGGCCTGGATCCAGAAGTACTGGATGACGGCGAAGAGGACCACGGAACCGGACCAGACGATGATGGCGAGCATCTGGCTCCGCGGAACGTGGGCCACGAACTCGTCGTAGAAGACGGCGAGCTCCGTCCTGGAGAAGATCCGCCCCTCCTTCTTGCCGCGCTTGTAGCGCTTGATGGGGGGCAGGAGGCGCGTGCGGAAATACCACTCGTTGGGCACGCGGGTGATCAGGAAGAGGAAGAGCGCCGTNAGGAGGTACTTCCCGAGATACTGGCGGGCGCCGGGCATGACCGACAGGAAGTAGGTCACCGCGACGAGCACGCCGCCGAGGATGGGGATGACGTCCGCCGCCAGGCGGGTCTGCCAGAACCGGAAGCCCTTGGCCGTCATCGGCGCTCCTTCTCGAAAAGCTGCCGTTGCCGTTGGCGCATCTCCTGATATTGTACGGGGTAGGCACCTCCGAAACAAGCGTAGCAGGCGCCTCCGAGGGGGAGGCGCGCGGCTTCGTGCATGCCCTCGGCGCTGAGGTAGCCCACCGAGTCGGCCTCCACGAAGGCGGTGATGGCCTCCAGGTCCATGTTGGCCGCGAGGAGCTCGGACCTCTCGGGCGTGTCGATGCCGTAGAGGCAGGGGTTGACGATGGGCGGGCTGCTGAGGCGGAGGTGCACCTCGGCGGCCCCCGCGTCACGGACGAGCCTGACGATCTTCCGCGAGGTGGTGCCCCGGACGAGCGAGTCGTCCACCAGGACCACGCGCTTGCCCTTCATGAGGGCCGGGACGGCGTTCAGCTTGAGGCGCGCCGAGATCTCGCGCAGGGACTGCCGGGGCGCGATGAAGGTGCGCCCCACGTAGTGGTTCCTGATGAGGCCCCACACGAGGGGCAGGCCGCTCTGCTCGGAGTAGCCGATGGCCGCGGGCAACCCCGAGTCGGGGACGGGCACCACGCAGTCGGCGGCGGCGGGCTGCTCCTTCGCGAGGGTCCGGCCCATGGCCTGGCGGACCGGGAAGACCACGTTGCCGAAGAGGTCCGAGTCGGGCCGCGCGAAGTAGACGTATTCGAAGATGCACGGCACGCGCTGGGTCTTGGGGAAGGGGAAGAGGGAACGGACGCCCGAGGGGCCGATGACGAGGACTTCGCCTGGCGCGATCTCCCGGACGTAGTGCGCCTTCAGGAGGTCCAGCGCGCAGGTCTCGGACGCCAGGACGGGACTACCGTCCAGCTCGCCCAGCACCAGCGGCCTGAACCCCCAGGGGTCTCGGACCGCCACGAGGGTCTCGCCGAGGAGGATCACCAGGCTGAAGGCGCCCTGCAGCCGGAGGAGGCTCTCCACGAGGGCGTCCACGGTGCCGGACTGGGTGGAGCGTGCGAAGAGGTGGAGGATGACCTCCGAGTCGGTGGTCGTGGAGAAGATGGCGCCCCCGCGCTCGAGCTCCTCCCGCAGGTCCCCGCAGTTCACCAGGTTGCCGTTGTGCCCGAGGGCCATCTCCCCGTGCTGGGTGGCCGCGAGGATGGGCCCCGCGTTGCGCTCGTGGGAGCTCCCCGAGGTGGAGTACCGGACGTGCCCGATGGCCGTGTCGCCCCTGAGGTCGCTGAGGTCCCTCTCGCCGAAGACCTCGGAGACGAGCCCCATGCCCTTGGCGATGCAGACCGTGGACCCGTCGGTGGAGGCGACGCCGGCCGACTCCTGCCCCCGGTGCTGGAGGGCGTAGAGGCCGTAGACCGCCAGCTTGGCCGCCTCGGGGTGCCGGTAGATGCCGAAGATACCGCACATGCTTGGCCTCCGAAGCAGCAGTACAGAAGAAAGTGAGGCGTGAGGAGTGAGGAGTCAGAAGAGACGACCGGTCTGCCTCCGATCGAGGGAGCCGTTGTCCCGAGTGCTGTTCCTCCTCACTCCCTCACTGTCTCACTCTTCACTCTCGCTCGATTCATCCCACGACGGCCTTCAACCCACCCTCCCAGGCCGCCCGAACCTCCGAGACGGCCAGGTCCACGCAGGGCTTCCCGTCGAGGGCCACGCCGAGCCGGTCGCCGCCCACCTTGCCGATGACCTTGGCGCGGATGCCCAGGGCCGCGGCCGCGTCGCGGATGGCCAGCTCGAAACCGGGCGCGCAGGTGACCAGGGCCCGCGTCGCGTCCTCGCCGAAGAGGAAGGCGTCCGCCTCCATGCCCGCGTGGTCCAGGTCCAGGCAAGCGCCCACGTCGCGGCGCGGCGCCAGGCAGCACTCCGCCACGGCCACGAGCAGGCCGCCCTCCGAGAGGTCGTGCACCGACCGGACGAGCCCCTCGCGGCACAGCTTCTGGAGGAGCTCGACGAGGGAGCGCTCCAGCTTCAGGTCCAGCGGGGGGGGCGCGCCCGCCTCCAGGCCGTGGATCGTCGCCAGGAACTCGGACCCGCCCAGGTGCCCCTTGGTCGTGCCGAGGAGGACGATCGAGTCGCCCTCGTCGCAGAACCAGGGCTCCTTCCGGTTCGCCACGTCGTCGAGTAGGCCCACCATGCCGATGGTGGGCGTCGGGTGGATCCCCTCCCCGTTGGTCTCGTTGTAGAAGGACACGTTGCCCGAGACCACGGGCGTGTCGAGGGCCACGCAGGCCTCGCTGATGCCGTCCACGGCGCGGGAGAACTCCCACATGACGTGGGGGCGCTCGGGGTTCCCGAAGTTCAGGCAGTCCGTGATGGCGAGGGGCCTGGCGCCCACGGCGGCGATGTTGCGAGCCGCCTCGGCCACAGCCAGCCGTCCCCCCTCGAAGGGGTCCAGCTTGCAGTAGCGGGGGTTCACGTCGGTGGTCATGGCCACGGCCTTGGTGGTGCCCTTCACGCGGATGAGCGCCGCGTCGGACCCGGGACCCAGGACCGTGTTCGTGCGCACGGACTGGTCGTACTGCGTGTAGACCCACCGGCGCGAGCAGAGGTTGGGGCTCCCCACGAGCTTCAGGAGGGCCTTCTCCGGGTCCGACTTGGGCAGCGCCGGGAGGGGCGCGGCCTTCCGCTCCGCGAAGCCCTCGGGCTCGGCGAGGGGGCGGTGGTAGAGGGGCGCCTCGTCGCTCACGGGGCCCACGGGCATGTCGACGACCTTCTCGCCGTGCCAGAGGATCTCGGCCCGGCCCGTGTCGGTGACCACACCGATCTGGGCGGCGTCGAGGCCCCACTTGGAGAAGATGGCGCGGACCCGCTCCTCCTTGCCCTTCTGGGCCACGATGAGCATGCGCTCCTGGGACTCGCTCAGGAGAACCTCGTAGGGCGTCATGCCCTTCTCGCGCATGGGCACCTTGTCCAGGTCGAGGCGGATTCCCGAACCGGCGCGCCCCGCCATCTCGAAGCTGCTGGACGTGAGGCCCGCGGCGCCCATGTCCTGGATGCCGACGATGACGTCCTCCTCCATGAGCTCCAGGCACGCCTCGAGGAGGAGCTTCTCGGTGAAGGGGTCGCCCACCTGGACCGTGGGGCGCTTCTCCTCCGTGGCCTCGGAGAACTCCGCGCTCGCCATGGTGGCCCCGTGGATGCCGTCCCGCCCCGTCTTGCTGCCCACGTAGAGCACGGGGTTGCCCACGCCGCTGGCGTATCCCCTGAAGATCTTGTCGGCCCGGAGGAGGCCCAGGGTGAAGGCGTTCACGAGGATGTTGCCGTCGTAGCTCGGGTGGAAGAACACCTGGCCGCCCACGGTGGGGACGCCGATGCAGTTGCCGTAGTCGCCGATCCCGGCCACCACGCCCTTCACGAGGTGCTCCGTCTTGGGGTGGTCGGGGGAGCCGAAGTGCAGGGCGTTGAGGTTGGCGATGGGGCGGGCGCCCATGGTGAAGACGTCCCGGAGGATGCCCCCCACGCCCGTGGCCGCGCCCTGGTAGGGCTCGATGTAGCTCGGGTGGTTGTGGGACTCCATCTTGAAGCACACGGCCCACCCGTCCCCGATGTCCACCACACCGGCGTTCTCGCCGGGCCCCTGGAGGACCTGCGGCCCCTTGGTGGGGAAGCGCTTGAGGTGGACGCGGGAGGACTTGTACGAGCAGTGCTCGCTCCACATGACGGAGAAGATGCCCAGCTCGGGGTAGGTGGGCACCCGGCCCAGGATGTCCTGGACGCGCTGCCACTCCTCCTCGCTCAGGCCGTGCTGGAAGGCCAGCTCTCTGGTGACGGCGGGGTCAGCCATTCGGGAACTCCATCAGGAGGACGGGGGACGAAGGACGGGGCCGGGGCATCGGTTCGCTCAACCGCAAAGGGCCGCTATGGCGGACCTGAAGATGCCCAGCCCATCGGAGGAGCCCACGATCCCCTCGCTCGCCCGCTCGGGGTGCGGCATCATGCCGAGGACGTTCCGCTTCTCGGAGAGGATCCCGGCGATGGACTCGAGGGAGCCGTTCACGTTCCAGACGTGATCCAGCTCCCCGTCGGGGCCCACGTAGCGGAAGGCCACGCGGTCCTCGCCCTTCAGGCGCCGGAGGGTGTCGGGGTCGCAGAAGTAGTTGCCGTCGCCGTGGGCGATGGGGACGCGCAGCACCTGCCCCTTCTGGAGCTCGCGGGTCCAGGGGGAGGCCACCGTCTCCACGCGGAGGTAGACGTCCTGGCAGAGGAAGGTCAGGTGCTCGTTCCGGAGCAGGGCTCCCGGCAGGAGCCCCACCTCGCACAGCACCTGGAAACCGTTACAGATGCCGATGACGGGCGCGCCGCGCCGGGCGTGCTCGACCACCTCGCCCATGATGGGCGCACGGGCCGCCATGGCCCCGCAGCGGAGGTAGTCGCCGTAGGAGAAGCCGCCCGGGAGGATGACCAGGTCCACGCCCCGCAGGTCGCGGTCCTGGTACCAGATGGCCTCCGTGGGCAGATTCAGCAGCTGGGACGACCACTCCAGGGCATCGTGGTCGCAGTTGGACCCCGGGAAGATGACGACGCCGACCTTCATGGCTCCAGCACCTCGACGCGGTAGTTCTCGATGACGGGGTTGGCGAGGAGCTTCTTGCAGTACTCCTTCAGGCGCTCCTCCGCCGGCTCTCCCCCGAGGGAAGAGGTCTCGATGTCGAAGAACTTGCCCTGCCGGACCGACTCCACCTCCGAGAACCCGAGAGTTTTCAAGGCGTTGGCCACGGCCTTGCCCTGGGGGTCCAGCACGCCTCCCTTCAGGAACACGTGAACCCTGGCTTTCATCAAGATCTCCTTTTCCTGGAAGCGGCAGCCGCACCGCGCCGC
>JGI20214J51088_10003451_pt1 | contig 10413 bp, 9 predicted proteins | sample WetSurMetagenome_FD_51088 | JGI IMG/M metagenome (IMG submission 51088) | reverse complement strand
ATAATTACTTTCGGAAATTCTAAAAGTTTTCTTATTTTCGAATTTAATATCCTTATTATCAACCCCAAACATCTCAAGCAATTTTATATGCTTATCATATTCATTTTTTATATCCTTAAATAAAATATCATCGTAATATTTACCTGTAATTTTTCCGGGTATACCTTTCAGATATTTATTATTATTATTTGTTGCATATATTTTATTCGAACTACTCAACAAGGATATTTCGTCGTTTAGCATTCCTCTTGCAGGAGCGAGATTGTAAAATCTGTCAACCTTTAGACCCCTCAAATATTTAAGAAAAATAAAACGGTAAGGCAAAAACCATTTGTACTTTTTGTAATCGTATGTTATAATTTTAATTCTTCCGTTATAATCGTAAAATAATGGGGCGTAATTCTTTTTTATAAGAAAATAAACATCGGTACTCTCGGGAAAAAAATTATCGTTTTCAAAAATAACCGATGATACTATTAAATCCCCGATTTTTTCGGAATTGAAGAATAAAATATTTTTGTGCCCCGGGTTATTTTTCCTCTTAAAGAAAAATCTTAAAAGAAAAAAATTTAACAACGATATAATATTTTTAATATATAAAATCATTTTTTAATTTTAGCCCTGCTAATATTAAAAGTATCATAATTAAAGCTTTTATTTATATATAAATTAATATTCGATAAAATATTCTTTTCTCTTAAAAAATTCACTGCTCTTTCACCGAGAAAGGTTACGCACAAATATCTTAATATATTTTTCTTCTTTATACTTTTATGTTTCATACTCATAAAAAAATATTTTCTCGCTTTCTTTATACTGCCCCTGTAATATTCAAGCATACCTAATCTGAAATAATAATCCCCGTTTTTTTCTTTGTAATAATTTTCAAGGTACTCCAGCCCGCATTTATAATAACCGGTATTTTGGATTCTATAAAACTCGTAAGGTCTGTCTATTAATCTGTATTTATAAAGAGGTTTCTGTATATTGTACATTTTATATCCTAACGAAAGTAACCTAAGAAACAATTCATCGTCTTCCACGTTGCGATACTTCGAATCATACCCTCCCGAATCAATCAAAACATTTTTATACGTAAGAATTGTGGAGTGTAATACGGAATCTATAAACGGCATCATAAATTCTATATCTTCGTATTTTTCGGGTAATTTTTTTTCGGTTAATATTTTTCCTTTTTCATTAATAAAATAAAAATTCGTCCCCACCAAATGAATACCGGGATTTTCCGAAAGAAACTTTACCTGCCGTTCCAATTTTTCAGGAAGAACAATATCGTCTGCATCCATCCGGGCAATCAATTCACCACTTGCTTTTTGCAATCCGAAATTCAACTGCTCTATTAGCCCCGCATTTTCTCTTTTAAAAATCTTTATTCTTTCATCTTTAAACGATTCTATAATTTTCAACGTGTTATCGGTAGAACCGTCATCGATTATTAATAATTCGAAATTTTTATAAGCTTGAAATAAAACACTTTGCACCGAATCATAAACATATTTTTCGGCGTTTTTTACCGGCATTAATATTGATATTAACTTTTCGGACATAAAATATTTACCCGGTTAATAAAATTGAATTATAAATATTCGAATATTCTTCCGTGATTTTTTCCCAGCTTAACTCATCACTAATTTTTCGCGATTCTTTTGAAATTCTATCTCTTAATGGTTTATTTTCTACCAGTTCTTTTATTATTTCGATTAGTTTTTTCTTATCACCCCAATCAAAAACAAAACCATTTATCCCGTCTTTAATCAATTCGGATTGTCCGGTTTCTTTTGATATCACAGAAATAATACCCGCAGATATACACTCGATGCAGGCAATAGGAAAAGTGTCATATACGCTTGAAGAAATATAAATATCCTTACCCTTTAAAAATTCCACATAATCATCTGTTGCCATTATATCGAGGCAGTATGTTTTGATAAGTTTGTTTTTAAATTTGATGCGTTCATTTTTTTTCTTTTTATCTACTATGTATAATTCAACTTCTTTATTCAGCATTTCCAGTGATTCCTTAAGAAAATCGAATCCTTTTTCTTTCCTGTCAATATCTCCGATAAAAACTATTTTCAATATTTTTTTTTCTTCTCCGTTATTTATTTTTTCTATATTCTTGAACCTGTTATCCGCCCCGTTCGTAACAAATTTTATTTTTCTTCCATTAATATTATAATAGGACTTTAAAAGATTTTTAAATTTCGCTGAAAAGATAAGAAGTAAATCCGAATACTTAACAAATATTTCTTCTGCAATTTTATCTTTAAAGTTATAAAAAAAATTATTTTTTATGAAATATTTATTCTCGTGAATAATCAACCCGTGCATAAGATAAATTATTTTTACGTTAAAGAATAATTTGCAAAAAAACGAAATTATTGCAAACCTTTCGAACGTAATAATATGAATTATTTTTGGTTTTATTTTCAGAAGGGAAAAGAATATTGGTATTAATCCCATTCTATATATATCGCTGTGATTGACACTATGCACTCTTTCTTTACCGAATAACTTTTTAAAAATACCGTGCTTTGTCCCGTCGAAGAAATATTCTACAAATAATGACTTATTTTTCGCCGAATAATTTTCGAAAATTCGTTTTGCTACTTTTTCCGGTCCCGTTAAAATTTCCGTTGTATTATATCGGCCTAAATAGATTACATCCATTAAAATAAATTTTTCTTTAAAAATAATTACAAGGAAATTTCGTGTTTATCATAATGCTAATTATTATGAATAAAAATATTTCCTGATAAAATAATAATCTCCAAAAAGGATAACATATTCCGTTATTATGGAAATCACTGCCGCCGCTACAATTCCATAAAACGGTATAAAAATAATATTCAGAATAATATTTACAATCAGCCCGGTAAATGTGACATACATATTCTCTTTAAATAATCCCAAACCATTTAATATTACTCCTGCAATATTGTTCAAAGCAAGCCCCGTTATTGCAAAAGATACAATCTTTAGAATTAATATAGAGTTCAAAAACTTATCTGTGTAAATTAGTTTTATCACAAAATCTGAAGCAACAAATAAAACTATATTAATAATAATCGCAATTATTAAAAGATTGGAAGTATATTTTTTAAAAAATATTTTAACCGCATTTTTTCTCCTGCTCAAATATGATACTCTTGTCAATCCACTTACAAGCAAAAAAGAAAAAGCAATCGAGGATGCTTTGTAAATTCCGTACCCGATATTATAATACCCAACTTGCGAAAAGTCCGTTAATTTGGATATAAGTAGAATGTCAATTTTATCATATAAAAAATTAAATATCATAGCCATTCCAAGCGGTAACGATAATTTAATTAAACCCGATAATTCTTTTATGTTAAGGGAAAGTGTTAGTTTTCCTTCTGCTTTTCCTATATTGAATATCAACAAAATTGTATGATATAAAAAACCGAGCGAATATATTATAACGAGAAATTCAAGAGAGGAATTGAAAAATATTGCAGACAAAAGAAAAACAAGAATTGTAATTGCTCGCGAGTTTAACAAAAAAACAAATTGCTCTTTGTACTTATGCAAACCGGAAAAAACGGAATTCAGAATATTTATATTGGAATACAAATAAACAGGAATAATTGCCACAAAATAAAGCATAAAAGAAATAGAGCTGTAAAATAACCGGTAATAAATAAATGTTAATATAAAATAAAAGAAGAATATTAGTATGTTTAACGAAAGAATGCGACTTAATAACCCGGAGAAATTATCGCCCGAAATCGCAACTTTCCTTTGAAGATAAACCGGAAAACCAAAATTAAACAAAGTGATAAAAACAGTTGAAAGTGTGAAAAGAGTAATTAATTGTCCGTATGATTCGATAGAAAATTTTCGTGCAAAAATTAAAAAAATTACAAAGAAAAATAAACGTTCAGTAACGTTAAGAAAAAGCAAGTATTTACTCTCTTTGAAGAGTTTAAAATAATATGTATATTTAACCGCCAAAATACTAAAATTACTGATAAGTTAATGTTTTATTTCAAAAAAATAAGTAGATTATTTAAGGGAAGAAAGTTTAATTTTATATTGCATTGAGATTATGATTATATTAATTTGTAAAATATAAGGAGAATGGAAAAAACCAAAAAAAATATTATTCCCATAATAATTTTATTATCTGCTTATACCGTTCCTCTTTTTTTTAACAGCCGGCTGATTAACGTCAATACTATTCACGCATTTTTGTTTTCTGCCAATGCACTGGTATTGGGTGTATGTTTGTTTTTTTTCGGGTTCAGGTATTTTATTCTTCCACAATTTAGAATATTATTCGTATCTATCGCATTGTTTATGTTATTCCTTTTTCTTTCCGCATCTGTGAATAGCAGGTTTATACTGGGACTCGAAGATATCACACTGTATTTTAATATCTTTATTTTTGGTTATCTTATTTTTTTATGCTTTCAGTTATACGATTTCGACAAATTATTATATTATATTTCTATTGCGGTTTCCTGTGTTTGTTTAATTGTTTCTTTGCTTGGAATTCTGGAGTTTTTCAATATTAACATTTTAAGTTTCCAATTTAATTTAAGACCCGGCTCTACATTAAGTATAAGGAATTTCGCTTCCGAATATGCGGTAATTGCACTTCCTTATTTCCTTATAGTGAATTTTAGAAATAAAAATTTTATCATAAGGATATTATTATCTTTATCTTCTTTGGTAATTCTCGTTTATATTTTCTTTTGCAGGACACGTTCTTCTTTTGCTGTTCTTGCTGTTTACATTTTAATAGTAATATTTTTTCTTTTTTACAATAAATTCCTCGTTGGATATAGTTTAAAAAAAGTATTTTTATTTGTTCTTTTTGCTATAATTATATCGGGTATTATTGGTAGCTACACTCCTCCAAATATCGATAAAGAAAGAAAAGATTTAAACATTACTATAACAAGCGTATTCGATAGGAGCATACCTGAAAATTATTCGAGAATTAACTACCTGAAAACAGGATTAAGAATATTCCGTGATGTTCCAATTACAGGCATTGGTGCGGGTAGCTGGTTTGGTATATATCCGAAATACAATGGAAATATATATACGGATGAAAACGTTATGATTACTTCCGAGCTAAACCCTCATAACGATTACCTGGAAACATTAAGCGAAAACGGTATTTTCGGTTTTCTTTTTTTCGTCTTAATTATTTTTATCGTCGGAAAAAATTTATACGTAAAATCAAGAAGTGACATTAACATTTTTCCCGTACTACTTTCATTTTCGGGATTCCTTGTCGTGTCTCTGTTTTCTTTCCCGAAAGATAATGTTTCGATGATGATGTTACTTTCTACGGCAATCGGAATTTCGTTGGTTAATAAAGATTATGAAATCAAAAACGATTTATTAAAAACAAAGGTTAAACTTTATAAAACAATAATATTATCGGTATTTACTGTTATTTTAATAACAATAACCATTTTCGGATTTTATAGATTCAAATATGAAGCTACTTACTTGAAAGCTTTAAAATATAAAGCTGAAGAAAATTATAAGTCGATGATAGAAAAATTCGACAACATTAACTCCTTTATATATCCCGCAGATGCTAATCGTATGCCTATAGAATTTTATAAAGGTGTCGGATATTTCGAATTGAAAAATTATAATGAAGCTTTAAAATCTTTCGAAATTGCTCTTGAATTGGCGCCTTATGTTCCGGCAATTCTAAATAATACGGCAACATCTTATTATACTTTAAAAGATAATGAAAATGCAATTAGATTGTTTTTACAATTACAAAGAAAATATCCTCTTTTTGTAGAGCCACAGATTAACTTACTGGCAATCTACACAAATACAGGGAATGATTCTTTAGCAAAAATATTATTGAACGACATTAAAAAAATTCCAGTAGAACCTAAATTTATCAGGAACTATTATGTCCTTGAAAAAATTAAAGATTATTATGATGAAAAAAATCCTCGTTAATTTAATATTTGTTTTTATTCTTGTGTTTTCTGTTTTTTCTCAATCCGTTAAACGTATTGACCCGGCAGTTAAATATATTACGCCGGACAGCGGATACCAGGGAACATCCTTCCCGATTACTATTATTGGAGAAGGAACCGAATGGACGGTTTCACCTTATTTTCAGATTTTTTTTGACAGCTCCGGAGTAACTGCTGACTTTATTGATTCTTCAAATGTTCCAAACGATACAACTATTTATACGGTTGTCCATATCGAGGGAAAAGCGGTTACAGTTCCAAGAATGATTATTGTGATGGATAAATTTATTAATGCTTACACAAAAGATAGTGCATTAAGAGTTCTACTCACGTTACCTGTCGTGCCAACATTAATATTGCCTCCGAATAACGCTGTGAACCAATTGCAAAATGTAACCCTGCTATGGGATAGCAATGCCTATGCAACTACTTTTAGAGTTCAAATATCAATGGATTCTTTATTCCAGGGTACACTTACATTCGACTCCTCTGTTGCAAATACTCCTCTGCAAATACGTCCCGATTTTCTCGAATTGGGGAAACAATATTACTGGAGAGTTAATGCTACTAATTTACTTGGAACAAGCGCATGGTCTATTATCAGAAACTTTACTATAAGAACAATTGGTATACAACAAATTTCAACCGAAATACCATCGGATTATCAGTTGCTTAACAATTATCCGAATCCTTTTAATCCCGTAACAAAAATCAGGTTCCAAATTCCACGAACAAGCTATGTGGAAATTAAAATTTTTGATGTAACAGGAAAACTCGTAAAAGTTATTACCGAACAGTCTTTAAAAGCAGGAANTTACGAAACCGCTTTCGACGCATCTTCATTATCGAGCGGAATATATTTTGTAAAAATGCAATCGGAAAGCTATACAGGAATAAAAAGGATTGCCCTTATAAAATAAATTATTAAATAGATTTACCGATATGTTTTTTACAATACGGTAAATCTATTTATATTTTTTTAGAAAGATTTTAGGTGAACATACTAAAAACAAATGTTGTAATTACAAGCCACAATATCCAGAGTCCGAATACAATAGAATAGGAAATAGCAGGTTTAATTTTTGCAACTTTCACCAAGCCAATCGATACTAAAATATAAAACCAAATTGAAAATACATCCAGCTTCATCAATAAACCGTGCATTGTTTCTCCTACCGTTTCTGCCTTTAAAAAAAGAGTTAACCCGACAGAATTTAATTCTCCAAGTATAATAGAAAGTACGATTGCTATTATACTCCCTATTGCACTTACAACCAGGGACAATCCAACAACATTTAAAATATTCGTAAACTCAAAATTTGCTTTAAACATTTTTANAAACAACATATATATCACGCTCAATACAAATAACATTAAAAAGGGCGCAACAACCGCTCCCGCAAATCCTGTAATTTTAAAGAATATACCATTCGGGTCCATAAATTTTTCGGCTTTTTCGATTGCATCATTTGCCTGTTGCTGGGACATTTTTCCGCTTTTTACACTCTCTTGCATTCTTTCCCGTAATTGCTGTTTCTGCTTGTCCATCATCTTACCAACAAGCTCNGCATCGGAGAAAAAAAGAAAAGAAGATACGACACTCGTTACAACTAAAATTATCACCGGTAAAAGCCAAAAATTTCTTTTGGGAAATTTGGTTAATGTTTCGAACGTATTTCCCGGCTCTGTAAAAACTCCGGAAATAGCATCCATTTGTGATAATTCCTGTGTTTCCTCTGAAATAACATTTTGTTCTTCCATAATTATTTTAGTTTATTTGTATAAATTATTTTGTTTAATATATTTTTCTATCCCCGGTAAAACAAGAGATTTAATTGACTTATTATTCTTTACTAACTCACGAATCATTGTAGAAGATATATCCATCAATTCGGAATCGATAAATTTAATTTTTTTTAAATATTCGGGTTTTATTTTTTTTTCGGAAAAACCCGGTCTTTTAAGGATTACTATTTCCGCAAGTTCGAATAACTTTTCGGGATTCTTCCACTTTGGAAAACCAATAATACTGTCTATTCCCAAAATCAAATAAAACTTAACCGGAATATTTTTATATTGCTCGTGCAATTTAACTAAAGTATTAACAGTATATGATTTTCCCGTTAAATCTTTAGTTTCAATATCGCTCACTTCATAATCCGGATTATTACCAAAAGCAATTTTAGTCATTGCGAAACGATGCTCAATATCGAGAACATCTTTTTCCGTTTTTAGCGGAGGTACCGCTGAGGGAATAAAAATTATTTTATCGAGTTTTAATTCCAATCTCACTTTTTCCGCAAGAAGAGAGTGTGCTATGTGAGGAGGGTTAAACGTTCCGCCGAATATTCCGTACCTCATCATTTGTTTATTACCTCCAGGTATATTTCCTCGATTTTTTTTATCGTAAAATACTCACTGTAATTTTTCACGGATTCATATGCATTAGAAGAAATATCTTCTTTNAATTTTTTATCTTCATATAATTTTACAATTGCATTCGAAAGCTCTTCTTCACTGTGCGGGTTTATCAGCAANGCCGAATAATTATCTTTTACTATTTCTTTTAACGATGGAATATCCGAACAAATAATCGGTAACCTGCACGCCATTGNTTCGAGTAATACATACGGCATTCCTTCCCAAAAAGTTGGAAATACAAATATATCGAAAATGGAATAATAATCGATTAGATTTAATTGCTCTCCAACAAATAAGATATTATTTTCAACTTTTAATTCTTTTGCAAGATTTTTAGAATTCTCGAGTAATTTTCCATTACCAACTAAAACAAATTTCATTTCCGGATATTTACTGATTAACATCGAAGCCGCTTTTATTATCAAATTTTGATTTTTTTGTATATCGAACCGGGATATATTACCAACAATAAAATCTTCCGGTTTTAAATTTAACCCGGCAAGAAAATCACTTTTCTTTCTTTGTATGTTAACATACTTTTTAAGATTTATTCCGTTTGGTACAATCGAGGTTTTTTGAGGGTTAATTATTTTTAATTTTTCTGCATTTTTAAAATCGGCATTCGTTTCGCAAATCGAATAATCGGTAAATTTCACAAGATATTGTTCAATCGTTTGCGAGATATATTTGCGTAAATAATTTTTCGTGTTTATATAGTGTATTCCGTGAATAGAGTGAACGGTTTTAATTTCCGGGTAATATTTCTTCACTAACCTGCCGTAAAAACCTGCGACTCCTCCGTGTGAGTGAAGAATATCGAATTTTTCTTTCTGACAAAAATCTATTAAAGGATTTAAATATTTTTTTCTAAGAATTTTCGGCTGGTAAATATCTTTAAAAGGAATTCCGCCTTCTTTAACAACCTCTTCGAACCTTCCTCCACCTGTTGCGGAAATGGTCGGGATGAATTGCGTTTTATCCAACCCCTTAGAAAGCGAAAGCGTGTGAACCTGCCCTCCGCCTATAAAAGCACCGTCAATTAATTCAAGCACTTTAATCATTTTTTTTACCAAGTAAAAGTTTAAATACAAGTATGTTCATTCTGTTCGGGTTAAGCACTCTTAAAACTGTGTACTTTGTAATTAAATAAGCTCTAATCAATAAATTCTGCACATAACTATTATGCAGTTTATAATAAAGTAACTGGGATTTTTTCGAAAAATAATAAGTAATATTGTTAAATTCGCTGTTAACATTTTCCCCCTTTAAATGAACAATTTTACTGCCGGGATAATAAAATACATCATAACCCGCATCGGTCAAACGTTTGCAAATATCAGCGTCCTCATAAAACAGGAAAAATCTTTCATCAAAACCGCCGATTTTATTAAATATTTCTTTTTTTATTATCATAGCCGCACCGCTCACCCAATCTGTTTTCTGCACCGTTGTATACTTTTTTTCTATTGACTGTTTTTTGAACGTGTTATTTTCTTTAAATATTTTCTCAAGGTTTTTATTTTTTATCTCGTTAATGAAATTATTTTCGAGATAACAAGAGGGTTGAAAACCACCATCGGGATAGCACAATCCAATTCCGACAGCACCAAACTNTTTTCCGGAAAATTCTTTTTCGAAATCCGTAAGAAAATCNTTTTTTATAATTGTATCTGCGTTCAGAAAAAATAAATACTCACCGTTTGCATTTTTCACCCCTATATTATTTGCGTTTGCGTACCCGTAGTTTTCCGTTTCAATAATCTTTATGTTAGGTAAATTAAAACGAGGTAATTTGTTTTCCGGTGAATTATTAATTACAATTACTTCAAAAGTAGAAGACTTAAATGTATTATAAATCGAACTTATACAATTATTCAGCAGGTTTTCCTGTTTGTAGCTTACTATTATTATAGAAAATTTAATCATTTGTGTTCAATAACCTTTATATTTAATACCCGGCAATAAAGTAACGAAAAAAAGTTAAAGAATT
>JGI20214J51088_10003450_pt1 | contig 10414 bp, 8 predicted proteins | sample WetSurMetagenome_FD_51088 | JGI IMG/M metagenome (IMG submission 51088) | reverse complement strand
TTCGGCGACTTTGCGGGTGTTGCCGGTTTGGGAGAAGTATATGATGACGCATTTCATCACAGTGCGATATCCCCCAGATTCACCGACTGCCCTACCGTGGAGAGACCGCTGAAGCTCTTGCCGGGGAAGCCGGCAGCCTGGATTTCCAGCGAGTAAAGGCCTTCCGCCAGGTTCTCGAACCAGAAGTCTCCCCAGCCGTTGGTGCGGGCCGTCTGCGTGGTCTGGTCGTCCGCCCGAAGGGTGATCGCAGCGCCTTCCACGATCTCTTTCTTCACCGGGTCGTAGAGGGTGCCGCCGATGAACTGGCCCGGGATGTTCTTGTAGAAGACCCGAGGCGTGCCGGGAGCGCCTGCAAGGAGAGGTACGGCACCGGTAAGGTCCAGCTCAGACTCCTCCTTGAACTGGAGAGCGCCGGTGGGGCAGGCGTCCACGCATCTCGGCTCGCTCCAGCCTCTGTCAAGCAGGTGGGCGCAGCCGGTGCACTTCTGCGGAAGAGACAGCTCCTCGTTCCAGTAGATGACGCCGTAGGGGCAGGAGTCGAGGAGCGCCTTATTCCCTTTCGCCTTCTCCGGATCAATGACAATCAGGCCGTCCGGACGCCGGTAAACGGCGTCCGGAGCGGCCGTCAGGCAGGGAGCCTCTTCACAGTGCTGGCAGAGCACAGGCACGTAGTGCATCTTCACCTTGGGGACCGTCCCCCGGGTGTACTCGTGCACTTTGAGCCAGAACTGACCGATCTCCGGCTGGGGAGCGGCGTAGGGCGCCCAGTCGTTGGAGCAGTGTTCGTCTTTGCACGCGATCTGGCAGTTGTAGCAACCATTGCAGATCGCGACGTCTACGAGGAACGCCTTCATTCTAGAGTTCGCCTCCTTCAAGCCAGCCGGCCAGACAGACACCTTGCGCAGGATCGTAGGGACGGTTGAAGGCGTCCGGATAGAGTGCCTGCCACTCCCGCATCATGGCCTCGGTCACCTTCTCCACATCAACCAAGAAGCTGGAGCAAACCATGCCCGTTGCGTTCTTGGAGGTGGTGTTGTGGGGCGTCAGCGTGTTGATCACCCCTCCGCGATCGAACGAGCCCGGCACGATTGGGTCGTAACGGGCGCCGTGGTCTATGGAGACCGCACCCGGCATCACTCGCTCGGAGACATAGGCCCCGCCGAGGATCGCGCCCCGCTCGTTGAAGATCCGCACGATGTCGCCATCGACGATGCCGCGCGCGACGGCGTCGGAGGGATTCAGCCACAGTGGCTCATAGAGGTAGCCGTCCCGCCCCTTGACTTTGCAGGTTTTGACTTCCCGGGTCCACGTGATGTCGTCGGCGTTCGCATGCATACGCCAGTGGGGATGGTTCGAGAGGACCAGCAGCGGAAACGTCTTGGCTCGCTCGCTGGATACGCGCTCGTCATGACTCACACCCTTCTCGATCCAGTGCGGCACCGGTGGCCGCTCTTCGTCGTCGGGGAAGAACTTGGCAAGGTTCTGGGAGAAGAACTCGATCTTGCCCGAGGGGGTCAGCAGCGGGTGTTTCTCCGGATCGTCATGGAAACCCCGCATACCCGGCGGCACCTTGTCCCAGTCTGGGGCGGTCGGCACCACCGCGTAGCCCTTTTCTTTCCATTCCTCGTAGGTGACAAACTGTCCCATCCCCGAAGCGTTGAAGCCGTCCTCGATCATCTCATCGACCGTCCGGCCGTTGGTGAACTGCTCGTAGAGACCGAAGCGCTTCGCGACCTCGCCCACCACCTCGAAGTCGCTCAACGATTCGCCCAGGGGATCGATCGTCTGCCTCTGGTAGTTCACCATGAAGAACTGGCCGTTGTGGTTGTCATTGTCGATGTCCTCTTCCTCGAACTTGGTGCTCACCGGGAGGATGAGATCGGCGAAGTAGCAGTCGTTCTCGAGCCAGGGATGCTGCGCCATAATGAACTCGATCTCGGGGCTCCGCACCCCCTTCACGTATGAGTTGGAGTCGTTCCAGCAGGTCAGGTAGCAGGGGCTGTCGGTCCAGATCATGTGGATCCTCGAGCCGCCTTCGTTCGGGAAGGTGTACTTGACGAACTGGTCCTCGATCGGCTGCCCGATCGCGCCGGTGCCGTACCAGGTGACCGACTCCTTGTTCAGGGCGTCGTGCACCAAGTCCTTCGGGATGATGTGTTTGGGCAGCGGCGGAAGCTGCATGGGCTTGTCCTCCGGAGGACCGTCGCCAGGCGCGCCCGGCTTGTTGTCCTTGCCGGACAGCATCTCCATGAAGGCGGAGGTCGTGTCTTTCTGATCCGCTCCCGCTTGTGGCGCCCCGGGCGGTTTCAGTTCTTGATCACCGTCTGGCACATCGGTCTTGCTCATGTTGAAGCGTCGAACCTTGGGCATTGTGGCCATCGCCGCACCGACAGTAGGATAGATCGTGCCGTTCGGCATCGGGTTCTGCCTGCAGAATTGCCACCACTCGATCATCTTCACGTAGTGCCGTCCCGGCCCGCCCAGAGTCTGCATGGCCAAGAGAAGCACCTCGAGACGGCCGTTCTCTGTGGAATAGGGGCTGCGGATACCGGGGCCACCGTTGCCGTGCGTTATCGAGGTAGCCTTCTTCGCCCATTGGTGGGCCAATGCCTTGATAGTCCACTCGGGGATCGCGGTCTTCTCCGACGCCCAGGCCGGCGTTTTGCGGACACCGTCTTCCTTGCCGAGAACGTACTCTTCGAACTTCTCGTAGCCGAAGCCATGTGTGTCAACGTACGAGCGATCGAAGGTGCCTTCGGTGATCCAGACGTACGCGACCGCCAGTTGCAGGGCGGCATCGGTGCCGGGCCGGATGGGGATCCACTTGTCGGCATGGACGGCCGCGCCGTAGTTCAGGTCGGGGCAGATGAAGACCGAGTCGATACCGAGCTCGGCGAAGAAGTAGCAGAGGCGGGTGGCCATCTGCCCGTCGACGCCCCAGGGTGTCGTTTCTGTGTCGCAGCCCCAGTACAGCAGCATCTCGCTGTTACGGGCGATGTCGAGCATGCAGTTGCTCGAAACAGGCTGCCCGACCGGCGGATTGCCCCACACGTGCATGGCCCCCCAGTGCCATCCCTCCCAGCTGTCGGGGTTGCGCACTTCGAAGGTGTAGCCTCCCATCAGGCCGAGGAGCGCGTTCGGATAGCCATGCGGGTTGTGGACCACTTTGGTCTCCCCGTGACCGCCCCACTGCGGCAAGATGGCGAAGGGCCCGTACGTAGCGTGTACGCGCTTGATCTCGCTCTCGACAATGTCGAGGGCCTCATCCCACGAGATGCGCTTGTACTTGCTCACGCCCCTGTTCTGGGTATTGCGGCCGCCTGGACCGGTGGAACCGGGATCGCCGCTCGGGTCCCAGTCGACACGCTTGAGNGGGTACAGTACGCGGTTNGAGGAGTAGACGCGNTTCTTGTAGCCCTGGCTGTACGGAGGGATCAGGGATTTCATCGGTGGTTCTAGCACCTTGCCCCGCACTTCCATGCGCCAGGGATTGAGGGACTCGCGCTCGTATTTCCAGTCGAAGTGAAGTGGTCTCAACCGGATCAGCTTGCCGTCTTTCGCCTCGGCGACCGAGGTGTTGGAGCCGGCGCTGGGACCGCAAAACCCCAGTCCGACCACGTTCTGCTGTTCGCCTGTGTCTGTCTTGAAGGCGTTGTCTTCCAAGGTCCCTCTCCCCATCATCTATCAGCCGTTTCTAGGAGCGTACTGTTGTCTGCCGCGTGGAAGCTTCGACAAGCGGAGATACACTGCGGGCGATCATTCGCCCTCCATCAACCGGATCCACTCGTCGACCGGAGTGGTCGATTCGAAGGGAATGGCATCGAACACGCTTGCCCCCGCGGCTCCCCGACGGAGCCCGTCCGCCAGACGCTCGAGGAGTGGCGCGACTCGCTCGACTTCCTCGCTCTCCCACTCGCCCAAGGCCCGCCGGGTCGAGAAGTCCCGGATGACATCAGCCAGACGGACCAGATCCATTCCCTTGCTGGAGATCTCGACGATGGCCGCGCGTTTGTCCGTCTCGTCAGGCTTCTTCTCGATGAGCCCTTTCGCCTCAAGGTCCTGCACCTGCCTCGTAATGCCTCCCGAGGTGATGCCGACGGACACACCCAGATCGTTCACCCGCATCGACCCTGGGCGCAAACGTTCCATAACGAGGAGCGCGGAGGCCGAAACAGGAACGCCGGTCATGCGGCTCACGTCCGCCGCCACCTGGTTGCGGCCCCTTTCGCCGTCCAACAGGAACTGCAGGATGGCGCTGTTGATGCGCTTGAACTCACTCCGTCTGTCTCTCGAATCCGCCATATCTTTGTGGGCCTCCACTAGCCGCAGCAAAATACTTGTCTTACTCAGTCAGATAGTATACGCTGTTGCTCAGGATGGCAAGGCCCCCGTTACGCCGGGTTTGGATGAGCAAAGGGGGCGTTTGTCCCGGTAGGGTTCGGAACCGGGGAAAGGGGTCACTGTGAGTGTTCACGACCAGGATGGGCGGTCGGAAGAGATCATTCCGTCCGGGACGGCGATGAGTCGCCGTCAGTTTCTCAAGCTCGCCGGCGTCACAGGGGCAGTGGTGTTCGTCGGCGGCGGTTTGGGCGGCGTGCTCGCGGCTTGTGGCGGAGAGACCACGGCGAGCACGGCTTCGAGCGCCGCAGCAACCACCACGGCTGCCGGTGTCTCGACTACAGCCGCCTCGGTGGCCGGCAAGATCAAGATCGGCCTTATTACCGACTTCAGCATCCCTCAGTTGGTCGACAATCAGAGGGTGTTGGAGGCGATGATAGAAGGGGCCAACAAACGCGGCGGTTGGGATGTCGGGGGCTCGAAGTACACGCTCGAGCTGATTCCTCTGGATGGGAAGTCGGAAGCCGCGACAAGCCGGTCGGCGGTTCAGAGGCTGGTCACTCAGGACAAGGCGAACGTCATCTTCGGCGATCCGATGGGCGGGGCCTGGTTGAGCGTGACAGAGGAAGCAAAGACTCTGACCATACTGGAGTCGATGCTTCCCAACGTGTTCAACCCTCAGTACAAATACTCGTTCAATATCAGCATGCTGCCCATCGAAACCGCGGTGCGGGTCAACTATCTCCCCGTCTATGCTGGCAAACAACCCAAGAAGTGGGTCGGCGTGTCGGAGGACAGCATACCGGGCCAGAGCATGCTGGGGCTGCAGACCGCTATCGTCAAGATGCTAGGATACGAGTTCGAATCGGTGAACTTCCAGCCGGGTACGTCTGACTTCACGGCCGTCGCTACCAAGGTTCTCACGACCAACGCCGACGTCTGCATCCTGGGTATGAACGACACCGCGCTCTTCCAGCTCATGCGGTCGCTCCGTACCGCCTCATTCGCCGGCATCTGCCTGTGCCCGACAGAGTTTCTGCCAGGGCAACTCAGCAAGATCGGATCGCTCGNCGAGTTGGACGGTCTGATCACGGGCTGTTTGCCGACGGCAACNGACAGTCCTAACGCAATCGCGCAGGAGCAGATGGCCGACTACGCCGCCAAGTACGGCGCGTGGGACGATCCCAACTTCATGGGAGGTGACATGTTCTACGCGTATCGGGCAGCGGTGCAGAAGGCGGGGAGCATCGGCGCCGACGCCGTGTCCGCGGTGCTCGCCGCCGGCTTTGAGAACGACGGACCGCACGGCAAAGCCAGGATGGTCGCTCGGCCGGACGCGGGGGTCACCGACAAGACCGTCTGCCAGGTTATGGAGCATATGATGGCGACAGTGAGCGGCGGGAAGCTGACGAACGTCCAGACGGTCGGCCTTGACGACGTCGCCAAGTACTGCGCCGCTGCCTGGTCGGTACCCTCTGGTCCTCCCCCCGGGGCTCCGCCGGCGTGAACGGGCGACGCGCCGCCGCCCTCGTTGTGAGGGGCGCGACTGTAGACTGAATCACAATGACCGCACGAGGTGGGTTCCGGAGGGATCCACCCTGGAGTCCACCTCGTTCGCCGGCAGTTCCAGCAAGTCTGCCGACCCGTTCCAGCAAATCAGACTAGGACGTCTTAAGTGAGCTTCGCGACCTTCATACAGGTGGTGTTCGACGGTCTCGCCATAGGCTTGGTCTACGTCTTCATGGCGGCCGGCTTCAACTTGATCCTGTCGGTTACGAACGTGTTCTTCGTCGCCTTCGGCATGTTCTATGCTCTGGGGGCCTACATTACCTGGGCTCTCGCCCAGGTCGGCGTTCCCTTCTTTGCAGGCGTGGTCATTGGGAGTCTCCTGACAGCCGCGGGGGGCGCCATCGTCTACCTGCTCGTCATGCGCAAGGTCAACGCCGGCGACCAAGCCCTATCAAGAGCTCTCATCACGTCGATCATGCTCTTCACTGTGCTCTACCAGATCGTGCTGCTCGCGTTCGGCACCAGTTCGCGCGGCCTCCCCCCCGTATTCAGCGGCTCGTGGAAGATCGGGGGGGTCATCATCGGCGTGGACCGGGCGGTCATGATCGGCATCAGCATTGCTGTGCTGGTCGGTCTTCATTTCTTCCTCCAGGCATCGAGGACCGGGCGAGGCGCGCGGGCGCTCGCCTATAGCCCAAGCGTAGCTGCTTTGCACGGCGTGAATTCCGGCTGGATGGCTGCCGCCATCTTCGCCCTAGGGCTCGGACTGGCCGGCTTCGCGGGCGGCTTGATGGCTCCCCTGTTCGGCATCAACGTCACCATGGGGCAGACGGGGTTCGTTGTGCTCCTCGTGATCATGCTCGGCGGCATCGGCAGCATGTTGGGCTCGATCTGCGCGGGCATCATCCTGGGGCTCATCCTCTCCTTCAGCCAGTTCTTCNTGAGCGCAGGAGTGGGCCAGATGGTCTTCTTCGCCATCGTCGCCCTCTTCTTCTACTTCAGGCCGGGAGGGCTGTTCGGCAAGCCCCTGGAGGATCCGCCGGGGGACGTGCGCTCGCTCATCCGCTCGAACCGGCGGATTGAGGGGCGGTGGAAATGGGCGGCTGCGGGTCTTGGCCTGGCGATCACCGTGGTGCTGCCGACGATCGTCCGCGATTCCTACTACGTTCACCTGCTCATCTTGACCCTGACCTACGCAGTCCTCGGCATGACGGTCACCCTGGGAATGCGGGCGGGCATGATCAACGTCGCAAGCGCCGCCTTCTGGGGCATCGGAGCCTACTCCACGGCGATCCTGACCACGAAGGCCGGCATTGACTTCTGGGTCGCGCTGCCGATCACCCTCGGCATCGCACTTGTTCTCTCGCTGCTGTTGGGCACCATCGTGTGTCGTTTCGCCGGAGCGCTTGGCATGATGTTCTCTATCGTTTTCGCGTCCCTGATCCCGGTGATCTTCCAGACCTTCAAGTTCTTCGGGCAAGCGGCCGGCATCACCTCGGTGCCGGCGACAAGCAGCATCGGCTTCATCCATTTCGGCTCCGTCGGCTCCTACTACTATCTGACGCTGGCCTTCTCAATGGTAGCCGTACTCGTCATGCTCGCTTTCAGCGCGGCATGGACGGGGCGAGGGTGGCTCGGCCTGGCGAGCAGTCCCAAGCTCGCACAGTGCGTAGGGGTGAATCCCTTCACGTACCGGCTCATCAACTTCGTGGTCATGTCCATGATCCCGGCCCTACTCGGCACTGTCTACGCCGCGTACATGACCTCGGTGCAGCCGTCGACCTTCGGCGTCTTCGCCGGAGTCGACTTCCTGGTCATCGCCTTCCTGGGAGGCTTGAGCTACCTGGTCATAGGGCCCATCGCGGGCGCCCTCATCGTGGTCTTTCTGCCTGAACTGCTGCGGGTGTCGGGCAGTGCCGAGCCGATCATCACGGCGCTCATCATCATCCTCATCGTCATGTACTTCCCGAGGGGTGTCCTCGGCCTCGTGGATATGCGCCCCTGGCGCGCCCTGCGTCGGGCACCCCGGACACAGCCGGCAGTCGAGCGCGGTCAGGCCGTCGAGCGCGAGAAGACGCTATGAGCCTTGTTCTTTGCACCCGGCAACTGACGAGAAGCTTCGGCGGACTGCAAGCCGTCAGCGGCCTCGATCTGGACGTGAACGAGGGTGAGATCCTCGGCCTCATNGGACCGAATGGCGCAGGCAAGACCACTGCGTTCAACCTGATAAGCGGGTTCCTNTCACCCAGTCGCGGATCGGTGATCTTTCTCGGCCAAGACATCACCGGGTGGGCCCCGTACCGCATCGCGCGGTTCGGCATATCGAGGGTTTTCCAGCAGGGATTGACGTTTGTCGGGCTGAGCGTGCTGGACAATGTGCTGCTGGGCCTTCACAAGAGCCATCAAGCCGGCTTGCTGAGCAGCGTGCTTCGCACAGGCCCCGCGCGGGCTGAGGAGCGTCGCCTCCGTGACCGCGGCATGGATCTACTCGACCTTATGGGAATCCAGTCTCTCTGGGACCGCGAGCCGTCAAGTCTGCCGCACGGGCACCAGATGACCCTCGGCTTGGCAGTGGCGTTGGCCTCTATGCCAAAGCTGCTGCTGCTAGACGAGCCGGCCACCGGCATGAATCCCAGTGAGTCCGACGCCATGATCGAACACATCCGCCGCATCCGTGACGCGGGCGTGACGATCGTGGTGGTCGAGCACGATATGCGTGTGGTAAGGAAACTGTGCGACCGGCTCGTTTGCATGAGCTTCGGCCACAAGCTTTGCGAGGGAGAGCCGAGCTTCGTCACGTCCCATCCCGACGTATGCAAGGCGTACCTGGGCAAAGGAACCTTTGATGCTACTTGAGATCGAGAACTTGACCTGCAACTACGGCAAGGTGGCCGCGCTCAAAGATGTCGGCCTGGCCGTAGACGAGGGTGAAATCGTGGCCCTCATCGGCGCGAACGGGGCCGGCAAGAGCACCCTTCTGCGCACCATCTCGGGGTTGATCCCCCCAGTATCCGGCCAGATCACCTTTCTCGGCAGGCGTATCGATCGCTTGCCGCCTCACAAGGTGGTACGTCTCGGCATAGCTCACATCCCTGAAGGCAGGCTTGTCTTCGCTCCCATGACGGTGCACGACAACCTCAAGATGGGAGCCTACCGGCGTCGAGACAAGAGGCAGATCAACAGCGACATCGAGCGCATGTTCGAGTACTTCCCGATACTCGAGGACCGTCGCAGACAGCTCGCGGGCAGTCTCTCGGGCGGTGAGCAGCAGATGCTCGCTGTCGCGCGCGCCCTCATGACGTCCCCGCGATTGGTGTTGATGGACGAGCCCAGCATGGGTCTCTCCCCTCTGCTCGTTGAAACGGTGGCGAACATCGTTGTCAACATGCAGAAGGATGGGCTCAGCGTACTCCTCGTTGAGCAGAATGCCGCCCTGGCGCTCAGCGTGGCCAACCGGGCGTACGTGTTGGAGATCGGCCGGGTGGTCGCGCAGGGAGACGCGCGGTCGATCGCGGCAGATGGAGCATTGAAGAAGGCATATCTAGGGGACTGAGTCCAGCCACAGCAACGAAAGGAGCAACAAGCCGTGAATGCCCGCAAATGGGACAAGAACTTCCTTCATGAGACTCCGCCAAATCCCTTTCATCCACCGGGCAGTTTCCCCGGGACGGAGATGTTTGTGCTCGATGGCAACGCCATTCCCGGGGCCATACGCGTCATGGTGGCCTGGTTTGCGGGCCCCTGGAAACAGGACGACATCTTCAAGCCGCATGCACACAACCACTCCGAGGTGCTCATGTTCCTGGGGAGCGACCCGGACGACCCGCGGAACCTCGGCGGGGAGGTCGAATTCTGGATGGAAGACGACCAGTATCTCATCAACAAGAGTTGCATCATCCATGTGCCGGCGATGGTGCAGCACGCTCCGATGATCCCGAGAAGNGTCGACGACCCGCGGAAGCCGATTCTCTTCACAGGGATCGTCCCGACGACCAAGTCCGACGACGTCATGTACTACTCGCGCGATCCCAAATGGAGCGAATACAAGGACCCGATCATGGATTGGGAAGGCGCCAACGTCAAATGGCTGGATGAGGTCGACTGGAGTCAGTTCCCCAAGAGTCAATAGTAGGCGAACGACAGCTCGGTGAACAGCTCACCGAAGGGGTCAGCATGACGACGAAGAATCCCTCGCCGAACGGGGGATTCTTCGTCTTCTGAGGCCCTCACCGACCGGAGCATGATGTTGATCTCGTCCCGCTCCAGTCCCCGTCTGGTGAAGCGGTCCCAGAAGTCAGGCGCAGACTGGTAGACCTCTGGCGTCCGCGCGTAGCCACACTGCAGCATGAGCCGTTCGGCGATGGCGTAGTCGGCAAAATGACAGCCCAGAGCTTCGGCCAGCTTCTCGGCGATGTAGCGTCCCTTGCACCCCGCCTGTCTGAACACCGTGATCACGGCCACGGCGTCTTCCATGCCCGGCGGCGGACCGAATCCCGACGGCATCGGCGGCACTTTGAGAGCACACTCCCGTGGGGCCGCGGGCTCTAGTTCTTCCTGACCCAACTCG
>JGI20214J51088_10003449_pt1 | contig 10414 bp, 7 predicted proteins | sample WetSurMetagenome_FD_51088 | JGI IMG/M metagenome (IMG submission 51088) | reverse complement strand
TAAGTAACGGTGTGGGAAAAGGCGGATCGAATCGGCGGATTGATGCGCTATGGAGTGCCTGATTTCAAGCTGGAGAAGCATCTGCTCGACCGCAGGATTGAGCAGATGGAAAAAGAGGGAATTGAATTCAAGATGCGCACCCACATCGGGCAAGATATCCAGGTTGCAACCTGGCGGAGGGGTTTCGATGCGATCCTCCTCGCGGGAGGAGCCGAAAAGCCCAGGGATATCAATGTCCCAGGCCGCGAATTGAAGGGAATTCACTTCGCGATGGAATTTCTTATCCAGCAGAACAGGCGCTGTGCCGGGGACCACATCGAATCGCAGGGTGAGATCAACGCGACAGGCAAGCGGGTTGCTATTATTGGAGGGGGAGATACCGGCGCCGATTGCCTGGGTACGACCCACCGCCACCGGCCGCTCTCCGTTCACCAGCTTGAGATCATGCCCCAGCCGCCGGAACAGCGCTCGCCGCAAACCCCCTGGCCGCTCTGGCCCCTCATGCTTCGAGTCGAGAGCTCCCATGAAGAAGGGGGGATCCGGGAGTGGTCGGCTTCAACGGTTCGATTCACGGGTGACAGCGCCGGAAATGTCGCCCGACTTGAGGCTGTGCGCGTCGGGCCTCCGCCGAAATTTGAACCGATCCCCCAGTCGGAGTTTTCACTCGAAGTGGATCTCGTTCTGTTGGCAATGGGATTTTTGGGTCCCGTCCAGAACGGCTTGATCGAACAACTGGGCGTTCAGCTGGATCCGCGCGGCAATGTCTTGACGGACGAGAACTACATGACCTCTGCGCCGGGCGTATTTGCGGCGGGAGATATGCATCGTGGCCAGTCGCTTGTGGTATGGGCGATCTCGGAAGGCCGCCAGGCCGCCCGCGGAATCGATCGGTTCTTAATGGGAGAGAGCTGGCTCCTGTGAGGATAGGCTGGGATGAAAAGAAAAATCATTAAAATCGATGAGGCAAAGTGCAACGGATGCGGACTTTGCATTCCGGAGTGTCCCGAGGGAGCCCTCCAGGTAATTGACGGTAAGGCCCGCCTGGTCCGCGATCTCTTTTGTGACGGCCTGGGAGCCTGTCTGGGGCACTGTCCAGAGGGTGCGATCACAATCGAAGAGCGGAATGCCGAGGCCTATGACGAACGAATTGCCATGGCCAATATTGTGAAGCTGGGGCGGACCCACATCGATGCACATTTGCAACATTTAAAGGAACATGGCGAAAGCGTTTATCTTGGACAGGCGCTTGATTATCTGAGAGAACAGGGGTTCAGTACGGATTCCGAGGGCGGGACCCGCCCGGAAGCAGGTCCAAGGCCGGTTTCTACCGGTTGCCCGGGATTGCAGAGTCTGTCGTTTGGCGCGCGCCATAATGAAGGTGCCGGGGATTCAAATTCAATTCCCTCCAGCCTCACCCATTGGCCTATCCAACTCCACCTGATTAATCCCGCGGCGCCCCATTTTCAAAACGCGGATTTGCTCCTGGCCGCGGACTGCGTAGCCTTTTCACGGGGGGACTTTCACCCAAAATATCTTGCCGGACGAAGTCTTGTTATTGCCTGCCCCAAACTGGACGATGGGCAGGAGGAGTACCTGTCGAAACTTCGAGCGCTCATCGACCAGGCAGGAATCAATACGCTTACGGTCATGATCATGCAGGTTCCCTGCTGTAGCGGCCTGCTCAGCCTGGCGCGCCAAGCCGCAGCCGGCGCGGCCCGTAAGGTGCAGATTCGATACGTGGTTGTGGGGATCAAAGGGGATATACTGAAGGAAGGAATTCAGGATGCGATATGTTTGAACGCATGAAGCGGGATATAGATTCCGTATTTGATCGCGATCCGGCGGCCAGGAGCCGGTGGGAGGTTATTACCACCTATCCGGGTCTCCACGCGCTGTGGTTTCATCGCATCGCCCATTGGTTGTGGCGCCATAAATTGTTGCTGCTTGGGCGGATGCTGTCGCACTTCGCTCGCGCCTTCACGGGAATCGAGATTCATCCCGGTGCCCAGATTGGCCCAGCTTTTTTCATCGATCACGGTATGGGAGTCGTGATTGGGGAAACCGCTGAAATTGGATCAAATGTTACTCTTTATCACGGGGTTACACTGGGCGGCACAAGCTGGAAAAAGGGAAAACGGCATCCGACGCTCGAAAACGATGTCGTCATAGGAGCGGGGGCGAAAGTTCTGGGACCGATAACAATCGGTGCGCGTACCCGAGTCGGTGCCAACGCAGTGGTGATAAAAGATGTTCCGCCGGATTCTGTAGTGGTCGGGATCCCGGGTCGCGTCACACATCGACACGGCCAGCCCACCGTCTATGAGGAGCAGGGCCAGATGCATACCGTGGATCTTGAACATGGAGCATTGCCCGATGTTACAGGCATAGCGTTGCGCCATTTGGCGGAGCGTATCCGGAAGCTAGAAAAGCAGACCGGAATCTCCCCGGCGAAACCGGGCGAACCTGAGAAAGAAACCTAGCTTTATCGAGTTTAGAGACCCGCTCAGTGCGGTGATTTATGCAGGCGGATGTGATGCCTTAATTAACGTAATTAAAGAGATGGCCTTATCCACACGCTTGTTTTCCTGCAAACGACTCTATTACAAGGTTTTTTGCCGTCGAGAGCACAGTGGCTCCTATATTCAATAAAATCGCCAGGAAACAATAGGGGACTGGCAGACGTAATTTATACTGGCTAATAAGCTACTGGGGAGATTTGTGTTTTCTGAAGACGGCACTGCCTCCCCCAGTGATTGCAGAATCGCCGGGCACTTTGTTTGCTCTGCGTATCATCCTAAGCTGTTAGGAGGGTTTCCCGATGAAAGAATTTGCTTGCAGGCCAGCCTTATGGGTGGCTTTGTGCATGTGTTGGCTGGTTCCCCAGGGACTGATCTATTCTCAAACCAATAAAGAAGATCTTCCGGCCGCTTTTATGGAAAATCCGGGCGGATCCGGGATCTTTTCCAAGATTTTTGGCAGGTTTCAGGCGAGATCGGTTGCCCCTCTGACGTTGGAGAACTCCCCTAGATTGGAAAACCTCATCCGCGATGGCAAACTGGAGCTTACGCTTTCCGAAGCGATCGCGCTGGCGTTGGAGAACAATTTGGATGTCGCCGTACAGCGCTTCATTCCAACCTTTGCCCAGACCGACCTGGTGCGGAGCAAGGCCGGGCAATCACCACGCGGATTTACCGGCAGTTCGACTCCCGGAGGCCTGACCGCGGGCGCCATTGGAGCCGGCATCACGGGAAGCGGTAGTGGATCAGGAGTAGGCAGCGCCGGTGGGATCAGCGGGGGAGGGGGTTCGGTATCGGTAGGTTCTTCGGGCAACTTCGATCCTTCAGTGAGCTTTAATTTCAGCTGGGACCGCACAGTCTCGCCCCTTAATACCATTCAGGTGTCAGGAGTACCTACCGTAACAGGAAAAACAACCGCGTTCAGCGCCAGTTTTGCTCAGCTCTTTGCTTATGGGACCAGCTACACTCTGAGTCTGACCGGGCAGGCTCAACAGTCCACGCAGAAAAATCTGATATTTAACCCTGCGTCGGTGACCAGATTTTCAGTTGGCGCCAATCAACCCCTGTTAAACGGCTTTGGCCGCCTTGCCAATGAAAGGTACATCTGGGTCGCGCGCAACAACACCAGGGTATCCCAAAACGTATTCCGAGCGCAGGTCATCGCCACGGTTGTTGCTGTCGAGAACGCCTATTGGGATCTGGCCGCCCAACAGTTGCAAATTCGTGTGGCGGAAGAGGCACTGGCTGTTGCCCAGCAACTATATAAAGACAACCAGTACCGTCAGGAAGTCGGAACCATGTCGGCTCTCGATGTGACATCCGCCGAATCGGAAGTGGCCGCGCGAACCAGGGACCTGACGATTGCCAGCACCAATCTTCAGTTCCAGGAAGCCAACCTGAAAAGCATCCTTGCCAAGAAGGTCAGCCCGACCTTGGATGCGGCAACAGTTGTGATCGAGGATCAGATGCCTGAACCTAAGGAATCGGACATACCGGATCTGGAGACCGCTCTGGCCACTGCTCTGGAGAGCCGGACCGAATTGCTGACCGCTGAGGTCAACCAACAAAATCAACAGATCTCAGTTGATTTTACCGAGGATAGCCTTAGGCCGTCGCTCGCCGTGTTCGGATTGTATGCCGGATCGGGCCTGCGAGGAACCAGCAGCGCGGATCCCACTTCAACAACGGGATTGTCGAACGCTTTCGGCCAGAGCTTTACCGCGGAGTACCCCGAGTACGCAGGTGGTTTCAACATAGGCATTCCCTTGCGAAACCGCTCAGCACAGGCCGACAATCTGCGCGCCCAGCTGGAGGCCAATCAGATGCGCATTACCAGTCAGCGATCCCGCAACACAGCCTCCTTGGAGGTGAGAAAGGCTATCATAGGTCTTATTCAGGGCAAGGCGCAGGTGGAAGCGGCGCGCAAAGCGGCAAGTCTTGCCCGCCAGATGTGGGAAGGAGAGCAAAAAAAGCTGGAGGCCGGTGCGTCAACATCCTACCAGGTCATTCTGAGAGAGCGCGACTATACTACCGCGCAGCAGGCTGAGGTCAGTGCCACGGTTGCCTATGCCAAGGCAATAGTCGAAATGGACCGTGCCAGGGGCATCACGGTGGAGCGCAACGGCATCGAGTACACGGATGCATTGAGCGGCAATGTTTCCAAGATGCCCGTAACGCCCTTCAGCCTCCAACTGCAGAACAAGGAGGCCCGGTGATTTCCATGGCCAGCTTTATTACCAGAATTTCAGTGCGCATGAGACTTCGCAGCCGGCAAGGCCGGAATACTACAGCCATGAAAACATGGCTGGGAGTGCTCCTTGCCTGTTTAGTCTGGAGCGCACCAGCCGTAGCCCAGCAGAACTCCTTGGGGCAACCGGACTACAGCAAAAACCCTGAAATTTTTCCCAGGATCTTCAAGCCCTATGTGGTTCAGAAAGTTCCCGTGATTCAGCTGACGAACTCGGAGAACCTGTCTCGATTGATTCGCGGCGGGAAGCTTTCGCTCTCGATGGCTCAGCTGGTCACCGCTGTCAAGGAAAACAATCTCGATATTCTTGCCTCAACCAACATCTCCTACTATGCGCAGACCGACGCCCTGAGAGCCAAAGCTGGAGGAGCCCCCAGAGGCGGAGCGGGCGTATCAATCCCAAGCAGTCTTTTTTCCGGCGCGATCGGCACGGGCGTTGGAACCGCGGGCGGGCTTGGATCATTCAGTTCGGCAGCTATTACAGGCGGCGCGAAACAGGTCACGGCCAGGGCGGCCGGGACCTATGATCCGACGCTCCTCTTGGGCTTCAGCATCGACCGCACAACCAGCCCTCTGAACACGATTCGTGTTTCCGGCGTTCCCGTGACTTCCACGAATAGCACCACGCTGCTGACGAGGTACACGCAAGGATTTCCCAGCGGCACCAACATCAGCGTCACGTTCAACAACATGCGGCAATCGTCGACGCAGAAGAGCCTTTTGTACAACCCGAACTTCCTTTCCACCTTCACATTCCTGGTCACACAGAATCTTCTGAATGGTTTCGGCCGGGCCACCAACGGGCGTTTTATGGAAGTAACCAAGAACGAAGCCCTGCTTTTCCAAGAGTCGGTGAGACTGCAAACAAATACGACTCTTGCATCAACGCAGAACCTTTATTGGGATGTTGTGGCCGCGCGTGAAAACGTTCAGGTGACGGAGCAGTCGCTGCAGGTGTCGAGGCGCCTCTATGAAGACAATAAGGTGCGCGAAGCATATGGAAAGATTTCCGGCCAGGATCTTGTCACAGCGGAATCCGAGGTGGCCACGGGAGAACGCAATCTGATCAGCGCCCGCGCCACCCTTCAGATGCGCGAAATGGATCTGAAAAATGCGATCAGCAAACAGATAGATGCCTCATTGGGTCCGGCGGTGGTCGAACTGACGACGCCGCTGCCCGAACCGAACGATAATGACATTCCCAGATTGAACGAAGCTCTCGCGACTGCCATGAGCAATAGGGCGGAGATCCAGCAAGCCAATATCAATGCGCTGATACAGGATCTTAGCCTGAAATACCAGAACACGCTTCTGAGACCGACCCTGCTCGTATTTGCACAATTCTCGAGCTCCGGGCTGAATGGGAGGAGTACGATTACCGATAACTTGGGGAAGACGATTGTCGTGCCGGGCGGCATCAGACAGACCTGGCGTCAGGTGGGCGGCTGGGATTTTCCAGATTCAGCTTTTGGGTTCTCCTTCTCGATGAATATTCGCAACAGCTCAGCGTTAGCCGATCACTATCGGATTAGACTCGAAAGCCAACAGACGGCTACAACCGTGCAACGAACCCAAAACAGCATAACTTTGGAAGTGCGCAAAGCTGTTATCGGATTGGTCCAGTCCAAAGCTCAGGTGGAAGCGGCTCGCAAGGCCGTTAACCTGAGTCGGCAGTCCCTGGCGGCTGAAGAAAGCAAGCTGGCCGAAGGATCATCAATTCCCTACGAGGTTATTCGCCGGCAACGCGATCTTACCTCCGCTCTTTACGCAGAGGTGCAGGCTCGCGTCGGATATGCCAAAGCCCTGGTGGAGCGGGACCGCGTGATGGGTATCCTGGACGTGAAAAACGCAAATTAGCGAAGAACATAAGGTGTGCTTGGGGACTAGAGTGATGGTCTCACCGAGGCAATATTTCAGGCCCGATTCCCGTTGGGATCCGCATATTCTGCAGAACTCAATAAAAGTGAGGTCTGCGGACCGGTTGAGGCTCCAAAGAATAACCTTTTCGAAAAGTCAGCTTGGTCGATTGAGGCAGATATTCAAGCGAGATATTGTGATGGGAGTTGGGCTCGGCTGTCTGGTTTGACACGTAGGTCAGGAAATATTTGCCTTTCAGTTCCTGAGCCACTTCCGTGCAAACTCCTTTGATCTGGCCGTAATCCGTTGGGAAGAAGCATCGGCCACCCGTCTCTTCCGCCAGGTCGGTCATTTCCGCTTCGCGCTTCTGAAAGAATACTTCGATATAGTCGTGATCCCCGAAAAGACGTTTGTAGATGTCCGATAGCATGACTACACGGCGCATGCGCCGGGCGTCCTTGCGCACGATCGCAGTCTTCGATATCACGTAAAGAGATGCCTGTGACTGCACGACCGAAAGAGCGGCATCCGAAAAACCGAGGGAGCTCTGGTTGTTCAGGCAGTCGGTAAGCAAAATAATAGCCTTGCGCCCTTCGATATTCTGAAGCTGGTCGTGGGCGGCAATGTACATGCCATCATAGAGCGCCGTGCGCATTCCCGAATCCACTTTGCGCAGCGCCTGCCGCACCTGCTTCAAATCAGAAGTCCAGTCAAGGATCAGTTTGACTTCCTCATCAAAGGTGACCACCGAGATTCGGTCGCCGCGGGACAGAGATCCCGCAAAAGCCTCAGCTGCCGCTTTGAGCTTATCGAGCTCCGACTTTAGCGTGGCGCTCGTGTCCAGAACGAGCACGACGGATACTGGATTTGTATCGACGCCAAAGCTCCTGATCTGCTGAGGCATGCCATCCTCCCAGATCCGGAAATCTTCGCGCTGCAAGTCAGTGACCATGTTGCCACTACTGTCAAATACGGAAAACGGCACCTTGATGAGATTCACTGAGACCGAAAAAGATGGGGGCGCCGGTCCAGGCTTAGATTCCTGCGCCCAAACCGCGGCGATAAAAGAAAGAATGAATCCAACGCCAAGCATGCGATTGATCATTTAGATATATTCTAGCAATTTCTCAACTGAAGGCGAATGGCAAATCCGGAGCTATGATTCAAAAATCTTGAATTCCCCGCAGGAACGCAATAGGCTCTGTGCCCGGCTAGTCTATGACAGGAGTTCGTTACGGCCGCCTGCCGCATTAAGGGAGCTTTTCCCAATTCTCGGACGATCCGAGTCATCATTTTCGAGGACCTTATATGAATTCCGCATCCAATCATGGCTGGCGCAAGACGGCTCAGGCTGGCCTCTGGATCGCCATCAGTTTTATGGGTGCCAGCGCTTTGGGCGCGATAGCACTATATCGAAATGAAACTATAAATGCGATGTGGCTGATTGCGGCCTCGGTAGGTATCTACCTGGTAGGATATCGTTTCTATAGTCGGATGATTGCTTTCAAGGTGATGGAACTGGACGATCGGCGCGCCACTCCATCGGAAAGGCTTGATGACGGCCGCGACTTTGTGCCCACCAATAAATGGGTGCTGTTCGGACATCACTTTGCAGCAATTGCCGGGCCTGGGCCGCTGGTCGGTCCCACCCTTGCCGCGCAGCTGGGCTACCTCCCGGGGACGTTGTGGCTGATAGCCGGAGCCGTGCTGGGTGGATGCGTGCAGGACTTCGTAATTTTATTTGCATCCATGCGTCGGAACGGCAAATCTTTGGGCCAGATCGCCAAAGAAGAGATCGGTCCCGTTGCCGGTTTTACCTCGCTATTTGCAATCGTATCGATTCTGATTATCTTGCTTGCAGTTGTCGCGCTGGTGATCACTAACGCTCTCAAAGCCAGTCCCTGGGGTACTTTCACGCTGGCCATGACCATCCCTATCGCACTCCTCATGGGCGTATACCTGCGCTTTCTAAGACCGGGTCGGGTTCTGGAAACCTCTCTCATTGGCTTTGCCCTGGTTATGGCTGCAGTCGTAGGCGGCCAATATATCGCGCAGTCTCCTTCCCTGGCGTGGTTCTTTACTTTTGACGCGCGACGCCTGGCTCTTTGGATCATCGCATACGGATTTGCGGCTTCCGTACTCCCGGTCTGGCTGCTGCTTGCCCCGCGCGATTACCTCAGCACATTCATCAAGCTGGGTACCATTTTCCTTTTAGCCCTGGGTATTTTGGCGGTGCGCCCCATGCTGGCTATGCCCGCCTTGACTCGTTTTATTGATGGCACTGGCCCGGTTTTTGCCGGCAAAATATTTCCATTTGCTTTNATTACCATTGCTTGCGGCGCCGTGTCGGGATTCCATGCTCTGATCTCTTCGGGAACGACCCCGAAGCTGATCACCAAGGAAAGCCAGGCGCGCATGATAGGCTTCGGATCCATGCTGANAGAGTCTTTTGTCGGCATTATGGCAATGATAGCCGCCTGCGTNCTCCAGCCGGGTATTTATTTCGCGATCAACAGCCCCGCAGGAATCGTGGGCGTCGATCCCGTAGCCGCGACAGCAACTATCTCATCTTGGGGATACTCGGTAACTCCCGCCGACATGCAGCAGCTTTCCGACTTAGTAGGTGAAAAAACAATGTTCGGACGGACGGGCGGCGCTCCATCGCTGGCAGTGGGAATGGCTAACATTTTTGCCAGCACACTGGGAGGCCGCCAACTGACCGCGATCTGGTATCACTTCGCCATCATGTTCGAAGCACTGTTTATTCTCACGGTGCTGGATGCGGGAAGCCGTGTCGGCCGATTTATGCTCCAGGATCTCCTGGGGCATTTCTGGAAGCCGATGGGACGCACCGGTTGGTACCCCGGCGTGATCTTGACCAGCGCCCTCATAGTGGGCGGCTGGGGCTATTTCCTATATCAGGGGGTTATGGATCCTCTGGGTGGAATCAACAGCCTCTGGCCCCTATTCGGGATTGCCAACCAGTTGCTGTCCGTGGTTGCATTATGCGTAGGAACAACCATCCTGATCAAGATGGGAAAGACTCGCTATGCATGGGTGACACTGGTCCCGATGATATGGCTCGTTCTGGCGACCCAGACGGCCAGCTATCAAAAAATGTTTCATCCGGATCCGCGCATCGGTTTTCTTGCCGAAGCGGACCGGCTGGACGGTTTGATTCAAGCCGGCAATGTCAGCCAAGCCAACCTTGCCAGTACTCATCGCCTGATCTTCAACAATCAGCTTGATGCCGTAATTACCGGCCTGTTTGCCGTTATAGTTCTGGTGATCGTATTGGATTCGGCCAAGGAGTGGTGGGCAATCCTGAGTCGGCGCAAGGTCCCGACACTGCACGAAGCAGAGTACGTGGTTTCCACCCTGACCGAGTGACGGATAGAGGAAATGAATTATGGAGGGAAGGTGGATGGAGTTGCTGTTGCGCTGGTGGAAAGCGGTGGGACAAGTGCTCGGTGATGGCGAGTATGCGCGCTATTGCGCCCACATGAACCGAAAACATCCGGAAGCACGTATCCCAACGGCCGGAGAGTTTTATCAGGCCCGGTTGGAGGAGAAATACGCCAAACCAAACCGCTGCTGCTGACAGAGTGTGGCAGAGTGGATGGCAGAGTGGACACCCACAGGACGGGAGAGGACCAGAGAGTATGGACACCCACGGAGTGGACCAAGAATCGCGATCCCCAAAAGTATATCCGCAGCAAGCAAGAACACAGACATCCAATGGTGTGAATATGGAAATGGATCTGACACCTGGGCGAAGAAAATCATCGGGAAG
>JGI20214J51088_10003447_pt1 | contig 10416 bp, 6 predicted proteins | sample WetSurMetagenome_FD_51088 | JGI IMG/M metagenome (IMG submission 51088) | reverse complement strand
TTTTTATGGCCACGCGGGGATGATCCCTGCCGTAGACCTTCTCGTCAATCTCGATAGCACTCTCATAGCATTTCCTGGCTCCCTGCAAATCGCCAAGGTCCTGCAAAACGCTGCCGAGGTTGTTGACATCCAGGGCCACATTGGGATGATCCTTGCCGTAGACTTTTTCGTCAATCTCAAGAGCACGCTCGATGCACTTCCTGGCTTCCTGCAAATCGCCCAAGTCTTGAAGCACTAATCCTAGGTTGTTGACAATCGTGGCCACATTGTGATGATCCTTGCCGTAGACCTTCTCGCCAATCTTGATAGCTCGCTCGAAACATTTTCGTGCTTCCTGCAAATCGCCTGAGTCTTTCAGCACACCTCCGATGTTGTTGACAAACGTGGCCATCTCGGGATGATCCTTGCCGTAGACCTTCTCGCCAATCTTGATAGCTCGCTCGAAACATTTTCGTGCTTCCTGCAAATCGCCCTGGTCTTTCAGCACCGTCCCGAGGTTGTTGACATCCGTGGCCACATTGTGACGATCCTTGCCGTAGACCTTCTCGTCGACCTCAAGAGCTCTCTTGTAGAGTCTCCTGGCGCTATCGTACTCTGCAGCTCTTTGTTTATGCGATGCCAGCAAGCTCAACAGTCTGCTCGCGGCCTGCAGATTCCGTTTGTCCGCAGTGCTGGCCACAGCCTCCAGATGTTCTCGCAATGGCTCCATCTGCTTCGGGTAGCCAGTCTCATCGGCTTTGCCTGCCAGATCGATGAGCGCGTCAGCCAGCTCAGGAAGAACGCTCTTCGTTTCATCCTGCATTCGTGCAAACTCTGCCAGAAGCGGATGCAAAACCGGCCTACCTTCTATTAAAATTGCCATGCCAAGCTGGGATAGACGCTTCAATGCCCGGTCCATTTCTTCGGTCGATTCATCTATTCCAGCGGCCTTTGCCAGAAGCTCAACTGGAATCGGCGTATTGGCTGCGCAATAGCCGCAAATCCTGAAGATCCTCCTGGCGAGATCTTCCGCTCCCTCATCGGAAAGCCGGTTCCAGCTCAAAGCAAATGTGGCAGCCAGATTGGTTGCGTGCTCGGTGGGATTATGCTTGGCCCAATCCTTTAGAGAAGAATGATCGAGGGCGTTTCCCTCTTCCTCCAGAGCTTTCAGATAATCCTTCGGCGTCAGGCCGGGCCTGTCCGCCAGGTAGCGACCGGCCAGATCCAGGGCAAGAGGCAGATTGCCGAGCCGTTCGGCAATGCTGTCCAGATCCGCCTGAGCCTCTGCATTCAATCTGGGTGCCAGCTTGATGAGAAGCTCCCTGCTCTTGTCTGGAGAAAAGACGTTAACCGGCCGGATCTTCAGGCCCATGTCAGAAGGCCAGTCCTGCTGCCGGGAGGTGATGAGCAGGCGGCAGCGGGGCATTTGAGTCATCCATTTTGAGACTGCTTCCTGATCTGTGACATTGTCCAGAACCACCAGCCTGGGCTCTCCCTCTTTCCAGGCGTTGAGTGTGGCCCGAACTCTCTCAGGCAGCTCGCCTGGCCAGGGAGATAGCCCCATGGCCTCACCGCAAGCTGAGATCTCTGCCGGGATATCCGAGTCTGCGGAAATCCAGTGGACGCCCTGAAAGAAGCGGCCATACCTGTAGCAGAACTCAACCGCAAGCTGAGTCTTGCCTATGCCCCCGTAGCCGGTAGCAACAGCTGCTGCCTGAGTCAGGCCCACTGCCCTGACAGCAGAGTGCAGGAGATCACTGGCCAGATTGAGAAGATCCTCCTGGCGGCCTGTGAAGACCGCATTGGGATGAAAAGGAACCAGAGAGCCCGGAGGAAGGTCAGCGCGCTCTGCAAGCTCATCCGCTTTTAGGGCCTCTTTTGGCTGGTAAGCAGGAGCAGATGGTTTTTCTACTTTGCATATATTCGTGATAGTAACATCGCCTTTGCAGTTGATGTTTCCGGCGGATATGCTCCCACCTGTCGCAGAGACGCCTCTGGATGATTGAATGGTCCCATGCTCAGACGCCGAAGTTGTGCTCGCTGAGTGGCTATCCTTAGGGCGATTGGCCATAGCGCCAATCAAGGATGCAAGCCCTGCCAGGCAAGCATATATCGCATTGTTGTAGGGCTGGCTGGTCTGCCAGGAGGAATACGCCCAGTATAATGCAAACATCCATGCCAGTGCAGAAACCGCAAGCATTGCCCGACGCCATGAAAACAGAGACACGCACCTCTTGCCAGCTAATGCGCTACTACTTTATCATTATTTCTGCTTTTGCATCGTTGACCTGACCAAATGCCATTTCTCAAGCACGGGAATGTGACAATTGGCTTAGCACCGAGACCTGCGGGAAGCGTGAGACCTGCATCAGAGGAGAAAATAGTTGGCTATCCACTCAAAAAGCCCTCTGCCTTGAATTTTTGCATAGCCTGCTCTTTTTAGATCGCAATTGATCTCTTCTCCCTATTCGATTCAATCCCCAGCCGATATGTTCAACTATAAAAAACGAGTTATCATCTTTTATGTCCGATTTGAAAGCAGAGATCTCTCTGCCTAAACGCCTTGCTGAGGACGTGCAGGCTCAGGTCAAAGCAGGATGGTTTCCGGATCTAAATAGCCTTGTGGTGGAAGCAGTACGTCGCTATCTTGAGTCACATCACGACGATCTCAACGAGCAATTCCTGCGCCAGGATGTGGAATGGGGCCTTCGCGGCGATGACTGATGCAGTATTGGATTCCGGCCCACTCATCCACCTTGCTGAGATCGATGCCCTTGATGTAATCTCGGATTTTTCAACTCTTTATATTCCCGATGCGGTCAGGGATGAAGTCAGTCGGCACCAGCCTTCAGCATTGACTTCGTCTCTCGATTTTCAGGTTATTCCTGCACCTTCACCAAGTGTCGCCTTGCGCATAATGGCTCGCACTTTGCCTTTGGATCGAGGCGAATTAGAAGCGCTGAGCCTGATGGAGATTAATTCTCATGCAATTTTCCTGACCGACGATTCTGCGGCGAGAGTTGCTGCAGAAGAGCGCGGCTTTAGAGTCCACGGAACGATCGGATTGATAATACGTGCTGCTAGAAAGGGCCATAAGACCAGGCTTGAGGTGATCGACCTACTTCGGAGCATACCCCAGAAATCTTCTCTATACATCAAACCTGCTCTTCTGAGCGAGATCATCTCATCATTGGTTAATGAGTGGCGCTTATAATCGCTTTCTTTGGCGCCAATCTCATTTCCAAGAAATTCTCGCAAATTACTATTCGCCAAGGCCATTCCCATCCTCAGCCACTGATGTTGCCGGTATGCCAGATTTAATATCGATCCTTTGCAGCATTTTTTTTTGAAAGGAGAACCGGCTTTGAAAAGGTCATTGCTATTCGCTACTATTATGATTGCGGGCATTGTCACGGCAGCCAGCCCCGCTGCATCCGCCTGGGATTATTCGAGCATATTGCAGTCCCTCTTTGGGGGCTCTGGCAGCGGCCAGGCAGAAGTGATTGAAGCCCCGACCGCAAGCCTCGGATACCTGCCCACAGCACACTCTCTGGATCTGGTGATCCTGGATAAGTTCTACGCCCCAAACCTAAAGCGCCTGAAGCTCAATCCGGTCAAATTCGGCTCAAAGGACGACCTCTTGCAGGCACTTCTTGATGGCGAGATCACCGGCGCCTCGCTTCCCGCAGCTCTCTTCTTTCAGGCAGTCGAGGACGGCTCAGACCTGCAAATTGTAGCCAAGAGCCACAGGCAAGGAAATGCCCTCATAGTGGCAAGCAGAATCAAGTCCATCCGCAACCTCTCCGGCGAGAAGATAGCAGTGCCAGGCCTCGCCTCTGTAGAGACCGTCCTTCTCTACCGCGCCTTTGCAAATGATACGGGCCTCAGAGGAGTTCATCTCGTTGAGATGAATCCTGACGAGATGAGCGCGGCACTCTCTAAAGGTGAGATTGCAGGCTACGTCGCAGACCAGTACACCGGAGCGGAGAGCGTTCTAACCGGGCAGGCCCAATGGCTGCGCCGCTCGCAGGACATCTGGAAGAATGAGACCTGCTGCGTCCTGGCGCTGCGCCGGGATTTCATTGAAGAGAATCCCGAAGCCGTGCAGGAGCTGGTGGACGGCTTCGTCGGCTCCGGCCTTTTTGTCGACAGGAACCACGACCTGGCCATTTCGAACGCATTCGACCTGATTGCATTGAATAAAACCGTCATGGACGAGTGCTTCAAATGGGGCGTGTCCTATTCCAGCCTGAGGCCGATAGAAGCCGATCTGGCCTACCTTTATGACTCCCTCGTTCGGCTCAAGGCTCTCCGGGGCACTCTGGAGATCCGCCGCACTCTGGACGGCTCATTCATATCGAAGACATACAGGAACCGCGAGGAGCTTTCCGCCTGCGGCTGATTGATTTTTTTCAGGCTACTGCAGCCCTGTCCCTCTTGCGAGGCGAGAAAGATGCAGGCGGATGCGAGCTAGACGCGGCCCAACAATATGAGCCGATATTGCCGCAATAAAAGGGTTGATAATAGATAAAGCAAAAGAGACAGACCAGGTGAAATGTAAAATGAGGGATCGACTTTGCTGAAACCAAAAATGAATCGACCAGCACGAAGATAGAGCATCTGCCTCCATCGGCAAAGCTCGTCTTTAAAGTGCTGGAATCAGGCATACTCCTCACGCAAAAAGATATAGTTGCCAAAACCTATCTTCCGCCGAGAACCGTGAGATATGCCCTGAGCAGGTTGAAGGAGCAGCATGTCCTTCAAGAGCGCTTCTATTTCCAGGATGCGCGCCAGAGCCTCTATGGACTGAATCCGGAAACCCTGGAGGTGGTGGCAGAGTAAATGACCGCCGAATTCGCCAGGAGTGCTCTGCGGCAAAGCGCACGTTTTGGTTTTCACCCTTCCCATGAGGTATAAATTTAAGAGACCGGGAGATACCTTCAGCCACCACCTCGCGGATATGATCGAAAAAGAGAAGAAGGCCAGTTTGATCAAGCATCTCAATCAAATTGCCGATTAAGGCGACTATGCGCAGTTGCCCCATTGAGACTCAAGGTGGTGATCGATACAAAGGCAGTCTCTATCGATTGCATGTCGGGCGATCATTGCCGCGTTTTTATCAAATTTTAGAGCCGGTCCATCCACGGCTTATATTCAAAATGCGGATCTTTCGCTCGATTCTTAAGGCCACTCTCTCGCAATATCTCCCAATTTTTGCAGTATTGCTTCATCAGGTTATCCTGAGCCTCTTCGAAGTAGCAGATCTCCCGCCATTCGCTGTTTTTTAAATGCTCATCAATTCTGGAAATCAGCTCTGGAAAATGAGGCAGATCGATCTTTAGCAGATACCGCCAATGATCGATATCCAAATCGAATAGGTCGTAGTCGTCAATTGTTAAAAATAGCTCTTCAAAAAGGTGAGCAAATGCCTTCTCTTCATAGCTCATCGATTCATAATCCAGATAGCCGTCTTTGTTGTAGTGTTTAACTATCCGCCTGAGCATCTCACGATGGGCAAATGCAGCTTCCTCTTCTGCATCCACCGGCTCATCTCCAAGATAGTCAAAGTCCCCGTCAGGACCGAAATTTCTGAGAAACATCTCCCACCTGATGCGCTCGCTAGTTTCTGCTCTCCAGGACAGCGTCTCATATTCATCGTAGTCATCATCTTCATCATCGTCATAGCTATCTGAATTCCTATCCTCATCAGTCGGACTCTTGGACATGGCGCCCACTCCTTTTTATACATAGTCAGATCTACTAATTGTATTATTCGTTCATCTGATGGCGAGAGGTCTCCAATTCAAAACCATTAAAAATGAGGTCTCACGTTGCGGAAAAATTCATGCAAAAAAAGAAGAATCAAACTCTATTCAGCTCTCTCTTAGCTCGCTCCTCCTATTACCGGATATGCTCTCGAAGGAGTATTGGGATATTCCCTCATGCTGGCCACAAGTTCACGATAGACCTTCTGGAAAGCGGTTATGACGAAATCGTGCTCACCGGCGATGTTATGCTCCTCGCGTGGGTCCAGCTCAATGTTGTAGACCGCAGGAATCTGGCCGTAATCGCTCTTCGGCCCCTGGAATGAGTCATAAGCAGTCTGGTGGACCTTGAACTGATGCCAGCGCATTGCTGCGGGAAGAGTCTCAGCGGCACTGTCCGCGCCCATGTACCAGACCACCCACTCCCGGCTGGAGTTGTTCTGCCTGCCCAGCAGGAAATCAGACTGGTCCAGACCGTCGATGGGCCGGTCGGTGGGTATCTTTCCGCCTCCGAGAGCCGCAAAGGTGGTGAACAGATCCAGCAGGCTCACAATCTCATTGGAGGTCCTTGCTGCCTGGATTTGGCCGGGCCAGCGGAAGATGCAGGGAACGCGCACTCCGCCTTCATAAGCCGTGCCTATTCCTCCCCGGAAGGGCGAGAATCCCGAATCCGGCCACTGGTCGAGGGTGGGTCCGTTATCGCTCGTAAAGACCACCACGGTGTTATTGTCCTTTCCAGCTGCGGCAAGCGCATCGAGAACCTGGCCGATGTGATAGTCGGTCTCCATTACCCCATCGCCGTATGGGCCTTTGCTGGACCTTCCGGCAAACTCTGAATTGGGAACGCTGGGGAAATGCGTCCGGGCTAAAGCCAGGTAAATAAAGAACGGCTTGGTGGAGTTTGTCTGATTCTCGATGTACTCGACGGCCCTGTTTGTGACCTGCTCATCGACAAGCCCCAGAGCAGTCGTGTTCAACGGCTCCACCAGCTTGAGGTCCCCGCCTTTCTTGGCGGTCACAATTCCGTAATACGGATCAGGCGACTCCCAGCTGGGATCGTAGCCGATTCTTTCCTTGAGGCTGTAGGTGTTCAGGTGATACAGTATCCCGAAGAACTCGTCAAATCCCAGATTCTGAGGCAGGCTCTCATTGACATCCCCCAGATGGGATTTTCCGAACATCGCTGTATCGTATCCGGCCTCGGACAGCACCTTCGCGAGAGTGACCTCCTTGGGGGAGATGCCAGCCTTGGAGCCAGCCGCCGATGCGAGAGTCATCCCAGTTCTGATGGGAAGCCTTCCCGTCAGCATCGCTGCCCTCGTGGGCGTGCATTGAGTCTCAGAGTAGCAGGATGTCAGCTTCAGGCCTTCCCTGGCCATCCGGTCCATCCTGGGCGTTGGCGCACCCAATACATCGCCGCCACCGTAGCAGCCTGGGTCCATGTATCCCATATTATCGGCCAGTATGATTATGATATTAGGCCGGGGAGCAGGCATTACATCCTCATGGAGAACCTGGCTCAGGCTCGAATTATTGGATAGAGCATTCTTGCGGTTGGTCAGGACTTCCGCGCCCGGATTCTCTGGCGATACCTTATCGGCACCATATCCCTTCAGATCAAATGGGATGGGCGACAGACCGGTATTGCCCAAATCGAGGCTACAACTTGCAATTGAAATTAGAAAAAAAACAGCAATTACCAGTATAAAACCTTTTTTCATGATCAAATCCTCCCTAAATAGAATGCATCTTGAATATATTATCATTACCCTTCTTGGAAGAATCATTATCATTTTATGAGGAATCATCCCTCGGACCCATTTTAAGCATCAATTATGGCTTCTTAATTTCAAATACAATTAGATTCAAATTATCAAGCCAAAAATCTAATCATAAAGACTATGAAGTATCAAAAAATTGATAAAAAAATATGTAATCATAATTAAGTCTAGAAAGATTTATATCTTCTTGATACGACAGTAAAAAATTGTCTAAAAGGCATTTGAACTCGCAATGAAATTTAAAATTGAAAACAAATGCTAAATATGTATTCAAATGCCTTAAAAATTGCAAATATTGCAAGGCGATTTAAAATGGCTGATGGAAAAACGGAAAATGCGGTTCAGACCGAAAAGCAAAGTCTGTATTATCCACCCCGAGAGCTTGTTGATAACTCCAATGTCATGGCCTGGATGAGGAAGAAGGGCCTCGCGTCGGAGAGCGAGCTGCGGGCCTGGTGCTCTGCCAATTACGTCACTTTCTGGGACGAGATGGCCAGGACCTATGCAGACTGGTTCGAGCCCTACAAACAGACATTGCAGTGGAAAGCTCCCTTTGCCAAGTGGTTTACAGGCGGCAAGATCAATGTGGCTTACAATGCCGTAGACAGGCACGCCAAATCCTGGCGGCGCAACAAACTGGCCTACATTTTTGTCGGTGAGCCGGTGGGCGATGTCCGCAAGATCACCTACTATGAGCTATACCAGCAGGTCAACAGGTTCGCCAATGCCCTCAAGGCCCAGGGAATCAAGAAGGGCGACAGGGTGGGAATCTACCTGCCCATGATCCCGGAGCTGCCTGTGGCCATGCTCGCCTGTGCAAAGCTGGGAGCCATTCACGTAGTAGTATTCTCGGGCTTCTCGGCAGTTGCGGTTCGTGACCGGCTGCAGGACTGCCAGCCCAGGATTCTGGTAACATGCGACGGATCCTACCGCCGTGGCAAGCCAATTGCCACCAAGCCCCAGGCTGATGAGGCAATCGACGGTCTGAAGTGCATTGAGAAGGTAATTGTCGTCAAGAGAAACGGCCAGGAGACTGCCATGAAAGAGGGCCGCGATGTCTGGTACAGCGACTTTGTAGCCGGCCAGTCCGGCATCTGCGAGACTCTGCCCATGGACAGCGCCGATCCGCTCTTCATCCTCTACACCGCTGGTGCCGGCGGAAAGCCGCGCGGCATTGTGCACACCCACGCTGGCATGAGCATCGGCCCGGCATTTACCACCTCCTGGGTTTTCGATATCAAGGATACCGATGTCTACTGGTCCACCGCGGATATCGGATGGATCACAGGCCACAGCTACATCGCCTACGGACCGCTGTGCCTGGGCGCGACAAGCATCATGTACGAGGGATCGCCAGACTATCCGGACTTCGGCCGGTGGTTCAAGATCATCGAGGACTACGGAGTATCTGTGATTTACACAGCGCCCACTGCCATCAGGATGTTCATGAATGAGGGGCCCTCGTGGCCCAAGAAGTACGACCTTTCTACAGTTCGGCTCATGGGCTCGGTGGGTGAGGCCATGAATCCCGATGCATTCGTCTGGTGGAGACAGCATGTCGGCGGCGGGTTTGCGCCCATCATGGATACCTGGTTCCAGAGCGAGACCGGCTCTCAGGTCATTGCACCCCTGCCCATAACTCCGCTCAAGCCAGGCTCACCGAGCTTCGCCCTGCCCGGATACAATGTCGAGGTAGTGGACGACGGCGGTAAAGCCGTGCCCGCGGATGGCACCGGCAACATAGTCCTGACACAGCCCTGGCCTTCCATGCTGCGAGAGGTCTACCAGGACCCGGCGGCATACAACGAGACCTACTGGACTGCTTTTCCAGGCAAGTACTTCTCCGGAGACAAGGCCCGGGTGGACGGAGACGGATACATCTGGGCTCTGGGAAGAGGAGACGATGTCCTCAAGGTGGCAGGCCACAGAATTTCCAATGCCGAGGTCGAGGCATCGGCAGAGAAGCATCCATCAGTTGCTGCTGCCGTAGTCGTTGGCAAGCCCGACAAGGTGAAGGGAGAGAGCATTGTGGTCTTTGCCATCCTCAAGCCTGATGCAAAGAAGGATGCAGCTCTCGAGAAGGATATCAAGAACTTCGTTCGAAAGACCCTGGGTCCAATCGCCATTCCCTCGGATGTCATCTTCGTCACCGACATCCCCAGGAACAAGGCAGGAAAGCCGGTCAGGCCGCTGATCAAGGCCAAGGCCCTGGGAGAAGCACTGGGAGACATATCATCAGTTGCCAACCCCAAGGCCCTGGATGCAATTCCGCTCATAGCAAAGAAGTAGCGATAGCGGAAATCCTTTTTTTTTATTTTTCGTCCTTGGTTATTGTATCGTCAAATCCTATCTTGATGTGAGTTCCATCGCAAAAGGGCTTCTTGCCAGAGCCGCCGCATCTGCATAGGGCGTAAGGTCCCTCTTCAGCCAGAACTCCACCCTCGCTGTCCCTCAATGAGCAGCCCCCCTCCACCAGCAAGGGGCCGTTCTTTTTCACAGTAATTTTCGGCGCAGGCGAGCTATCACCTACTCCGGCAGACTGTTGAGCCTTTCTGTAGGTCAAAGCGCCGGAAGGACAGCGATCCACCACGGATTTGATCTCCTCAGAGCTTGCTGCTTGCATGTCTATCCAGGGCGTTTCTCCCCGGCGGAAGACCTGGGGCAGGCCCTTTACGCATTCCCTGGCATGGATGCACTTTTCCGGATTCCAGATTACTGTTATCTCCCCGTTGGAATATTCTTTCATTATGATAAGAGTGCATTTCTTTCTACTAAGCTCTTTGCTCCCGCGTGTAGAGTCCCGAATGTTTGAACTTTATATACTCCTCCCAGAGATTTACATTCTTTTTCAATCATTTAATTCAGTCTCCATGCGGTTCAAGAACATTCCT
>JGI20214J51088_10003446_pt1 | contig 10416 bp, 11 predicted proteins | sample WetSurMetagenome_FD_51088 | JGI IMG/M metagenome (IMG submission 51088) | reverse complement strand
CAGGAACTGTTCGTTTTGTTATGANGGGTAGTATAGTCGGGATACTGGTTGGAATGCTGACAGCACGAGGTACCAGGGAAGAAGAGACAGCTATGGTGCTCCCGGAATCAACGGTAATATTCTGGTACCAGGTTTGGTACCCGCGTTCACGGACCTCAATCATATAGTTGCCGGCCGGAACGGCATGGATAATATTTGGCGTTGTGCCGTGGTAATCACTATCAAGGTAGACCTCCGCACCGGATGGCGAGGAGGTGATATTGACGGACCCCGTTTTCTCTGAAAGCGGCGTTGTGCACCCGCAGAGAAACACGCAGAGCATCGTTATACAGATGGCAATTTTCTGGAACATTATGCGAACCTCTTACCCGTAGTAGCTAGCATGAGTTGTACGGTAATAGGCTTTATGCTCGAACCTATGGTTACCGGCGAAGAATATGAACCTGGCTCCATGTATTCTCAAAAAACTGCATGGGGAATATCCGCCCTCTAAAAAATGGAGATAGGAAAAAAGTTATCTTTGAGTGACCTTTTTCACTCATTCCTGAGTGCATCAATCGGATCCATGTTCGATGCCCGCCATGCCGGGTAGAGCCCGGATATAAGACATACGATCATCCCGATGAGCATCCCTGCCGGGATGTAGATTATGCTTTCAGGAAGGAAGAAATACGAAGTATTCCCTATCATCGCACTGACTACGGAATACCCGATAATAACACTCATGATGCCGCCAATGACACCCCCAATTATTCCCAGGATGAGCGCTTCGTAGAGAAACATCCGGCGTATCTCACCCTTTTCTGTACCGATTGAGAGCAAAATACCAATCTCCTGGACCCGTTCGCTTACTGACATCATCATCACATTGAAAATGCTCGTAGCGGCGACAAGGAGCGATATGCTGCCGATTGCAAGAATGAACGTGGTGAGAGAGCTCAGCGTCGAAGAAACGCTGGTGATCCGGGAACTGGAATCTGAGATACGGACAACCTCTTTATTCCGGTTGACTTTTTTATCGATTGCATCTTCAACTTCGGTCAGGGTGCTGACATCCTTCAGGTTTATATTCACCTGGTCGTACATATTTCCCCCGCCAAATTCCGAAGTGTACCAGGTATCGGATACGATAATGGCATTATCCGAATTTATTCCGTTTGAAGATGACAGTCCTACTGATGAGAGAATCCCGACTACACGGACTACCGGTCGGGTTACACTGACATTTGGTTCACCGATCTTTATCCGTGTCCCGATTTTTAAGTTAAACCTGTTTGCAATCGTTGCACCAACGATAGCATCACTCTCACCCCGAAGGGTTGACCCTTCAGAGACATTCATGATATTTTTAATATCAACGGGATCAAGTCCGTATATCGAGCCTCTGCCGTCGCTGTCACCAATCGAGAACTGGGTATTGGTCCTGTCGATGGGAATAACTTCATTTATTCCGGCGGCATCCCTGATATCCCTGAGCTGGATGTCTGTTATACCAGTATTGGAGTTGACGGGTGACCCCGGTTCCGCTCTTACTACATCAGGTGTTATAGCGATTGTATTGATACCCGTAGTAAGCTGGTCTTTTACGAGAAGCTGCATATTGGTCCCGAGCATTCCCATCGATGAAATGGCAACAACACCGATTACGATACCGATTGATGCCAGCAGCGATCGCAGGAAATTCAGCCTGACACTACGAACCGAGAGATCAAAGAAGATATCTCTCATGATGCTACAACCTTCCCGTCCTCGAGTTGTATTGTCCGTTGTGCATATTCAGCGATTTTTGGATCGTGTGTCACGAGAATGACGGTCTTTCCTTCTTTGTTCAGGTTGACAAGAATATCCATAATCTGGAAACCAGTCTTCCGGTCGAGATTACCGGTAGGCTCATCGCACAGGAGGATCTTCGGGTCATTGACCAGCGCCCGGGCAATGGCAACCCGCTGCTGTTGCCCACCTGAAAGCTGATTGGGCCGGTGGGCGCTCATCTCTTGGTCAAACCCTACGGATTTGAGTACTCCCGATGCCCTCCCTGTTGTATCCCTTTTTTTATATTTCAGGATAAGCGGATATTCCACATTTTCGTACGCCGAGAGGAGCGGGATTAAATAAAATTTCTGGAAGATGTAGCCTATAACATCCCTGCGCATATGGGTTCGTTCAAGGTTGGTCATCCCGGCCACATTTTTTCCAGCGATAAAGATCTCCCCGGTAGTGGGAACATCAAGGATTCCCAACTGGTTCATCATGGTTGATTTACCGGAACCTGAGGGACCCATGAGCGCTACAAATTCCCCTTCATTAATATCAAGCGAGATATGGTTGAGAGCGGTAAAGTCACCGCTTTCGAGGTGGTACACTTTCGAAACATCCGCAAGCCGGATAAGGGGGATACCATTCATAGCGGTCACCCCATTACTGTCTCTTCAGTTTTGCAGCAAACCATTTCCGTTTCATCCAGAGCACGATTCCGGCTACAATGATAATCCCGGCAGCGATGACAGGATAAAAGGAACTAATCCCTCCGCCCCTGCTGCCTCCAAACCCGAAAATGCTGCCTCCTCCCGGTGGACCCCCGCTGAAACCGCCACTCGTTCTTGCAGAGGAACTTCCTGTTGTTGCTGGAGGAACGCTGCCAGAAGAACTTCCGGAACTGCCTGATAGAGTACCCGTGGTTCCCGATCCAGCGTTTGTCCTGAGATTCAGGTTCTTTGTAATGTTGAACGAATTTCCATCATTATCCTTCCATGTTATAACCAATGGTACCGATGACAGATCCTTGCTGGAAAAGGTAATTTCGAAACTCGAAAAGTCATCGGCTGCAAGTGAACCAATAGCGTACTGGGCGTAGGGTTCTACCGCCTGCGCGGGTGCACCTACAGTTACAACCATTGATTTCGCATCCGTAATGCCTGCATTATTTACATCTCCGGTGAGGGTATAGGATGTACCTGAAGATGCCAATTCAACATTGTTGACTACGGGAATTGCCGCTTTTTTGTTATCGCCAAGAATAATTGGCAGGATAACATCAGCAGTGTGATCATTATCGCCATTCTGGTAGCTGATATGGAAATTGAGAATAGATTGCTGATTTGGTGTAACAGAAAACGGGATATCAATCGAACTTTGTCCATCCAGTGTGCTGATATATTTCTGGGACGGGCTTACATCAATGCCCTGACCAGTTGGGGTAACAATAATATTTTTTATCGCTGAGTTCCTGGGATTGATAATATTCAGGGTTACGGTATCTTTTGTGGATAATGCGAAATTATCGGGCTTTTGTGAGACGCTTGCCTGAATATCCGCGGAATCCACTTTGATGGTGAGCGGGTAATGGATACTCCCGGCATTTTGTGCACTTACCGTAAACAGAGGGAAATACGTCCCGTCTGGAGGATCTGCCTTCACCAGAAATGAGTAGGTTATCGTTGATCCAGGCCCGATAAAACTCATGGTGCTCCAGCTGTCCTTGTTCATTACGTGGATTTTTTCGCTGAGGATATCCGGGTTCGAGAGACCTACGGAGGATGTGCCCGCATTCATCATGGTTATGGTGATCGTTCCCTGTTCATAGGGATAGAAAACTTCAGGATCAATTTTTACCGATGATACATACACCATCGATGCCGCATCCTGAGAAGCGGTTGAGGTACTGTCTGATGTGCTTGTAAGCGTCGCTGCATGTGCTGATGATATCATCAATATCAGCAGCATCAGACAGGAAACGATGGATGTTCTCTTCATAGTTCGCTTCATATTTCCTCCTTTTTTTGATTCAGGTTCATAATGGGTGTGTCCTTATATTTTATTTCGAATTGCGTACTTGCAATGTAACTTATATACGACATTTTGACATTTAAGAGTTTCTAAATATCTGGTATAAGCAACAATTAAATGGAACAAGAACCTATTAGTTATTAAAGCCCTTCAGATCCTCCTGGCTGGATATTTCATGATTCCTGGGAAAAGGATCCCGGTTAAATCTAAGATAACGTGACCATGAAAAGTGTGACCGCATGAAAAAANATACCTTTTATCTTATATTCGGATGTATTGCNCTTACCCTGCTCTTCATTTTCTGGTACTCAGTAGAACTTCACACCCCCCTCCTTATTGAAATCGCTTTCATCACCGGAATTGCTCTTGTGTACCTGGCAAAGACGAAGGTAACGGATATAATAAATGATGAACGGGATATAAAGATCACCGAACAGGCTACTGTCAGGACGATGCAGATCTTCTGGGTCATATTTTGTGCATTTTCCATCGGGGCCGTCATGGAAATACTTCATATTCCGGAGTTTCCCCGCGAACCACCATCAATTCGGGCTCCTGTTCTTTTACCCCCGAGGATGATGGGATACATCCAGCTTGCCCTCCTGTGCCTCATGATCTTCCTCTATGTCGGTTTCAGGATTTATTACGCGAAAAAATACGGGGATTTTGAGACCGATGAAGAATAAAATAAAAATATTCCGGGCTACGCATAATCTGACGCAGGACCACCTTGCCCAAGCTATTGGTGTTAACCGGCAGACCATTCTTGCCATTGAAAAAGAAAAATATATTCCCTCTCTGGATCTTGCTTTTAAAATCTCACGCTATTTCGGGGTCAACATCGAAGAAATTTTTATTTTCGATGAAAAGACTCCGACGCTCAGGAATAGTTGAAATTTATTCCTGCTGAAAAGAAACAGATGATCCATATTTTTAAAAATCGGATAAAATGCCATTATTTTTTTTTATTCGCAGTAGATCTTAGTGTGAGAGAAAATGCCGGTGGAAAGGATGTTATTCTTTGATTGAATTATGCAAGGATGGATGAAACCTGTTGTAGCATTTTGCCTCTATGATCGGCCTATCAGAATCGGTNAGAGGTTTGAAAGAGGTAAAACATGTCTGGTCCCTTGGTGGTTCTCACTGCACTGGTTGATAACCTTATCATTCTGCCACAAAGGGCAGACTAACTAAAATCCCTGCTTCCTAAACACTATTCATGGAGAAGAAGGTCATCTTCGCATTCCTGTATGTCCTCTTCTTTCCCGTTTTGATCCCCCCTCCTTTCCGGGGATTGTACCTGCCTGAAGGCTCCAGGCGTCGATAACCCCAGGAACCCTGGACTGGTATGTAGTCTACAGGCTTATTATCGGTTTCATATGCTGGATTGTCATCATGCCTCTGGATGCGAAACGGTTTGGGTTGTCTCCTGTTTCTCCTCTCTGGTTGAACATGCTCGGAGGAGTCCTGTTGGTGGGATCTTTTTTCCTGATCTTCCGGTCATATACCGATAACACGTTCCCCACTCCCCTTGTCAGGATCCAGGTCGATCGGAACCGGTATGTCGTGTCGACCGGGGTATACGGGTCTGTACGGCATCCGATGTACCTTGGAGCAGTTCTGATGGTTTTCGGAGCTCCTTTATTGCTGGGTTCATTGGTAGGCCTGCTTGCCGGTTTCGCTCTGACCATTCTTCTTATGGTAAAGATACAAGGAGAAGAGATGATATTAACCCGGGAGTTGGGGGCATATCGGGTGTATGTACAGAATGACCGTTATAGATGTTTTCCTTATATCTGGTAGGGGCGATTGTTAAAAACCCCGCAATCATTCCCGGGTATTCATCCTTAATGAAATTTTCTTTCATCTGTTCATCCCTGAACCGAATAAACAATATCTGTCCTCAATAGAATAGTGCATAGGATTTGTATGCTGGATACTGCTGACCCTGTCCCCATTGCAAAAGGAGTAAAGACTGTCTATATGCTGCCCGGAATGGCAAACCGCCATGGCCTGATCGCAGGAGCAACCGGGACCGGGAAGACCACCACGTTGCGCGTACTCGCTGAAGATTTCAGCAGAATGGGGGTACCGGTCTTTATGGCAGATATCAAGGGAGATCTCTCCGGCATGGTAAAGCAGGGTGGAGATAACCCAAAGATAGTTGAACGGGCTGCAGAGCTGGGGCTTCCGGGCGTTCTTCCTGAAGGATACCCCGTCACATTCTGGGACGTTTATGGTGATGCAGGTCTTCCGGTCAGGACGACCATATCGGAGATGGGACCGCTCCTCCTTGCGCGTATTCTGGATTTAAACGATATCCAGTCCGATGTCCTGACCGCACTATTTAAGATTGCAGATGATGCCGGTCTCCTGCTCCTCGATCTGAAAGACTTACGGTCTCTGGCCCAGCACTGCAGTGATCATGCAAAAGATCTCAAAAGCGAGTACGGGAACATCTCCCCGTCGAGTATCGGCACTATCCAGAGAACCCTCCTGAATCTCGAACAACAGGGCGGTGACCGCTTTTTTGGGGAACCTGCCCTGAATGTCCTTGATTTCATGAAGACCGATGCTACCGGCCGGGGGATGATCAATATGCTTACCGCTGATCGCCTGATGCAGTCTCCGAAAATCTATGCAACTCTTCTCCTCTGGCTGCTGTCAGAACTGTTCGAGAAGTTCCCTGAGGCCGGAGATCTCCCCAAACCAAAACTGGTATTTTTCTTTGATGAAGCGCACCTGCTGTTCCAGGAAACCCCAAAGGCGCTCGAGGAACGGATCGTGCAGGTAGTCCGGTTGATACGGTCAAAGGGCATTGGCGTGTATTTTGTGACGCAGAATCCGATTGACATTCCCGACCCGGTTCTCGGACAGCTGGGAAACCGGGTACACCATGCCCTTCGGGCATTTACTCCAAAAGACCAGAAAAATGTGAAAGGGGCTGCCCAGACCTTACGACCCAATCCTGCCTTTGATACCGTAACTGCCATTACCGAGCTCCGGATTGGGGAAGCGCTCATCTCGATGCTGGACAACCAGGGCAGTCCGACGCCCGTTGAGCGGGCGCTTATCTATCCCCCTCACAGCAGGATGACACCGCTGACTCCAGATGAGCGGGGTCAGATCATCAGGGACTCACCATTTCTGGCAGTGTACATCAACGTGATTGACCGTGAATCAGCATATGAACAGTTGAAAAAGAAAGCTGAAACAACGGCTGTGGTGAAAACCCCGGAGGTTCCCGTAAAAAAACCTCAGAAAACTGCAGCATCCGGCGCAGGAGATGTCATAGGATCTGCTGCGAAAAGTGCCGCTCATGCCATCGGGAGCCAGTTAGGCAGGGAGATCATGCGGGGAGTGCTGGGATCTCTTACCGGGACGAGGAAAAAGTAACGCCCCCCCTACCCTCCTGTTGGAAAAAAAATTACTTCAGCTCGCAGAGGACACGTGAGAACCGTTCCATTCCTGTTATAATTTTTTGTTCCGTGGAATTGGAAAAGTTAAGACGCATTGTATTTTCGCCTCCGCCATCGGTATAAAAAGGGGTACCGGGAAGAACAGCAACACCCACCTTGAGTGCCTGCTCAAACACCGTTGTTGAAGATATCCCGTGGGGTAAGGTTAACCAGATAAACATACCCCCCTCAGGAATCGTGTAGTCTACCGATTCTGGAAATTGATCCCTGATCAAATCGATCATGAGATGGCATTGGGTTTTATACACAGTACAGATTTTCCGGATATGATCATCGATACTCTGCTGGTGGAGATATTGAAACGCGATACGCTGAGACAGGTAATTGGAATGCAGGTCTGATGCCTGTTTTGCAGTGACAAGGTGTTCCATAATATCCGGTGGCGCCACGAGCCACCCGAGCCGCATACCCGGTGCCAGGATCTTAGAAAACGATCCGGTGATAATCGTCTGATCCGGTAAAAATTCCCGCAGGGACGACAGGGTTTTTCCGGAAAAATTCAGTTCGCCATAGGCATCGTCTTCAATAAAAAGGGTCGCAGTGGTTCCAAAAACTGATGCCAGTTTACGACGTCTTTCATGGGAATATGTTATTCCGGTTGGATTTTGCGAATTGGGAATGCCATAGAAGAGTTTCACCTTGTGAGCTTCAAGCACCCGGGCCAGCATGACAGGATCGAGTCCGGACTTATCGAGATTTACAGGGTGAAAAACCGGTTCGTACAGCGAAAATGCCTGGATTGCACCCAGATATCCCGGACGTTCGATTGCGACATGATCTCCGGCATCAATGAATACTTTACCGATCAGGTCGAGACACTGCTGCGAACCGTTGGTAATCAGGATTTCGTCAGGTGAAACCGACAATCCAAGACGTTTTTTGTAGCGCTCTGCAATGAATTGCCGGAGTGGCAGATAGCCTTCGGTTGTTGAGTACTGGAGCACTGATCTCCCTTCCCGACCGAGCACAGTAGCTGCAGCGAGGCTGATTCCCCGAACATCTATAAGATCAGGGTTTGGAAGACCCCCCGCAAAAGAAATAATCGAGGGATCTTCTGTGACTTTCAGGATCTCCCTGATAAACGATCTGGGGGTTTTTGCCATCCTTCTGGCAAAATGTCTGCGGTTCGGATCGTTCAGTGGTGCCTTATCTGGAATCTGTGATCTCATGCATTCACCGGGGTATTCCAGAATTAGTGGAAAAGAAAGGCATAAAGGATTTCCCGTAATCAGTACCGGGCCTCCCTTTATGAGGAAACAGCGACCCCCGTCTTTGTTGCCTGCCTTCTGGTGTTCCCGGTTATGAGGATTATTGAAAACACAGGTATTGACGACCGTTGACGGTATGTGAGTCTGTTTTTTCCATGCAGTTACCCCCGGATTGCATACTCTTTTCGTTAACGGTCTCGAATAGTACTTCGATGAATCGTGATCAGAACCCCGTCATCCTCGTGCACGGGTGGAACAGTCACCCCGGTGTCTGGAAACAGCTGGTTGCTCGTCTTGAAGCTGCAAAAATCCCGTACAGAAATTTTGATCATACGGGAATGCAGGGGTCATCATTGCCGGAAATTGCAGAATCACTCCGTAATTTTCTCCGCGGAGTCCGGAATGAGACCGGCTGGTCTGGACCACTCGATATAGTATGCCATTCTATCGGGACCTGTATTGTCCGTTACCTTCTCGAGGTTATCGATGGAACAGAACGATCACTGGCAGTGAGGCAGCTCATTGGTCTTGGGCCGCCCAATAACGGCTCAGCGCTCGCAGAGCTCTTCAACGATCCACGGCATGGTGCAGAGATCATCAACAGGCTCACCGGTGTTTTTGTCCCGCCAGGTTTTGATCCTGCCGCTGACCGTCTCGTTCAGGATGTCCGGCCCAAAAGCCCGGTCATACGCAGTCTTCGTACTGCCGGATTACGATCGGATATCACCTACCGGATTGTCGTGACCGCAAATCCCGAAGAGGTCCCCGGATTTTTCCCACTGTTCGAAGGAAAGACCTGGGAACAGGAGGAGGATGGAAAATACCGGGCGACTTTTAACGGAGATGGCGTTGTAGCACACCGGGAATCTGTCCTGCCGGGCATATCTCTGGATATTCTGTCAGTCTCGCCCGGGCAGGAGGATTACCTTCCCGCATCTCACCAGTACTGTCACATTAACCTCCCGANGAACCCGATCGTGATCAACCGGATTATGCATTACCTTACAAACGGGACCGATAAAAAAATAAATTCTACCTCAGCAAAGACAGGTCAGATGAAGAAGCAGATATACGGTTACGAATAATAAAAAGATTCTTATGATTATTGCCGGGAAGGTGTGTGGGTTCCGGTTTTTTCGGAACTTCAGCGGGATCTTCGATTTTACTCCATGGCTGATCTTATTAGTCCAGAGCTGAGTGCAGGATTATCTCACCTTCTCAAGAGGAATGCAGGGAAGTAAGGTAAGTAATTCTTATGGCAAATCCTTTACCCTGTCTCGATCAATGTATATGATAAAAATCGAAATGTAAGGAGGAAGGATGGAACCATTCATGACAAAATGGGGGCTCATATTCAAAGCACTCGGAATTACTCTCATATTGCTCGTTGTCAGACTGATCTTTGATTACCTGGGTCTGGACGTACTTTCCGTCACTACCCTCATCACGGCTTTTATCGGCGGGGCAATTTTTACCATAGCGATTATTTTTGCCGGCACCCTGACCGATTACAAGGAGAGTGAGAAGATCCCCAGTGAAATTGCCACGTCAATCCGGTCATTTTTCAGTGATCTCGATCTTATACGTGTCCCGGACAAGACACTTGTGCACCATATGCAGGAAGAGACCGCTGCACTGATGCGGTGCATAAACTCAAATTTCCGGAATAATATGTGGAACATGGAGAATATGGACAACGCACTTGGCACCATCAATGCAGATATTACAAAGCTTGTTGATCTGGGTGTCGCTCCGAACTATGTCATAAAACTGAAAACAGAAATGACAAATATTGACCGGATCTCTCACCGGGTCAAGACCATCGCCGAGACGTCTTTCATCCCTGCAGCCTATGCAATTTCAGAGCTCGCAGCTGCCGGAGTTATTATCCTATTATTTTTCGTCAAACTCGATCCTTTCTATGAAGGGCTTGTCCTCTTTAC
>JGI20214J51088_10003444_pt1 | contig 10418 bp, 7 predicted proteins | sample WetSurMetagenome_FD_51088 | JGI IMG/M metagenome (IMG submission 51088) | reverse complement strand
CGGGATCCTGCTTTGACAAAAACGAATCCGTTGAGCACGTACACGTTGTCGGCGGTCCAATTAACGGTTGTTCCCGCCGGCAGGCTCGCGTCCGTGATCTGTATGGTGGCGGCCCGCAGGCCGCTCGCCGCGAGAATCACGAGCACTAATGAGCGCAATAACGATTTCATGTGATCATCTCCTTGTGAAAAATGTGATGGCGAAAGATTCATGATACTCTTCGGCCGTTTTTTGTGGCGGCATCCTCCTTTCTTTTGTGTCACGTATCGGGTTAACCAACATGATGACAAACGACCCGCATCCTCAAAGTGTTCGTAGTGATGGCAATCGTCATCCCGGCTTCACGCGGCCTTTCATTGTTGCCGCCGTACAAATGCCGACGAGCGTTACAGCGTGAACGTCAAGCTGAGGGAAAACGTAATTCCCTTCGCGTCGCCGGTTGAAAGCGCTTCGGCGCCCATGAAGAGGTCTTCCTCCTGGTTGTCGTTGTTGAGAATGTTGTACACCGCCGTCTTGAGCGTGAAAAACTTGGCGAATTTGTACGAACACACGAAGTCGAGCTGCGGCAGCGGCGTTTCGTAGATATATTCGCCGTCCGGAAGAATCTCGGCGATGCGTTCTCCCATGAGGTTGAAGAACAATCCCGCCGTAACTCCGGTTTGCTCGCTGCTGTACTGGAAATTCGTATTGACGACGTAGGGCGACGCGCCGAAGAAATCGCGTTCGGATGGCGCTTTCTCGGGATTCTTATAGCCGCCCTTTTCCGCGTCGGAGAGCTTGGTACGCGCACGGATGAGCGCGAGATTGCCGCCCACCGAGAAATCCTTGAGCGCGGGATGAATAAAATCGAACCCGGCGCGCGCTTCCAGTTCCACGCCGGTGGCGTATGCGCTCGGCGCGTTCATTGGCTGGAGCACGTCGAGCTGAATGGGAACTTCGACGTAAGGGTCTATGGGATGGACGAAATACTTGTAGAACAAGCTCGCCGAAAGGACCTGGCCGGGCCGGTAGAACCATTCCCATCGCGCGTCGTAGTTGTAGCACATGGTGGACTGCAGGTGCGTGTTGCCGTAGAAAACTTTTTCCTTTTTGAAGTCGAACGAGGAATACGGCGTGATTTCGCGTATCGACGGATGCAACACGGTCTGGGAGTACGAAAGCCGGAAATTCATGCTTTCACGCGGCGTTATGATGCAGGAAATCGACGGCAGGATGTCGTTTCTTTTAAGGCTCGCATACCATAACGCCTCGCCCGTGGTTGCATCGTGCTGGTTCGTGTCCTCGGAGGCGGAATACATGCGTACGTTTTCCAGCCGCGCCCCGCCGCTCAAACGCAGCCACGAATTAACCGAGAGATCGGCCATGAGGTAGGCGGAGTTGGTTTCCACGCTGTCGTGGTAATTGCTTTTAAGTTCGAACGCGTCCACGATGAAGTTCCCCAGTTTCCAGGTCCTCGACGTCGTGTCGATCATGCCGAGTACGGAGTCGGCCATGAGGAACTCCGCGGGATCGCCGCTGCCTTCGGGAAAGGTGAACCCCTGGTTGTAGAAGAACCGGCGCTCCCGGAACGTCCGGTTTTTATGCTTGTAGGAATATCCGGTCTTGAGCCGCACGCTGTCGATCAGGGGCACGGGGATCGGAATCGTGCCGTTCGCCATGACGCTCATCGTGTTTTCGTTCAGGCTCCTGAAGTACCGGGTGGGATACGTGTAAATGGTGTTGCTTATGGCCCAGACCTGCTCCGTGGAGTCGGCGTTGTATATCCACGAGCGGTAGAAATAACGTAAATCCGGCTCGTTCTGCGTAGCGTCGATGTACGCGACCCGCCAGTCGAGTGCCGCTCCCCCGGGAAACCTGGCGGCAAGCACCGGCGGCACGCCGTGCGTCCCCTTCAACGAAAAGGAGCCGAGAGCCTGTTCTATATAGTCAAGCATGGACGACACGATGTGCGTGCCTTCGGCCGAGCGGGACGGATCGGCCAAGCCCCATTTCTCCTGCGCGATGTCCTGGCCATGGCGCACGTACAGGTAATCGGCCTGCAGCACTTGTTTGGGAAACGGCTCGAACGAGAGGCGGCCCATGCCGCCCCACAGCACCTCCTGCTGCGACTTGTTGTTGTGATACGATTCGTACGGTTCCAGGTACGGCGCGGAATCGGTCACCCCCTTGTCGGCGGGATTCACGGGCTGGTACTTGTTCACCTCGCCGTTGTTGTACATCTGGTATTTGCGGCCGTAGCTGAGCGAGCCGATGAATCCGAGCGGCATGTTACCGGGACGAAACGTGTTTCCTAACGAAAGCGAATAGCTCTGGTTGAGCGGCGCGGTGGAGTTATGGGGGCCCATAACGGGCGTGAATGTCTTGGTGAGGGTATCGAGCAGCCGCGCCTTCGCGTGCGTGCGGTCGGTGAGCACCTCGGTTTTTTTAGGGATATGCACCGATGTATCGGCCAGACGTTCCGGGACGGCTCGGGTGCCGTCGTCTATGGCGAGCCAGTCGAGCCTGCCGCCGTCGTAGGTGAGGAAGTCTTTGCGGAAGGTGGTGATGGTGTTGGCGCCCGCGCCGACGGTGAGCGTCAGAAGCGGTTTTTCGGGAAGCGCCTTTGTCCTGATGTCAAGACAGCCGCCGGCCCAGTTCGCCGACATGTCCGCGGTGGCCGCCTTGATGGTTGCGATATTGTCTATAAGCGGGGCCGGGAAAATGTCGAGAGGAACGGCCTGCTTGTCGGGATCGGGGCTCGGCGCTTCCACGCCGTCGAGCAGTGTGATGTTGTACCGTTCGCCAAGCCCGCGCACATACACGTACTTGCCGTCCATGATCGTGGCGCCCGTCACCTTTTTCATGGCGTCGGCCGCGTTTGATGCCCCGGCCCGCGACATTTCGATGCCGGAGATGGCGTCCGAAAGGGAAAGCGCCTTCTGCCGCTCGGCCAGCATGCCCGCGTCGGTGTTTTTGAGCACCGTCGACGCCACCGAAATCCTTCCGAGGTCCTGCAGTTTTGCCTTGACAAGAACCACTGTCTTCACGGCCGTGTCGCCGTCCCGCACGGTGAACGACTGCGGCGCCTGCATTGCATAGCCGTCGGCCGACGCGGACAGAGAATACGAGCCTTCCGGCAGACCGGACAGCAGAAACCGGCCCGACGAATCGCTGCGACAGGTGACACCGGTTCCGTCGGCGGACACGGTCGCGCCGGCAAACGCCTTTCCGGTCTCCTTGCTCGTTACCGCGCCTCGCACGACGCATGTACCGACGCGAATTATCGCCGTGGAATCCGCGGCGGTCCCGGCCGCGGATTGTACGGGCATAAGGCTAAGCGCGAGTTCATGGGCGCGGCCTTCCACCACCGACACCTTGTCGAGGCGCAGCGTGTCGCGGCCGTCGGCGTCGACCGTTAGACCATAGTCTTGCGGGACAAGATCGACAAACGAGAATACGCCGGTCGAGTCGGTGGTCGTTTGGGGCGCTCCCGTGAGCGACACCCGCGCGCCGGGAACCGGGTCGCCGTTTTCGTCGCGAACGGTGCCCGTAATCATACCGTTCGTGCTCGCGATGATTTCGAGCCGGTTCACCCGCGCGGTTCCGGCCGACACGACGGCCGTGAATTGCGTCACCTGCCCGGGAGCTACCGGAAGGCCCGATACCACGGCCTCCCCCATGCCGCCCGCCGCAATTCGCACCGAATGGCAGGAGACCGGAACGGGAGAAAAACGAAAGAAGCCTTGTTCGTCGGTGTATGTTTCACGCTTGTCCGTTTCAAGCGTCAACAGCGCGGCCGCGACGGGTATGCCGTTTTGATCGGAAACGAAGCCGCTGAGGACGCCGGTTCGCGCCACTTCCCCGTTGCGGGGCCGCGCGGGCGATTCCGGAATGCCCTCAACGAGATCGACGGATCGCCGGCTGCCCGGCCCTACGTCGACGTTGTCGAGAACCACGAGCGGACATCCCTGTATAATCGCGGTGATGGTATACACGCCCGCCGGTACGCCGTCGATCTCGTAGAAGCCCGTCGAATCGGTAGTGGTTTCCGATGCTCCGCCCAGCACGACGCGCGCGCCCGGGACGGCGTTCCCCCCGGCGCCGGCCAACACCCTGCCCCTGACGACGGCGGCGGGAAGTTCCGACATGCTGCTTTGTACCTCGACGGTTCCATCATCGACCACGCCTATCTTGAGCAGCGTCTCCATGCCCGCGCGCACCGCGCACGTGAACGTTGCGGGCCGGCTTACGGCGCTGGAAAAGAGGGACGCCTTGTATTCGCCCGGCGGCACGTCGCGCAAGGCGAATTCGCCGTCGGGACCCGTGTACAATTCCCTGTTGATGGTAAAGAAATACAGCCGCGCGGCGGGAATACCCTTACCCCCGCCGACGCGAAAGACGGTACCGCTCACGTTACCGGTCACGAAGGATTTTGCTTTTTCCCTCGCGTGGGCCGCGTTCATCGCGCCGGCATGGCAACACAGCAGCGCCGCAATCATCGTGACTCGCATGACGCTCCGTACAGTGGAAAAGCTGAGCATGTCGTTTGTAAATGACTCTTTCTGTCTTTTTTTAAGACGTACCGACAAAGGGAACCGATTTTGATACGGAAAGAAATTAGGCGGGATTTGTTTGCGGCGATTTATAAAGATATTAGGATTGCATTATTAGAACACGCCGCCGTTATGGCCGGCGGATGAATTTTGGCCGATTCGCAGTAATAAATGTATATGGACATGCCGACGCGGCGCGCCGGACGCGCTAAACAACGGTCCGGCGCACACGGGAAAAACTCCGGTACGATTTCCCGGTGTTCAGCGAACGGCGATTGCATGCACCGACATTGGCCCCGGCGCGGCGGGAAACGTCAAACCGCGAAATAACGGTGTTCTAACACAACCCGAATACTGCGGTTTCATATTTTCGTTCTCACAAAAACGCAAAGGAGCCCAATCATCATGATTGTTAGACTTTCGCTGCTCGCCGCGGCCGCCATCGCCGCGAGCGTCGCGGCGCAGCAGCCCCCCGACATCGACGGCGAGCTTTCCCGCTTGAGAAAGGAACTCACGCAGGTAAGCGACCAGCGCGAGAAAAACCGCGTTGAGCGCGACAATGAAAAAAAGGACTTCGACGAATACCGCGACCGCATGACGAAACGTATGTCTCGGGTACGCGCCGACATCGACTCGGTCAAGCGTTCGATTATAGAGAACCAGAAGAAAAGCGATTCGCTGGCCTCTCTGGTGCTTGCGGCCCAGCAGCGCAAACGCCAGATCGATCTCGGCAAGGACCTCCTTCGGGCGAGAATCGCCGCCTCCTGCGACCGGCTCGACGCATCCGCCATCCTGCTTCCGCCGCTCGTTTTGGGCCAGGTACGTTCGTCCATCGCGCTCGTCAAAAGCGAACTTTCCGCGAAATCCATCGAATGCCCCGAGGCGTTTTCCCGGCTGTCCCAGTCCGCGTCGGTGATGCGCGAAGCGCTGGGCTCCATACAGGCGGGCCAAGAAAAGTCGCCGGTGGCCGACCTGCGCGGCACGGTGTGCCGCCTGCGCGTGGGCGGCATATTGGAAGCGATTGCCGATCCGAAGGCCGAACAATGCTTCGTATGGGCGGGAAACTCCGCCGGAGGGGTTCCGGTGTGGAAACCGGCCGACGCGGCAACGGCGCAAAACATCGTGACCGCTACCGCCATTCGCGAGGGCAAGCACCTGCCCGCGTTCGTGTCATTGCCGTTTAGCGGCGTGGAACGGGACGGCGCCAAATGAAACACATGCTTGCCGTCCTGGCAGCCGTCGCGTGCGTCGCCGCGGCGTCGCAGCAGGAAAAAACGCTCAAGATGAAACAGACCGAGCTTTCGCTGCTCAAATCCTACGTGGAGGCGGCGCGGGATTCCCTCGAAAACGAGATTGCCCAACGCTATACGCAGAAGCAGCGCGCCGTGGACCAACGCGAGTCCGACAAACAGGAACTCGACCGCCTGCGCGAAAACCAGGAGCGCGCCGCGAACGATCTCGCGCGAGTCAAGGAAGAGTGCCTCGCCAAGGAGCAGGCCCTCGCCGACGAGCGCAAGCTGGCCGACGCGGCGAAGGAGGAATGGGGATTCGTCCTGTCGTCGCTCGACGAGATTCTCGCCAAGGACGCCGACGGCGTGATGGAGACGTTTCCCGCCGACAGGGAGCTGCGGCGCGCCGGAATAGAACGCGTACGCGCCGGTTTTGCCTCCGCAAAGGACCCCGCCGAGGCCTGGGACTCATACGTCGATTACCTCCGCAAAGACCTTGAGCGGGGTTCGTCCGTTTCCATCGCCGCGGGCACCATACTGTCGGACGCGGGCTTCCCGCGCAAGCTCACCATGGCACGGTTCGGCAACGTGTTCGGCCTCGCGGTGGATTCGGCGGGAAAGCCTTATATGATTCGCCAGACCGGCCGCCTCGGGGAAGATCGCTACACGCTCGACGCGGTGGGAGCGCCGGAGCTCACGGCATTCATCGGCGAGGCCATGCCGCGCTGGCTCGGCGAAAACGCCGTAAAAGGCCCGGTGCTCACCGAAGTGCTGCAGAACGATCAGAGCCGGCTCCTTGTATCGGGCAAGAAATCGTCTTGGCTGCGGGGTACCTACGAAGCGATGAAAAAAGGCGGACTGGTCATGATTCCCATGCTTTTTCTGCCGCTGTGGGCGGGCTATCTCACCCTGCGGAAATCATGGATCATCGTGGCGCGCCGCAGGCGGTTTTCCAGGCATTTCAAGAACGCCATGAGTCACCTGGCCAAAAACGACATCGAGGCGGCGCTCGCGTATGTTCAAAAGAAAAAAGGCGCCATGTCTCGGATACTTGAAGTGTGCATCGAGCGCAAGGAGCACGGACGGCACGCCAGCGAGCGCGCCGTGCGCGAGATAATCATGCAGGAGGTACCCGCCGTGAGCGGGGGCATCAACACCCTTGCGGTCATCGCGGGCGCCGCGCCACTTCTCGGGCTGCTCGGCACGATAAGCGGCATGATAACGTTGTTCGCGGCGGTCACCCAGTACGGCACCGGCGATCCGAAGTTCCTCGCCAACGGCATTTCCGAGGCGCTCATCACGGCCAAGACCGGCCTTGCCATCGCCATTCCCGTGCTGTTCATCCACGATTTCATCCGCAACGGCAAGGACGCGCTCATGTCGGAGCTCGAGCGGCTTTCCATCGCGGCGATGAACCGCATCTGGCCCGAGGAATAAACCGCCGTGTGGCACGCTTTCGTCCGGCTGTTCAATCAGGGAGGCTGGGTTCTCTACCCCATCTTCGGCGTCGCCGTGCTATCGTGGTATCTTGCCGCGGGCAAGATGCTCCAACTGCGGCGCCTTTTCGCGGCGCGAAAAAAATTCCTCTCGGCCCTGGCCGGTAAAAGCGGCGGTTCGACGGGACACGAGTCTTACGATTCCCTGCTGTCCCGTCTTGCCGCAGTGCGGGGCAACCCGGCGCTCGTGGAGCGGGCGACGCGGGAATTCATGGCCGAGATAAAACCGTTTTTGGCTTCCGGTATCGCAACCATAGGCGCGTGCGTGGTGACGGCGCCGCTTCTGGGACTTCTTGGCACCATAAGCGGGATGAACGAGATGTTCTCGGTCATCGGCGAATTCGGCTTCGGCAGCCCCACCATAATGGCCAACGGAATAAGCATGGCGCTGCAGGCCACGCTCACGGGACTCGCCGTGGCCGTGGTCGCGCTGCTGTTTCAAGATCAGTTGAACAACATGAAGTCGCGCCTGACAAACGCAATGGAGGCCGACAACCGCGCCCTGTACAAACAGGCGCGGGCGTCGCAGTCCCGGTCGGGCGATCCCTCGGGAAAGGAGCCTGTCATGTACGCCGATTACCATCTTCTGCCGGAGCAATTCGAGAAGCCGGACATCAACCTCGCGCCGTTCGTGGACACCATCATGATCCTGCTCATTTTCTTCGTGGTGACCGCCAACCTGTACGTGGAAACCGGCGTCGACGTGTCCAAGCCCAAGGCGCAGAGCGCCAAACCCGCGGGCCAGAAGGCCGTGCTCGTGGGCGTCACGCGCGAAGGCACGGTCCACATGTACGGCCGCCAGGTTAACCTCGACCGCCTCAAGCTCCTCATCGAACAGGAGGCCTCCAAGCAGGCCGACCTCTCGGTGGTCATCGTTGCCGACCGCGAGGCGTCGACCGGCAGGACCGTGGAGGTGATGGATCAGTGCGCGCTGGGCGGGGCGCAAAAAATCTCAATCTCGGCGAACAAGGACTGATTCGTGGGACTGTTTAAAAAAGCGGCGGAATTTTTGACGAAATCGGCAATCGCGTGCGTCGCGAGTTTTCTTTTGTTCGTTGGCGTTTCGTACCTGCACGCCATGTTCGGCGCCGAAAGCAACGGAAACGGCGGACAACAGGCGAAACGCGTCGTGGTCGCCGAAATCATCAAAAAGGAAAAACAGGAGCAGAAACAGCAGCAGCAGCGGATTCGACAGGTGCACACGTCCCAGGAAGGCGGCAAGACCGGCGGCGACCGCATGGCCATGCGCTTCACCCCCGATCTGGGGCTCGACGCGGGCCCCGGCAACGGCGCGGGCGTCGAGCTTGCCAATCAGGAACTGGCCGCCGAGGTCTTCGAAGAGGGCAAGACCGAGGAGGACGCCGAGCCCGAGTACACGCCACGGCCGGAATTCCCGGGCCGCGCGCGAGAGCAGGCGGTCTCCGGTACGGTCGACATAGCAATCGTAATCAATCACGCGGGAAGGGTGGTGTCGGTCGACCTCATCAGGGCTACCTCGCCGCTCCTCTTCACGTCGGACGTCAGGAAGGTCGTGATGTCGTGGCGCTTCAAGCCGGCCAAAAACAAGGGCGTGCCCGTGAGCGTGCGCGTGAAACAAACCATAGATTTCACCCTGGATTGATCCGCCCATGAACGTTCGCACAAAATCGGTTGTCGTGATCGCGTGCGTCGCCGCCCTGGCCGTCCCTTCGGCATCCTCGTATCTCGACGACGCGAACGCGCAGTACACCGCAGGGAAACTGCCGCAGGCGGTAGCGCTGTACAAAAAAGCCGCCGTGGAGGGCGAAAATCCGGCCCTGTGCTATTTCAACGCGGCAAACGCCCTGTTTCAGATGGACAGCCTCGCGCGCGCCCTGGTGTATTACCGGGCGTGCATGAACCTTGCGCCGGATTTCTTCAAGGCATACCTCAATCTGGCCGTCGTGTATTATTCCCTCAACGACATCGGCAACTGCATCGCGGTGATGCGCCACGGGCTCGAACTCGATCCCGCGCATAAAAAAGGCCTTCTCATCCTTGCGGCCGCCTACCGCGCGTCCGGCGCGATTGCGCAAAGCATCGCCGTGTTCGAAGACCTGGCCAGGCTCTACCCCGACATGGAGGAGCCGTACGTCGCCATCGGCGAAATGTACCGCGATCTCGACGATCCGGACATGGCCGCGAAGTGGTTCATGCAATACCCGCCCGGCGGCAAGAATCTCGGGTACGTCTCGATGGCGCTGGCCGACATTTTCGAATCCACGGGCGACCTCGGGCGCGCTTGTTATTACCTCGACCAGTCGTTCTCGCTCGACAAGACGAAAAAATGGGCCTTGTTCCGCCTCGCCAAAATCCAGCGCGCCATGGGCAACGATCTCGTCGCCCTCGAAACCGCGCGCGACGGCATGGAACGATTCCCGGATTTCCCCGACATCGCGCTCGTGGCGGGCGGCATCGCCTTCGACCACGGCTGGCTCGACGAGGCCGAACGCTGCTACGCGGCGGCATCCAAACTCGGCAGCGCGAACGCGGTCATCGGATTGGAAAACGTGCGGCAAAAGCGCAAGTCCACCGAGGATGAAGGCGCGCGGTAATCCGCCGGATTTTTTTTTCGCCGAATTCTAACGGTACTCTCCCCCATCGCTAATCTTCCCGTCCTATTTTTTAAGGCCCTTCAACAGGGAGACCTTCATGGACTGTCTTTCCTCTTGGGCAAAGAAGGTGAACCTCGCCCCGGACGGCGCGCCGGCGAGATATGAAGAGGGTTTGCAGGGCAGCCTCGACGACGGCTGCGTGCTCGACGTGATGCAGCTTCTCGTGCGGACTTTAAAAACAGGCAGGCTCGAACTGTACCCCGAAGGCACGGACGTGCGGACCAACGCGCACACCGTGTTCCTGAGAAACGGGAACATCGAACACGCCGAAAACGCGCTTCACGACGGCCGCGACGCCCTGTACAGCGCGCTCCGTCTCACCAACGGGGAATTCAGGTTCATCGCGGGTGAGTACGGCGGCAAGGCAACCATCAAGGGAAACCCGCACATGCTTCTCATGGACGCCTGCCGTTTGTGGGACGAGGAAGGCTTGCGGCATGACTCGGTCTCCGGCTGGTGAAACCGGTGAAACAAATCAAGCGCCATGCCGTGAAACTCGGATTTAAGGGAATCAGAGGGAAATCCGCT
>JGI20214J51088_10003443_pt1 | contig 10418 bp, 7 predicted proteins | sample WetSurMetagenome_FD_51088 | JGI IMG/M metagenome (IMG submission 51088) | reverse complement strand
TACGGTCGCGGACCTCGCTATCGCTATCACGGAACTTGTCAATAACGCCATCAAGCATGGCAACAAGAAAGACGCATCCAAGAAAGTAATAGTCGAGCTTAAGCTGGTAAATAGCGAGGCCGAAGCCACCATCACAGATCAGGGTCCCGGCTTCGATCCAGACAGTGTCCCCAACCCCGTGGCCGAGGAGAATCTCCTCAAGGAAATCGGACGGGGCATCTTTATTGTGCGTTCTCTCATGGATAGTATGGAGTTCGCGTTTCCCAAAGAGGGGGGAACCAGAGTCACAATTACCAAAAAAATCCAGTAAGGTTCAGGTAAAGTCGTTTTGAACTTAGGGCAACTTATATCCCTAATCTATTTGGCGTCCGGCTTGATTCTATTCATGCTGGCCATCATAATTTTGCGCGAAAACGCCGGCAACCGGCTCAATCGCGTGGTCTCTATGATGCTGTTCTTCGCTGGAATCGCACCTTTTTCCGCGGCCATCTATAAATCTGTACTCGAAGGCATGACCGGGATGCCTGCCTGGTTTGCCAATACGTTCTATATCTGGGAATTGTTCTTCCCGACACTGCTCTATTTTTCGACTATCTTCCCGGAAGCGCAGCCGGTCTACAAGAAATATAAACGCTTATTACAACTGGCATTTCTGCCGCATATCTTTCACTTACTGCTGATAGTATTATTGGCCGATCCCGATAAGGTATTGGGGATGCTGAGTTTCAATTCCGATATCCCAATTCTGGGGCAGTTAATTCAATTTCTATCCGGGTTACTCAGGATAATTACCGCTTTCCTGGGATTTCTGCTTTTATTTCATAAGAAGTTTTTCTCGTTTATAAATCTCATATATGTAGTGTTTGCCATTTATTTCCTGGCTCTGGGGTACAAACAGATCGAAAATCCTCGCCTGAAAGATCAGGTTCGCCTGGTCATCTATGGAATCCTGGGGGCGATGGGATTATATGTTATAGGATTTTTGATACCGGAGATATTCTCATTCCGAATGTCATCCGGGTTGCGCGATATGTTGGTGGTTGCGGCCCTGATAGTGGGGCCGGGCGCCATCGCCTGGGCGATAGTACGCTATCAATTCCTCGATGTCGGCCTGATCGCCCGTCGCTCACTGGTTTATTCGATAACGACTGCAATTGTAGTCGGCGGCTATTTGCTTGTGATGCTGGAATTGGGCTCGGCTATCAGAGCTTTGATTGGACAAGAATCGCAGGTGCTCAACGTGCTGGCGATTATTGTACTGCTATTATTTTTCCAGCCGATTTATAATCAGGTCGATGATTTCATGCGTCGCATCTTCATCCGCACGCGCGCCGATTACAGCCAACTGGTAGAATCGTTCTCGCGCGAGATCCTGACTATTTTCCAAACCGATAAGCTGGCATCGACAATTTCAGAGACCTTGCGCCGCGAGATGTTTATAGAAAACGCGCAAGTAGTATTTTCAGATAGCGTCGGGCATTTTATTATCCCCGGCGAAGGTGATTTTAAAACCGCAATGCCTTTGGAACCGGGTATTTCAGAGCATCTCATGGCTAAGAAATCGCCGGTGTTCGTGGAGGAGTTCGAATCGCGAGCAGCCGAGGGATACTGCGGCGCCGAGATCAAGAAAAGAGGATTTCAAATAGCGATACCGCTGGTCCGCCAGGAGCGGCTGGCCGGGCTGGTGTTGCTATCTCCCAAGGTAGCGGGATTCCGTTACAGCTCCGAAGATCTGACATTCCTGAACATTCTGGCCAATCAGATACTGGTGGCTATGGAGAACGCCGAGCTTTATGCTGATGCTCTTGAAAGGCAACGGCTCGAAGAGGAACTCACGGTCGCCAAACAGATTCAAACCGGATTGTTGCCGAAATCGTTGCCGAAAATGAAGAACTATGATTTCGCGACTTATATTGAGCCATCGAGGCAGGTAGGCGGCGATTATTATGATTTTATCCATATCTCCGATAGCAGGCTGGGTGTGGTGATTGCCGATGCCTCTGGCAAAGGAGTGCCGGCTGCACTTCTGGTCGCGAGGATGCAGGCGGTAATCCAGAGCGAAGCCAGATTGGGCAAGAATGTCAGCGATATCATGGCCTCGGTAAACAGCTTTATCAGCGCCTCGATAAGCTCCGACCGCTTTGCCACCTGCTTCTATGCCGAACTCGATGAAGCCACAGGCATGCTGCATTACTGTAATGCCGGACATAACTACCCGTTGCTTGTAAAGAAACATGGCGAGGTAATTCCACTCATTACGGGCGGCTTGTTGATAGGGGCGTTCGGCAACGCGACCTATGAACATGACTGTGTCCAGATCGGCCCCGGCGATCTGCTTCTATTATACACCGACGGCTTAACTGAGATGATGGATAGCGACGAAGTAGAATTCGGCGAGGATCGCCTGGCGGAGCATATCACAAGACTACGCCATCAGCCAGTGCATGTAATTTGCAATGAGTTGGTGGCGAGTGTCAAGAACTTCGGCTCAGGGCCAAATGAAATAGATGATATGACGCTGGTACTCATGAAGGCCGGCAATGGAGCTTTCGATGCCTGAGCAGAATGAAGTATTTATCTGCGACCTCTGCGGGCATATCATGAACGATTTCAACTGCGAATTAATCTGTCCCAACTGCGGCTACAGACGGGATTGTACCGACCCATGAGATTAACTTACTTATTATTGGAGATTTAGTATGCGTGAACTGACCCCGGATGTGATAATGAAACTGACGTCAGACCAAATTGAACTACTGGTGGAACTCGGCGATCTGGCTCAAAAAGAAGCTGAATTGACTGAAAAAATCGATGATATCCGCAGACAGGAAGAAAAGGTTGGGCTGGGGAGAAACAGCCATTCCACCAGAGCCATTCATGAAGATTCCGAATTTGTCAGCCTTCTCACTCTGCGATCCGTTCGCGAACGCGCCGATATACGAGATAAGATCCGGGGGTTGCTGCGGGCATTAATTAACGCCGGGCTCGGAGATCTGGCGATAGTGGGCCGTCAAGCGGCTAACTATGGAGTCGAGATAACAAAATAGGAATAAAATATTGCTTCCGGTTGTATTGATTATAGATGAAAATAGCGAACATCTTCTTTCGACTGTCAATCTGTCTTCTGGTCGCTTGCACCGGACCGGCAAAGCGCGATAATTCTCCGAAACTCGCCGAGCTCTACAGCCGGGCCGATTCNTTTTACACTATCTCTCAACTTGATTCCTCGCTCTGTTATCTAAATCAATGCCTCGATCTGGAACGCACGAATGCCCAGTCGCATTATCTTCTCGGCAAGATATATCTTCAAAAGGACGGCATTTACAACCGTCGGTTATCAGCCGCGGCGCTAAGAGATGCTATAAAATCGGATATCGATAATCCCGAATATCATTACACGCTGGGCCAGACACTCGAGGCTCAGAGTTTCGCGCTCAATGCTCTCGATGAGTATAAAATCACAGCCTCTCTAGATAGCAGTGATTACCGTCCGCTGATAAGGATTGCGGCAATTTATGAAAAGATGGGATTGCGCTATGATGATGATAAATACTTCAGAAACTCGCTGGAGGCATCATCGAAAGCCGCGAAAATCTCCCGCGACCCCGCGCAATTTTATAAAGAAGCATCGACATTTTATCAACTAGGGCTGTTTGACTCTTCCGCCGGAGCATTGATAGAGGCTCTTGATATCAGCGATAGTATTCCCACAACTGCGAAATGCTGGCTGCTATTGGGGGCGGACCTTCACGCTCTCGGCAATTTCGATTCCGCCGCTGTTTGCTTCAAGACTGGTATCTCGCTTCTGGATTCGGCCGGCCTCGGGGAAATCGAGGACCTCCGCTTTCTGTTGATATCGAGAGAGTATGCCCAATACCTGAATATGTCCGATTTCGAACGGGTCGGAGCCGCCAGGCTTTTCTGGGCAAAGCTCGATCCCGATCCAACCACCGAGATAAATGAGCGGAAGCTGGAGCATTATGCCCGCTTTATCCACGCTGAACTGACATTCTCGATTCCCGATCGGGATATCCGGGGCTGGAAAACCAAGAGGGGTGAACTGTATATCCGTTACGGCCCGCCAACAAAACAGGAATTTTCGCTGGGCGATGGTGTCAATGCCCCGCCTTATTGGACGTGGACCTACGAACAATTCGGACGGCCGGCGGTATTCGTATTCGAGGACACATTTCTCAACGGCGATTTCGATTATCCATTCCCCAACAAAAATTGGAGCGCCGATGACTACGCCAATAATCCGGCATTCCTCGCTGAGATGCTTGGGGAATCGGATCCCCAGATATATTCATACAATCCCGGAGCAGGGCCGCTTAAGTACGCTTATCAAATCCGGCAGTTTAGGGGGAAGCATGGCGGAACCGATATCGAGACATTTATATCGATACCTTATTCGGAGCTGAAATATATCCCCGATAATGAATTTGCGGTTGGCGCCGTGCGCTGGCGCGAATCTCTGGGTCTCCTGGATTACGAGACGAGCCAGTCATTCGATAAAATCAGGACTTATCGAGTTCCAGCCGGCCTTACGCAAGATTCTACTCTAAATATCTGCGATCGGCAAATGCTCAATGCCATAACCGATTCCATGGTTTTCGCCATCTCTCTCAAGGATACCTTAAGCGGCCATGCCGGAGTAAGCAGCACGNAGATGAGACTCAGGAAATTCCATTCAGATCGGGTCGAGATATCGGATTTGGTGCTGGCTCGACAAATCGATCAGCCGCCGGGTAAACTTGATTTCGAGCGCGGCGANCTCCATATCGTCACCAATGTCGACAGGCGCTACTTTATAAGCCAGCCGATCTGGCTCTATTTCGAGCTATACAATCTCGCGCCCGGAGATGACGGCAAAACATCGTACCTGATTAACCTGACTATCTCCGAGAAGAGAAGCGGTGGAATCTGGCGTGCTCTAAAGGGAGCGCTGGGTGTCGGGACTATGAAGGAGATTTCGACATCGTACACGGGCGGCAGTATTAAGACCGATGAAAACCGGGTGCTGACTGTCGATCTTTCGCAACTAAGCGTGGGTGAATACAAGATAAGCCTGGAAATCAGCGATTTGAACTCCGGCAAGGCGGCTGTCGCGACCGAGAATATAGTAGTTTTCCGCTAAGCCGCTATCCGGCGAAAATCGGCAGAGCTCCCCAAATCCCAAACAATTTTTGCAATTTGAATTATAAATCTTGAATTTTCCGTTGCATTCACATATTTTTCAATTTCATTTTAAAGATTTAAGTTGAGGAGACTGAGATGCCAATAATGCCGAAAAAATTGTTTTTAACCAAAGGGGTGGGTCGCCACAAAGAGCACCTTTCCAGTTTCGAGCTGGCCCTGCGTTCGGCCAATATCGCCGAATACAATTTGGTTCATGTTTCGAGTATTTTCCCTCCAGTATGCAAAGTGATCTCGAGAGCCCAGGGCGTATCTCATCTCACGCCGGGACAGATTGTTTATTGCGTGCTGACTCGCAATGCCACCAACGAACCCAACCGTCTGGTTACCGCATCAGTTGGTCTGGCTATTCCCCAGGACCGCCGTCAGTACGGCTATCTCTCCGAGCACGGCGCGTTCGGTGAGAACGAGAAAATCTCCGGCGATTACGCCGAGGATCTGGCCGCTACCATGTTGTCATCGACACTGGGTATCGATCTCGATATCAATAAATCGTTCGATGAAAAGAAAGAACTCTGGAAGATCTCCGGTAAGATAGTCCGTACGACCAACATCACCCAGTCTGCGACCGGAGACAAGAGCGGTCTCTGGACTACAGTAGTTGCGGCCGCAATTTTTATCACAGATTAATATCATCCCGGCTCCTGAATTCAGCGAGCCGGTGATGTTCATTGCGATAATATCCCCCATTAAGTCGAGGCGATAGGAATCATTTTATGAGTAACGCTTATGGCGATTTTTCAGAATATTACGATCTCTTAGGNTGGAACGGATTTGCCAGATCATCGGCTATCCGCCTGCAATCTTTTTTCAAGCTCAGGGGCGAGCATCCCCAAACAATTCTCGATCTGGCCTGCGGCACCGGCGAACTGGAGAAATCGCTGGCTACAACCGGAATCGAGTTTACCGGCGTGGACTCCTCGCCAGGTATGATCAAAGTAGCCCGCAAAAAATATCCCGATGCCAAGTATATTGTAGCCGATGCCGCTACATTCCGGCTCGATAAGAAATTCGATATGGTGTTGCTGCTTTTCGATTCCGCCAATCATATGCGCTCGTTTCCGCATTTCTATAGTGTCATCAAGAACGCCCGTCGGCACTTAAAACCGGGCGGATTTTTTATATTCGATTTCCTTACCGAACGCGGATTAGAGGAATGGGAGCAGATCAATATCAGGCGCACCAAAGATTACACCCTATTCTGGTACGGACATTACTACCCGGAGAAGCGTCTGGCCGATATATTTATCGAGGCCTTTGTCAGGTCGAAAACGCTCGGCAAATCGAGCGCGATATACAAAAGAGTATTCGAAAGAATTGTCGAAAAATCATATCCGGCGTCAAATGTCATAGAGGGCCTTACCAAAGTCGGTTTTCAAAGAATCATGGCCAGTCCATATGATGTCACCGAAAAAATAGAAGAGGCCTCGCGCCTCTGGTTTGTGTGCAACTAATATGATACCAAAACATCTCTATCCCTGGAATTTTCTGGCGCTCGAGGAATCTGTTTCCAATTACGAGAACGCCAAAGCGGTGGTATTCCCGATCCCCTATGAATCGACAGTCAGCTACGGCGCGGGTACGCGCGGCGGCCCCGGCGCCATCATAGCGGCGTCCCGTCAGGTGGAAACCTACGATCAGGAGTTTGGTTGCGACCCCTGCGAAATCGGTATCGCCACACTCGGCGAATTGGAGCAGGTATCGAGCGGCCCCGATAAGATGATGCAGAAAATCGAGGAAGCCACTGCTCAGATAATCGCAGATAATAAATTCCTGCTGACATTGGGCGGTGAGCATTCGATAACATCGCCGCTGGTGAAAGCTCATAAGGCGCGCTATCCGAAATTGTCGGTAATCCAATTCGATGCCCATACCGATTTACGCCCGGAATATCAGGNNACAAAACACTCGCATGCCTGCGCCATGTCGCGNGTTTGGGAGATNTGCGATTTCGTCTCGGTTGGTGTCCGCAGCTTTTGCGGGTCAGAGAATGAAAAAAAGGCCCATAAAGAGGGCCGCTTAGCCACCGCCCGTGAGATTCATGCCGACCCTGAACTTTTTTCGAAATTGCTTTCTATGCTGGGGTCGGATATTTATATTACTTTCGATCTCGATGGATTTGACCCATCGGTGATGCCGGCGGTGGGGACACCCGAACCTGGAGGGCTTCTCTGGGATGAGACACTCGCTATGATAAAGATGATTTCTCAGAAAAAGAAGATTGTCGGCGGCGATATTGTAGAATTAGCGCCGATCCCCGGGATTACATATCCCGATTTCGCAGCGGCCCGTCTGGCCTATAAGATGATAAGCTACGCGTTATGGAGATGAGTTGATTATGGAATGGTGGCAGAAATATTTCAGTGAAGATTATCTCAAGCTATACAGGCACGATGAATCGGAGACATCGCGGGAGACCGATGCTATTGTAAGGATGCTGCAAATCGATCCCGGCGAGAAGATTCTGGATCTGGCCTGCGGTTTTGGACGGCACTCTGTCAAGCTGGCCGAGCGCGGTTTCAAGGTCACCGGGTACGATCTCTCCGAGAGCTTTCTAAAACATGCTCAGGAATTAGCCAATTCCATAGAGGTCAAGATCGATCTGAAGCAGGGCGATATGCGTGATATTCCCTNCAAAGATGAATTCGATGTTGTCATCAATATGTTTACCGCTTTTGGATTCTTCGAGAATGAAAAGGAAGACCTGAAAGTGCTTAAAGGCGTTCATAAGGCTCTCAAGCCNGGCGGGCAATTCCTNATGGATGTCATCAACCGNGAAACAGCAATTCAGGTTGGCGCGCCGCGACGCTGGATTCGAGAGAACCACTCCTATCTATTGGAAGAGCGCTTTTTCGATTTCTTCCGCTCCCGTCTGGAGTTGACCAACCAGTTAATATTAGTAAACGGCGAACGGAAAGAGGCNAACTACTCTATCCGTCTATATACATTAACCGAGATGCTGGGGCTGTTTAACGCCGCCGGACTGGTCCTGACCGATGTTTACGGCGATTTTTCGGGGGCGCTNTATAACGCCGAATCGCCCCGGATGATTCTCGTGGCTCAGAAGGAATAAAAGGCAGATAAGCTTAATCAATAAGACNTGGGACACCATACCCCCACCCAAAGCGGGTGCGGGGTTTTAGTGTTTGTATCAAAATGATAGATAAATTACCGAAACTCGATTCAATTCCCGGATTCCGGCGGGCGCTGGAGAGAATCAGCGATGGCAAGAGCCGGGTAAGTATAAATGGTCTGATTGGTTCGTCGAGACCGCTTCTGGCATCGTGGTTGTTCGAAAAAACGAAACGGCCGCTGCTCTATATCTCGCCCGATCAGGAATCGACTGAGAAAGCGTATGAGGATTTCATAACTTTCCTTAGCGATAGACTGGTGCGGATATTTCCATCGTGGGAGGTGCAGCCATATGAAATCCGGGCGCCTCACGCTGAAAATATAGGCGATAGGCTGGAGACATTATTCGATCTGGCGCGCGGCCACAAAGTGGTTATCTGCGCCCCGGCATCTGCCTTGATGGAGCCGACCATATCGCGAGAGAAGCTTCTCAAGTATTCTCTAAACCTTACCGAGGGTCAGGAGATCGATCAGGAGGTACTGAAAGAGCAGTTGGTCCGTATGGGATTCAACCGTCAGGCGATGGTTGAACAACTCGGCGATTTTGCTGTCAGAGGTGGGCTTATCGATATCTTCCCAGCGACAGCCTCGGAGCCGTTGCGAATAGAATTTTTCGGCGACAACGTGGAATCGATCAGGACATTTTCGGTGTTATCCCAACGCTCTCTAATCAAACAGAAACAGGCGGTGGTACTGCCGCTCAGAGAATATCTTGTAGATCGCGAGACCGCGGAGCTTATCGGTGAGGATTTACCACAGGAGCAGGCGATAGCCTTGCACGAGGCCCTGGGGCCGGGCAGTGTATTCGATGGCCTGGAATTTTTCGCGCAGCTATTTGAGACCCAAAGAAGCTCGCTTATCGATCATTTGCCCGATGATACCATTATTATTAAAGANGACCCCGGGTTAATTAGAGAGGAATTAGAAGCGGCACATGAAAAGGCGCGTGAGCGGTATGCTGAACATGGAGATTATCCTTTCGGAACACCGGAAGAAATTTTCTCGCCAATCGCCGGTATATACGAAGCACTCAATAATTTCCCTGCAATTCGCCTGCAAGGGTTGATAAAAGAAGAAAATATCGATATCGAAATACCATCATCGCCGCAGGAGCCATCGGGGCCGCATATCAAATCATTCGCGGAAAAGCTGCTGGGGTATCATCGCGAGGGAAAATCGGTAATTATCTATTGCGATGGCGAAAGCCAGAAACGCCGTCTGGGAGAACTCCTCTCCGATTACGATATTACACTGCCGATCGAACCGAGGCGAATCAGCGAGGGATTCGGATTGCCCGATATCTCACTCTGGCTTCTGACCGATCATGAAATATTCTCACGCTTTACCACACGAAAAAAACTGCGGCGCTTCAAAGAGGGGATAGCGCTATCATCCTATCAAAGCCTGCAGCCCGGGGATTTCGTAGTCCATATAGATTACGGTATCGGTAAATATCAGGGGTTGCAGACAATCATTGTCGATGGCAAGAAGCGAGATTGTCTCCTTATACACTACTCCGGCGATGACAAATTATATGTCCCCATAGAGGAATTCGCCAGGGTTCAGAAATTCGCCGGCAAGGAGGGGGCTCCGACACTCTCATTTCTGGGCACAGGAGCCTGGGAGAAAACCAAGGCTCGCGCCAAGAAAGCCATTATGGAGATGGCCGAGGGGCTTATTGAGCTTTACGCTAAACGTTCGGCGCTTCCCGGATTCGCTTTCCAGCCGGATACTCCCTGGCTGCGGGAACTGGAGGCCTCATTCCCCTACGAGGAAACTCCCGATCANGAAAAGGCGATAAACGATATTAAAATCGATATGGAACGCCCCGGCCCGATGGACCGTCTGGTTTGCGGCGATGTCGGCTATGGCAAAACCGAGGTGGCCATCAGAGCGGCGTTCAAGGCGGCCGAATCGGGCAAGCAGGTGGCGGTGCTGGTGCCGACAACCATTTTAGCCCAGCAACATCTCAATACTTTCAAGGAGCGGTTGTCGCGTTTCCCGGTGAAGGTTGACATGCTTTCGAGATTCCGTCAACCAAAAGACGCTAAACGTGTCAAAGAGTGTGTCAAGGATGGCACGGTCGATAT
>JGI20214J51088_10003442_pt1 | contig 10420 bp, 6 predicted proteins | sample WetSurMetagenome_FD_51088 | JGI IMG/M metagenome (IMG submission 51088) | reverse complement strand
ATTTTGCTCTTGACGGTATTCAAAAGCTTGCTAACGGAAATACCCTGATAAATGAGGTAAAACTAAATCTAAATCTGGCACCCGATCCAATTACCATTTCAAAAAACTATAATGGCGGTTGGGATTTAGTAAGTGTTCCATTGCAGTCATTTGGCACTCACAGGTCAATGATTTTTCCAACAGCTTGGCCTATCTACAAATTTAGTGGCAGTTATCAGTTAGTAGATGTTTTGGAAAGTGGTCCTGGTTATTGGGCTAAATTTGATGAACCTACTCAAACTGTTGAATTTGAAGGTTTACCAATTCCATCATTTACAATCCCGGTAGTTTCAGGATGGAATTTAATCGGATCGATTTCCTATCGTTTGCCAGTTCCTCTGATTTACAGTGAACCNCCAGGTATAATTATAGGGAAGTACAGATATGTACAGGGTGTCGGAAATGTTAACCTAACAGCAAGAGACAGTCTAAAACCAGGTGTAGGATACTGGTTTAAAACAAATAGTGCAGGCGATATTATTTTGGATATAAATGCAATTCCACACGATACAAAAGAAATAGACCTGAGTAATTCAGATAAATTTGTAATAACAGATTCTGATGGAAATTCACAAACACTTTATGTTTCCAATATTGATATTGATACTTCGTTAGCAAATCTAAATACGGATATGCCGCCTCTTTTTCCCGAACTAAACTTTGATTCAAGATTTGAATATGGTGATCTAGTAAAAAAAGTATCTTCAGACAGTGGTTTAATTGATATTAATATTTTGGTTCAAACAAATTCTTTGCCAGTAAATTTAAGTTGGGAAATTAATCCAGATAATGGAATTAACTATTCTTTTATAGGTGATAGTATAACAGGGAAGGTTTCAAATATTTTAGTAGAAGCCGGAAATACTTCCTTTTCTCGATTAAACAATAGTAGAATTCAACTATTTGCAAATGTAAATAAAACCAATGCTAAGCAATTACTACCAGTGGAATTTGTACTAGAACAGAATTACCCAAATCCGTTCAATCCTGCTACAAAAATTAAGTTTGCTGTACCAAAGGAATCACAAGTGTATCTAAGTGTGTTTAATATACTCGGGGAAAAGGTAGTTGAATTAAAAAATGAGATTATGAAACCTGGTTACTATGAAGTTAGTTTCAACCCGGTTACACTGGCAAGCGGTTTCTACATATATCAGTTGATTGCTGATGATTTTATCAGTTCGAAGAAGATGATTTTATTGAAATAATATTTTATCATAATTCTTTGTCAAAATCCCGATTAATCTTAATCGGGATTTTTTTATTTTTAACCATCATTAATAAAAGTTAAAAAACAATGGCACTATTAACTCAAGATGAATTAACAAAAAATCTTTCTTCGTTATCCGGCTGGGAACTGGAAGGAAACCAGATTGCAAAACAATTTCAATTCAAAGATTTTGCTGAGGCACTTGCATTTGTAAACAAAGTAGGTGCAGAAGCAGAGAAAATGGATCATCATCCGGATATTTTCATTCACTCCTGGAATAAAGTTAAAATCACAATCTCAACTCACAGCGAAGGTGGAATCACAAAAAAAGATTTTCAACTTGCAGAAAAAATTGAGGGAATAAAATAAAAATGACAGAAACTGAAATTCTCAGCATCTTTAAAAAATCCAGCGCACTTCTCACCGGGCATTTTCTTTTAACTTCCGGCAGACACAGCGACAGATATTTTCAATGTGCAAAAGTTCTCCAGTATCCTGAATACACCGAAATTCTTTGCAAAATGATTGCAGATAATTTTAGAAAATTTGAAATTGACACTGTAATTGCTCCTGCAATGGGCGGACTTGTTGTTGGTCAGGAAGTCGCACGACAGTTGAACAAAAGATTCATCTTTGCTGAAAGAGAAGACAAAAAACTTTCTCTCAGAAGAGGATTTGCACTTGATGAAAACGAAAAAGTTTTAGTGTGCGAAGATGTTGTTACAACCGGCGGATCTGTATTTGAAACTATTGAAATAGTTAAAAGTAACAGTGCAAAAGTAGTTGGAGTTGGGTTTATCGTTGACAGAAGTAATGGCAAAGTAGATTTTAAATATCCTCAGTTAAGCACTTTGAAGATGGAAGTTGTTTCGTATCTGCCTGACGAATGTCCGTTATGCATAGAAGATATTGAGCTTGTAAAACCGGGCTCACGGAAGATTAAATAGTAAATATTTTCGATGTCACACTGAGCTTGTCGAAGTGTAACTCTATCATCCAAAAATCCTATCTTTGTAAAATCATTTTAATTTATTTTAAGGATGCACGATGAAATTAATCTCATTTTTCTTATTGTTTGTTTCCATAGCATACTCTCAGGTAAAATTTGACGATTACTTTGAAAACAAAACTCTTCGATTTGACTATTTTCACTCAGGTACAAAGGACAGCAATTCCTATTCATTCGATGAATTAATTGAAGAGCCATATTGGGGAGGTTCAAAAGTAAACCTGATTGATAAATTTAATTATGGGAAATACAAGTTTGAAGTTTATGATTCGGAGACGAACGAATTAATTTATTCGAGAGGATATTCGACTATTTTTAATGAGTGGCAAACTACAGAAGAAGCAAAGCATACAACCAAAACATTCAGTGAAACAATTGTTTTCCCTTATCCAAAAAATCCTGTGCTTGTAAAATTTTATTCTGCCAACAGGAAAAATGAATGGATCCTGAAATTTAAATATGAGGTTAATCCTGAAGATTATTTTATTAAAACAGAAAGAGTGGATGAATACAATAACTTCAAAGTTTTGAATTCGGGTGATCCATCCGTGAAAGTGGATATTGTAATTATTCCTGAAGGATATTCAGAAGCTGAAATGGATTCTTTCAAAACTGATTGCGAAAAATTTTCACAATATCTATTCAATGCTTCTCCATTCAAAGAGAATAAAGATAAATTTAATATCTGGGGAGTAGAAGCTCCTTCAGCCCAATCTGGAACCGATATTCCAAAAGATGATGTCTGGAAAAAAACTTTAGTCAATTCATCCTTTTATACTTTTGACCTTGAAAGATATTTGATGAGTTATGATAATAAGACAATCAGAAATGTTGCGTCAAATGCACCTTATGATCAAATTTATGTTCTTGTCAATTCCGATAAGTACGGCGGTGGTTCAATATATAATCATTATTCCATGTCTGTGACTAAAAATAAATATTTTGAATTTATCGTGACACATGAATTCGGTCATGGTTTTGCTTCTCTCGCTGATGAATATTATACATCAGATGTAGCTTACCAGGATTTTTATCCGCTCAATGTTGAACCAACTGATCCAAACTTAACAACCTTGATTAATTTTGATTCCAAGTGGAAAGATTTAGTTGAAAAGGGAACACCGATTCCAACACCCGATACTGAAGAATTTAAAGATAAAGTTGGAGCATTCGAAGGTGGTGGTTATATGGATAAAGGAATTTACCGGCCTCGTGAGGATTGTACGATGAAATCAATTAAAGTTGATAATTTCTGTCCGGTTTGCAAAAGAGCACTTCAAGAAATGATAAATTTTTATTCGGAATAATGTATGGCAATAGATCAAAAAAAATTACACAGGCTTATCGAGTCGATCGCTTCTGGAAAATTTAAAACGGAAGAGGAAATGTTAACTACTACAGTTAATGAAATTGTAGGTAATGAGAACATTGATATGCCCGGTGGTAGAATCTGGAAACTTAACGAACAAACAGAAACTTATAAGCTTTTATATCAGACCGGGAAAGTTGAGAAGATCGATACTAAATTTGAGATTGATATTTACAGATATCCAATACTTGACATGATTGCAAAACAAAGAACAATCGTTGGAAAAGAAACAATTAGCGCTCTTAAAAAGAAGGGAATATTTAAATACTCGGCTTCAGGAGTTGGCGGCAGGAAAAAAATCAAAGAAAAATTTTACTATGAATACCTGCTCGCGATGAATAGTGAAAAGGTTGATGAAGAATTCCGGATAAATTTAAATATCATTGCAACCACATTAACTTCACAAATAAAACAACGACGATCGACAGCAAGTGTCAATCATCTTAAAGCTGATATTGATAAAGCACGACAGCTGCAAAAAAGCATACTCCCTGAACACGAATTTAAATTTCACGATTATGAATTGTATGGCGTTACACATCCGGCTGAAATTATTGGTGGTGATTTCTTCGATTACCTTGAGCACGGAGATGAAAAGGATAGGTTGGGTGTAACTATTGGTGATGCAGCAAGTAAAGGAGTTGGAGCGGCTGCGGAAGCAATGTACATCGCAGGTGCATTGAGAATGGCAAGCGGATTCGAAATTAAAATTGTTGCTTTGATACGAAGATTAAATCAGCTTGTAAATAAAATTTTTGAAGATGATAAATTTGCCTCACTTTTTTATGGTGAACTTTCAACTCATCGTGCAGGATTATTTTTATATGCAAATGCTGGTCATAATCCACCGATCTTTTTAAAATCAAAGTCTGGTGAAGCAGAATTTCTGCAACCAACAGGTCCGGTTCTTGGTCCTGCGCCGGATGCAAAATACCATATTGATAGTATAAATTTTGCGAAAGGTGATATTTTACTTTTATATTCTGATGGAATCACAGAATCCGCAGATGAAAATTTTGAACCGTATGGTGATGAAAAACTTTTATCAAAATTAAAATCTTTATCAAAGCAAAGTGCAAAGGAAATTACTGTGGGAATATTAGAAGATGTAATTAAGTTCTCGAAGAATGGTAAATATTCTGACGATATGACTTTGGTTGTAATTAAGAAGATAAAATAGTTATTGAAAAAATAATTTGTACAGACTATGATTAAATCAATTAATCCCACAAACCTTGAAACTCTTCGATCATATCAAAAAATGCAGCCTTCCGAAGTTTACAATATAATTGACCTGACAAACACTGCATTTAATAGTTGGAGAAAAACATCATTTAGTCAAAGGTCAAAACTAATGACCAATGCCGCACGAGTATTACGGAAAAATAAAGAAGAATATTCGAAACTGATGACTCTCGAAATGGGAAAACCAATTGCTCAATCCAGATCTGAATTAGAAAAATGTGCCTGGGTTTGTGAATACTATTCGGAAAATGCGGAAAAGTTTTTGTCAGATGAAATAATATCAACTGATGCAACTAAAAGCTTTGTAACTTTTCAACCACTTGGAATTGTACTCGCCGTTATGCCGTGGAATTTTCCATTTTGGCAAGTATTCAGATTTGCTGCTCCGGGTTTGATGGCTGGCAATGCTGGAATATTAAAACACGCTTCAAATGTTTCAGGATGCGCACTTGCAATAGAAGAAGTTTTTCGCGAATCAGGATTCCCTGAAAATCTTTTCCGAACAATTTTAGTCCTTTCATCAGAAATGAAAGAAGTAATTAAGAATGAAAAAATCAAAGCTATAACTTTAACAGGAAGTGTCCCTGCTGGAAAATCCGTTGCTGAGACTGCTGGCTCAGTTCTTAAGAAAACAGTTATGGAATTAGGTGGAAGCGATCCTTATGTCATTCTTGATGATGCTGATCTGGAGATGGCTGCTGATACTTGTGTTACAGCAAGATTGATCAACGGAGGACAGAGTTGTATTGCAGCAAAGAGATTTATCATTGTTGAAAAAATTTATGATAAATTCGAAAAAATATTTGTCGATAAAATGAAATTAAAAAAAATGGGAGATCCTTTTGATGAATCAAATCATATTGGCCCACAAGCAAGCATTAAATTGAGAGACGAACTTCATCATCAGGTACAAAAAAGTATTGATCTTGGTGCTAAACTTTTACTTGGAGGAAAAATTCCTGAAATGAAAGGTGCCTGGTATCCACCAACCGTCCTTTCAAAAGTGAAAAAAGGAATGCCTGCTTATGATGATGAGTTGTTTGGACCAGTTGCTGCTTTAATTAAGGCAAAGGATGAGGCAGAGGTAATTGAAATTGCGAACGATTCAATTTTTGGTTTAGGTGCTGCGATTTTTACAAAAGATGTTAAGAGCGGGGAGAAAATTGCGAAAGAAAAAATTGAAGCTGGCTGTTGTTTCGTAAATGCGTTTGTTAAATCTGATCCGAGATTACCATTTGGTGGAATTAAAGAATCTGGTTATGGAAGGGAATTATCATNTTTTGGAATAAGAGAGTTCGTGAATATCAAAACTGTTTTTGTAAAATGATCAGGCNACTTTTACAGAAGTAATTTCGCTTAACAGCTTGATAAGTTTTGATCTTGAAAAAGGCTTTGATAAATAATGTGTGCATCCTGCCTGAATAAATTCTTCTTTATCTCCACGCATTGCAAACCCAGTTATAGCAACGATAGGAACATTCTTATAGTTTTCAATTTTTTTAATCTCTTTAGTTGTCTCAATACCACTCATACCCTTACCAAGATTTATATCCATAAATATAATATCAAACTTTTTATCATTAACTAATCGGTATGCTTTCTCACCGCTATCAGCAAATTCCATTTCACATAAATCTTTTAAGAAAAGTCTAATGATATCCCGGCTCGAATCATCATTATCTACAATCAGCAGATTTGGTTTCTTACCTGTAGTGAAAGTATTTTCTATTGAAGGATTGCCATCAACCACGTGATGATTTTCATTTTCAACCTGATCAAAGACTTCGATTAGTGGAAACCGAACAGAAAATGTTGAACCAAAACCTACAGTGCTTTTAACATTAATTTCACCATTCATCATCTCAACAAAGTTTTTAGTGATTGTAAGACCTAAACCTGTTCCTTCAAAATGACGATTGAAACCTTCGCTTACTTGTCGGAATTCCTGAAATATCAGACTGAGGCTTTCTTGGGGAATTCCTATTCCGGAGTCCTTTACACTAACTCTGACAAATTTTTTCAAATCTTCAACTACCAAATCTACGGTTACATTAACACCGCCCGTGTAAGTATACTTCAGCGCATTGTTAACCAAATTATTTATAATTTGTCTAAAGACTTGCTCATCGATATTTGCGAATAAATTAGGATCAGAAAACTCCATATCGAGAAATAAATTTTTTCTTTCTGCAACGGCTTCAAATAATTGAATCTGTGATTCAACGAGTTCGGGAATTCGGTTTGGTTTAAGATTGAAATCAACTTTCTTTGCTTCAATTCTTGACAGATCAAGTACCAAGTTAAGTGTATCCATTAATCTGTTTGCACTTGTAAGAATCCTTTCGGCCATTTCTGCTGTGGGACCTTCTTTAAGCCTTTCTTTTAAAAGTTCGGAAAATCCCAGTATTCCAACAAGAGGTGTTCTTAGTTCGTGACTCATATTAGCGAGAAAATTTGATTTTATTTTATTCATTTCCTCAGCTTTGTCTTTAGCTTCTCTTAATTCTATTTCAGCAAACTTACGCTCAGTAGCATCTCTTAAAGTTACGAGGATACTATTTTTATTTGAAAAGATAATCCTTGTACCTAAGCTTTCTACCCATCGGTTCTCTCCATTTACAGTTTTTATTCTATATTCATCCATAAACGGTTCTGATGAATCTTTAACATTGATAATTGCCTCCAGAACTCTAAGGTTATCATCGGGATGCAGGAAGTCAAATACTTTTTTTCCAATTCCTTGCTCAGGGTCTTCTAATCCAACTAACCTGGCCGCACTTTTATTGGCGAAAATTATAAATCCATTCCAGTCGATAATTAAAGTTGCCTCAATCATATTATCAACCAAAGAACGGAATCTTTGTTCACTTTCTCGTAATGCCTCCTCTGCTTTTTTTCTTACGGTGATATCTTCATACGTACCCAAGATACCAACAACATCTCCAATTTCATCGTGAAGAGGAACTTTGTTAGTCTCAAGCCAGGCAATTGTTCCATCCAGATGAGTTTGCGGTTCAATTAAATGATAAATTGGATTATCATTTTTCATAACTTCATTATCTATCAATCTGTAATATTCAGCTTCGGCAGCCTTCCAAGGCATATCATAATCATTTGCAGAAAGTATATCGTCTGGATTTGAAAGTCCGGCATCATCTGCAAAGTTTTTGTTACAGCCAAGATAATTTGAGTTAAGATCTTTCCAGAAAATTCTTTGAGGTACATTATCAAGAATAAGCTGGAGCATTTGTTTGGAATGACGCAATTCGTTTTCAGATTTTTTATTATCCGTGATATCCAAAGAAACAGTAATTAGGGCAACAGGACTTCCTTCATCATTTCGGATGACAGATGTAGAAATTGATGTTAAAAATTCAGTACCATTTTTTTGTTTACTGATGATTTCACCATTCCAGCCGCCTTGTAATGTTTCGGGGATAATCTGGCTTAATATATTTTCAGAGTTTTTTCCGGATCTTAGAACAGAAATGTGCTGTCCTAATATTTCATCGTAAGTATAATTATATGATTTACAAAATGAGTTATTTACGAAAATAATGTTTCCACTCATGTCTGTAATACAAACAGATTCAGAAATACTTTTTACGGCATGTGCCAGCATTGAAATCTGTTCTTCAGTTTTTTTACGTTCAGAAATATCTCTAACTATTGCCTGGAGCAGAATTTTATCACCAAGTTCGATTCTATTTAAACTGACTTCAGCATCAAACAACTCACCGGTAAGTTTTTTATGTTTCCACTCAAATCTTTGAGACTCGCCTCTTAGTGCTGATGTGATTTTCTCTTGAGCTTTTTCTTTGGATGATCTGCCGTCCGGCTGAATTTTGGGGGAAAACACATAGGGAGGTTGCCCTACTATTTCTTCTTTTTTACAGCTAAATAATTCAAGTGTTTTCTGGTTACAATCAATAAAAATTTCTTTATCCATCAAAAAGATAGCATCATTTGCAAGGTCGAATAATGATTTATACTTAAGCTCACTTTTTTCTAACTCTAGATATGCTTTTTTCTTTTCAGTTATATCAGTGAAGAAAGCAGCCACTTTACCGGGTTCAATTTGAATAGCGGAAACATTGAATGATCCTTTCACTGATTGATCTTCATAGTCAACTAAATGATTTTCAAACAGGCTGCCATTTTTAGCTATCTTTTTATAATAGTTTGGTATTTCGGTTTTGGTTAAATCCGGAAACGCGTCTTGAATTTTTTTATTTAATAATGTTGAATGCTCTATACCCAAAATTTTGTTTGCAGCATTATTGAAACCACAGAAAACTAATTCTTCATTTTCATTTAATTTGTAAATGTGGGCGCCAAATGGTGCGACATCAATAATTTGAATTATTTTTTTAAGTGTTTTATCTGTTCCAGACTGTTTCTTTTTTCTTCTTTGGATGCCATTCGATGATTTTTTAATTTCAGCGAGTGTACACTCAATAAATTTTTCCCTTTGAAAATCAATCATATTAATCTTAAATGAATATTCCTTCTCAACTACTGAATTTTTGACTTTGATAGATTCAAATTCGATTCCATTCTCTTGAGATCCTGAACGAAGTTTCTTTAGTTCCGAATTGATTTTTTTTGAAATAATTATATCAGAAAAATAGATTTGTTTGGATGTCAACGTTGATTTATTGAATAACTTACGAGCAACCTTGCTTAGAGCAACAACTTCCAGACTTTTCAGTTTAAGTAGCAGCTTAATTTTATTAGAAGCAGTTATTGATTTGAATTGCAGTTCAGACATCATTTATAATTTTTAATTCCCAACTTTTGATTGAAATCTTGGCAATATGAATGCCATTCTTAGGGAAACCATAGAGTCCTTTTTATTCTTTTTTAACCTGTTATCTCTCGAATCAAGCATGAGCATGTAAAAATGTAAATATTAATCAGAAATAAAGATAAAATTGCTAATTTTACATCGAATGTTTAACTATAGAATGACAATCCAATACGATGGAACTAGGTACTCCGGCTGGCAAATTCAGGAGAATGCACTCACAGTTCAAGAAGTATTGACAAAATCGATTGAACAAATCTCACAAGAGAAAATTAACCTCATTGGAGCTGGTCGGACAGATACAGGAGTTCACGCACTTGGCCAGGTTGCAAACTTTTTGCTCAGCAGGGCATTAGATTTATACAGATTTAAATATTCATTAAACTCTGTTTTACCCGATGACATTTCAATTACCCAAATTGAATTGACAGATGAAAAATTTCATGCAAGATTTAGTGCGAAGAAAAGATCTTATATTTATCTGATCTCAAATTACAAGTCACCATTTTTTGATCGTTATTCGTACAATTTATTCTCAGAACTTAACCAGGATAAATTGAATGAATTATGCTCTCAATTAATAGGCGTTCAGGATTTTACTTCCTATAGTAAAAACAATCCGGATGTTCAAAACAAAATCTGTGAAATTTATGAAGCAAGGTGGCGAAGACAAAAAAACTTTTTTATCTTTTATATAGAAGCTAATAGATTTTTATATGGTATGGTAAGAGCGATTGTTGG
>JGI20214J51088_10003441_pt1 | contig 10421 bp, 7 predicted proteins | sample WetSurMetagenome_FD_51088 | JGI IMG/M metagenome (IMG submission 51088) | reverse complement strand
CAGCAAAAGGGATAGCATTCAATGACAGCACTCCTCAAAGATCCGGTTTTGTTGGCGGCAGCTCTGGGCACCGGCCTGCCTTTTCTATCCATGGCTGTGATCCTGATTTTCACCCGCCACAACCAGCGGCTTTCCGCCGGCATTTCTGTTGCGTCGATCACGACCTCCCTGCTTTGTGCGCTTTATCTCCTGGCCACCCTCTACAGCGCCGGAAGACCCGTAAATTATGAATTTCCCTGGCTGCTGTCCGACAACATTCTAGTACCCTTCGGGTATCTTCTCGATCCGCTGAGCCTCCTGATGCTCACGATCGTGGCGGTCGTCAGCTTCCTCGTGCAGGTCTACTCGTTGGGTTACATGGCGGGNGATCCCGGCTTCAGCAGGTACTACGCATTCCAGTCGCTTTTTNCCTGGGCCATGATGAGTATGGTGATCTCCCCCTCTATGATTCAGCTCTTCATATACTGGGAATTGGTCGGGCTGGCATCGTATCTGCTGATCGGCTTCTACTACGAAAAGTGGAGCGCCTCTCAGGCCGGCAAGAAAGCCTTTGTCATGACCCGCCTCGGCGACATCGGGTTCTTCCTGGGCCTGATCATCCTTCTGCTCGGTTTTGGCAACCTGAGCATTCTCAACATGAACCAGGCCGCTCAGGCTCATGCCATCCCTCCATACCTCCTTACCCTCTCCGCCATGCTTATTTTCGGCGGCGTCATGGGCAAGAGCGCTCAGTTTCCGCTCCTGACCTGGTTGCCCGACGCCATGGAAGGCCCAACCCCGGTCAGCGCCCTGCTCCATTCGGCAACCATGGTGGCCGCCGGTGTTTATATGTTCAGCCGCATCTTTCCCTTCTACTCCGGTTCGCCTGAAGCCATGGCCATGGCCCTGGCCATCGGGACCATCACCATGCTCATCTCCTCGACCATGGCCATGGCCACCTATGATTTGAAGCAGGTCTGGGCCTATTCGACCGTCAGTCAGCTTGGCTTTATGGTGATGGCGCTGGCCGCCGGCGGATACTTCGCCGGAGTTTTTCACCTGACCACTCACGCCGGGTTCAAAGCCCTTCTCTTTCTTTGCTCCGGAATCTTCATCCATGAATTCCACACCAACGATTTCCGAGAAATCGGCAGGCAAGGCGGGCGCAAACTGATCATACCCATGGTTTGCATGACCGTCGGCGCTCTGGCTCTCTCCGGCATTTTCCCGTTCTCGGGGTTTTTCAGCAAGGAGGCGATCCTGGGAGTGCTGGCGAATCATCCCAACCGGATTTGGCTGCTGGCCGGACTGGTTGGGGCCCTGATGACCGCATACTACAGTTTCCGGCTGATATTCTTCATGCTCTTCCCCAAACTCGAGGGGGATAGCCATGGCGCTCATCATGAGGCCGGCCACGGCCACGAAGCTCATGGAGAAAAACATCATGGCTACATCTTTTGGTGTATGGCCGTTCCCGTGATGATTCTGGCAGGCGTAAGCCTGGTTCTCGGTTTTTCGCAATCCACCCTGGAGCACTTCTTGACCGCAAAGAGTGCTGCCGGGGCACACGCCCTTGCTGCCGCCGGCGACAACGCCCATGGTGCTTCGGAAGGCCACGGCCCCGGGCACTATATGGTGCTCATTTCCGCGGTGAGCATGGCCGTTGGCGGTATTGTATGGGCGTGGCTGGAGTTTGGCCGCAGGAAGGCCACGCAGAAGGGGTTTCTGAGCTGGCTGCCCAAGGTCGAACAGCTCTTTGCCAGACGCTGGTACCTGGATGACTTTCTGCGCAAGTTTCTCGATACCGCCATTTACTCCGGAGTTACGAGCCTGTTTACCCGCAACGACCGCCGCATTATCGACGGCGGCATCGACGCGATCTGCAACTTCACCGTGGAGAGCGGGCGCCTGTTCAGTTTTCTCCAGTCGGGGATGCTGCAGCACAACCTGCTGGTGATGATCGGAGGAGTCGCTCTAGTGGTTCTCTATTTCTTGATGTGATTTTGGAATCCAAAGGATAACTTCCATGGAAATGGCGCAATTTCCCATCCTTTCCGCGATCTTGATGTCAACCGTGCTATGTCTGGTGGTGATTCTCTTCATTCCCGACGACCGCCCCAAACTGGTCAAGCAGGTGAGTCTCGGCTTCGCCGGGCTGGGGCTGGTCCTGGCCATCTGGGTCTACTTCGCCTATGACGTGCAAAAGGGCGGTCTGCAGTTTGTCGAGCGCACTCTTTGGGTAAAGAGCCTCGGCATTTACTGGTTCAACGCCCTGGACGGCATCAACGCTCCGATGCTGCTTCTCACTGCGGTGGTGCTTTTCACGGGGGTTCTCACCATGTGGGAACTGGAGCTCCGGGTCAAAGAGTTCTTCGCGTTCATCTTTCTCCTGGTTGCCGGAGTCTACGGCGTCTTCATCTCCATGGACCTTTTCTGGATCTTCGTCTGGTACGACGTTTCACTCTTTCCCATGTATCCTCTCATTGCCATCTGGGGCGGCACGCGCAAGGAATACGGCGGCATGAAACTGACCCTCTACCTGCTTGCGGGAAGCGCGTTGATCCTGCCGGGGATTCTGTATCTCTGGGTGCAGGGAGGGTCGAGCACCTTTGATTTATTCGAGCTGGCGCGGATCGGGTTTACTCCGGAAGTACAGCGAATAGGCTTTATCATGTTGTACCTCGGGTTCGGCATTCTCGCCGGCATTTGGCCCCTCCACACATGGTCCCCGGTCGGCCACGTGGCTGCGCCCACTGCTGTGAGCATGATCCACGCCGGAGTGCTGATGAAGCTCGGGGCCTACGGCATTCTGCGCCTGGGCATGACTCTTTGCCCGGAAGGCCTTCAGTATTGGTCCCAGCTCATGGCCCTGCTGGCGACCATCGGCATCGTCTACGGCGCCTTCGTCGGGCTCGCGCAGACGGACTTGAAGTACGTCATCGGATATTCCAGCGTCTCCCATATGGGAATCGTGGGACTGGGACTCTCCACCATGACCGTCAACGGGATCAACGGGGCCGTCTTTCAGATGTTCGCGCACGGCGTCATGACCGCCCTCCTCTTTTCGGCGGTGGGCTACATTTACGACCGGACCCACACCAAAATGATTCCCGAACTGGGAGGTCTGTCCAAAACCATGCCGGTGGCTTCCGCGTTCTTTATCATCGCGGCCTTTGCCGGCATCGGTGTTCCCTTCATGGCGAGTTTCTGGGCCGAACTGCTGGTCTTCGTTTCGGCCGTCCAAACCTATCCGGTGCGGGGCGTTCTGGCAGTCATGGGGCTGGTCGTGAGTGCACTCTTCATGTTGAGGGTCGTACAGAAGACCTTTTACGGCGAAAAGAACGAGCGCTGGGAACACATTCCGGATGTCCCGCTGTTTCTTGCCACACCGAGGATCATTCTCGTGGGCGTGATCCTGTTTTTTGGAATGTTTCCCAAGGTGATGCTGGACGTGATCCAGAGCACGGTGATCCCCTTTGTGGCCAGCCTGACGGCCTGAATCAGGAGATGAAGCGACGATGATGGAATGGGTCCTTTTTGTTCCTGAGCTTTTCTACTCTTTGATGGCACTCGTTTTCTTCGGTTTTTCGCTGTCAAGGAAGGTTGATCCGCAGCGTCTTTATGTCTGGGCCCTGGCGCTCTCAGGGCTTGGCCTGCTGGTTACGGTGCTCTCTGCCCGCCAGGAGGGAATGCTCTTTTTCGATGCTTACCGGGTGGACCTCTTCAGCCAGGTCTTCAAGGTCCTCCTGGCTCTCGGAACCTTCTGGGTCGTCTTTTCCTGCAGTGAACTCAAGGGAATCAACGAGAGGCAGCACGCCGAGTTTTATTTCTTCATGTCGGTGTGCACGCTGGCGATGATGATGCTGGTCAGCGCGGTCGAGCTCCTCACCATCTACGTTGCCATCGAACTGTCATCCTACTCGCTGTATCTTTTGGTCCCCATGCGCCGGAAAGCTGACCAGTACGTGGAGACCGGAATCAAGTACTTTATGGTCGGAGTGACCGCTTCCGCTTTCATGATCTTCGGCATCAGCCTCCTGTTCGGGATGGTGAAGAGCACGTACCTGGTGGATGTGGTCAAGGTGCTGCCCGGGGTCATCAGTCAACCGGCCGCCATTGTCGGATTGATTCTGGCGCTTTCGGGCTTCTTCTTCAAACAGGCCCTCTTCCCGTTTCACATTTGGGCCCCGGATGTTTATGAGGGCGCCGCCAACCAGGTGACGACGTTTATCGGGACCACCTCGAAGATGGCGGCGGCAGCACTGGTGATTCGGTTTGTCGGGTTTTCAGGAGGGGAGAGCGACGTCCTGATCAAGCTGCTGGTGGTGCTTTCCGTCCTGTCGATGACTTTCGGCAACCTGGTTGCCATCATTCAGAAGGACCTCAAACGCCTTCTGGCTTACTCCAGTATCGCTCATGCCGGTTACGTCATGATCGGCATTCTGAGCATGACGCAGCGCGGGTTTGCCAGCGCTATATACTATGCTCTGGCCTACCTGGTGATGACCTACGCCTGTTTTATGGTCATCATGAGAATCGCCGACGACGGCCACAATCTGCAGATCAAAGAACTGGCGGGACTGCACCAACGCTCGCCCCTGCTGGCGATGACCCTGATGCTGGGCCTCTTCGGCCTGGCTGGGATACCGCCGACGGTCGGCTTTACCGGGAAATTCCTGGTCTTCGCTGCCGCCCTGGAAAAGGGATACCTTGCTCTGGTCATCATTGGCATGATCAATGCCACGATCTCACTTTATTATTACTTGATCATCATCAAGGCTGCCTACCTCCTTGAACCGGTCCAGCCCTACCCTCCTGTTCACGTGGATTCCTGGACACGCTATCTCAGTATTATTCTCGTGCTCGCGATGGTTTACCTGGGAGTGTTTCCCGATCAGTTCGTCGCTTTGACCGAAGCGGCGGCGAGGAGTCTGCCATAGGTCCCGTATGGGATCCGCCGATCCCTCATGGAATTAATTATGAAAGGCGACCACCATGGGATTGTTGAAAACCCTGATTCGAGAACTGCCGAGGAAGCAATGGATTCCCGTCGGCAAGGAGAAATCGGAGGCGCCGGGTGAAGTTGCGGTGCAAGGACCTTCCCCACGGAAGATCCTGAGCTTTTGCGATCACGCTTCCAAGAAGCCCTGCATCACCGTCTGCACCCCCAAGCCCGGGTGTGAATGCGGCTGCAATTCTCTCCGTGAGGCACTCCTGGAAGGGATCGCAAGACTGCAACTGGGGATTGTTGTGGGCAACGCCAAAGCAGGATGCGCCGGAAAATGCCAGGCGGGGCCATTCCTCGGCTTTCCCCAGAAAGGATTTTTCTATCTCGGCGTACGCCCGGAAAATGTTCCCGATATTCTCTATGAAACGATCATCCATGGCCGCATTCTTTTCCCCTATCTCTCCATCAACCCCGAGCGTGTGTTCCGAAGTGACGTCTACTACGAAAGGAATACCGGCTTCCTTGCTGCTATTGACGATCAAGTGTGCATGGTCGAAGTCACTAAGTATTTCCTCGACTTCGAAAAGGGACTCTCCTGCGGGAAATGCGTTCCCTGCCGCGTGGGGATGCAGCGGATGTATGAGAGCATCGACAGGATTGTTGCAGGTGAAGGGACGCTGGAGGACCTGGAACAGGTTCGCTCTCTGTGCGAGACGATGATTACCCTCCCCCACTGTGAATTCGCCATGACCAGCTCGCGTCCGGCTCTCAGTGCCATCACCTATTTTGAAGATGAGTTTTTGGCCCACATAAATCGGCGGGAATGCCCGGCCGGGGTGTGCAAAGCCTTGGTTGAACACCAGCGAAAACTGGCCCTGAGGCAGCGCCGAAAAAAGTAGTTTTTACGTGTTTACAGGCGAAGGGAAGATTCACCATGGCAAACGTTACGCTTAAGATCAACGGTCAGGAAGTTACCGTCGACAAGGGAGCAACCATACTGGAAGCGGCAAAGCAAGCCGGGATCTACATTCCAACCCTGTGCTACCATCCCTACCTGCCGCTCGAAGAAGCATGCCGCATTTGTGTTGTGGAAGAAGTGCGCGGAGACTGGTCTTCTCTGGCGGCGGCGTGCGTTTATCCGGTTCGCAACGGCATGGTTATCGAAACCGATTCGGAAAAAGTCATTGAAGCACGCCGCACGATTATGGACCTGCTCCTCTCCGACCATCCCAATGACTGCATGACCTGCTATGCCACCGGCGAATGTGAACTCCAGGATCTGGCTCACCTTTGCGCCGTTAAGGCCACCAAGTATGAGGGCGCACGGCACAAGGTCGCGGTCGATTCGGATCCCAATCCCTGCCTGCACATCGACATGAACAAATGCATCCTCTGCCGCCGTTGCATCAGGGCCTGCCACGATATCCAGGGGGCCGACATCTGGACCAAGGTCGGCCGCGGTTTTGACCAACGCATCGCGACGGCCTTTGATCTTCCCCTGCTCGAGGCGGGCTGTGAGATGTGCGGACATTGCGCCGATTTCTGCCCGGTGGATGCCATCGGCTTCCGCAACGGGCGCGGAGTCGCACGGTCCTGGCGACTGGAGAGGCATGCCACCGTCTGCCTGCAATGTCCCTCCGGCTGTCGGGCGGAGTATGACACCTTTCAGAATAAGATTGTCAGAGTCCTCGGCGATTTTCAATCCCCCGCCAACCACGGCGCGCTGTGCCAAAGGGGCCGTTTCAACTTCGATTTCATCAACTCCCCCGACCGGCTCAAAGAAGCTGCCGTTCGAAACGATAAGGGCGAATTGGATCGCTGCTCGGTGGAAAACGCAGTAAAAACGGCTGCGTCGGCCCTCGCAGGAATCCGTGACGCATCGGGCGGGGGAGCCATTGCCGTATTGTGCGGAGGCATGCTCACCAATGAGGAGTATTACCTTGCTCAGAAACTCACCCGAGGTGCTCTCCACAGCAACCATATCGATAACGTCGGCGGGCCCTGGCAACAAGCCATCTACGAGGGACTCAAAAGCAGCCTTGGCTTCGGCGCCATGACCAACAGCCTGAGCGACATCGCCGGGGCGGGTGCGATTCTGGTGCTGGGTTCCAATACCCTCGAAAAGCATGCCATCGCAGCCATTCGGGCGAGGAAAGCGGCTCGAGAAGGCGCTCCTCTTATCGTTGCCAACTCTTCTCGGGTGCTCCTGACCAAAACCGCCAACCTCCATCTCCCCCTGCAGGAAGGCGGCGAATCGGCGCTTGTCCTTGGTCTGATGAAGGTCATAATCGATGAGGGGCTGTACGACAAGGAATACCTGGGGCAATACACACAGGATTTTGCCAAGCTTGAGCGCAGCTTGCAGAAACTGGATCTGGCCGCTTTGGCGGCGAAGACCGGTCTCTCTGAAGAAGAGATCCGCTCTGCAGCACGCCTCTATGCTTCCCGCCGGCCAGCCTGCCTGGTCTATGGTGTCGAGCCCCTTACGTCACCGGCAACCGACGCCTTTTTCAAAATGTGTGCTTCCCTCCAAATGCTCCTGGGGTCGGTAGGAGTGGTTGGCGGCGGGGTTAATGCAATGGGGGTAACCGGCAACTGTCAGGGAGGGGCCGATTTTGGCGCTTTGCCCAAATATTTGCCCGGCTACCGGCCGGTGACTACTGCAGCCTCACGCAAGCTGGCAGCCAAGGTCTGGCGGACAGACGTTCCGGAGAAGGCCGGACTGAACTGGCCTGAGATACTTGGGGCTATAGAAACAGGGGAGATCAAGGCCCTTTGTCTGATTGGCGCAAATCCCTTTGAATTGGGCCTGGCTAAACTCAAGGTTGAAAGCCTTCTGGCCCGACTCCAACTCCTGATCGTTCAGGACTCCAACCGGACGGACGCCTGTAATTACGCCCATGTGGTCCTCCCGGCAGCGACCTTTGCGGAAAAAAAAGGAACCGCCACCAATTGCGAACGACGCGTGCAGAGGCTGGAGGAGGCCCTTTCACCCCCCGGCGAGGCCCGTTGCGATTTCGACCTGCTCAATGGCCTCCTTGGCCATTTACAGGCTCAGCTACAGGTCGATTCGCCGGAAGCGGCCTTTGTCGAAGCCACCCGGTTCATCACCGATTTGAACGGCGTCTCCCCGGAACAGATTCCCGTTGAAGGTTTGCAGTGGCCCGTGGATTCGCAGGGTGAAGGCACGGAACGATTGCAACTCCCGGAATCCGACAAGACCAGGTTCAAGTTCTTTGCCGCACGCCTCTAGAAGGAAGGCCTCGGTCCCCATCACCGGGGCCACCGCTTTGTCCTTGCACCGGGGTCCTCCTCTGTCCTTGCACCGGGGTCCTCCTCTGTCATTGCGAGGAGCGGAGCGACGAAGCAATCTCATTTCCGGCTCGCACGAGATTGCTTCGTTTCGCTCGCAATGACAAAAGAACTCTATTCCTATGAAAGTCCACCCGTCATACCGGCGAACGCCGGTATCCAGGCTGTCCGTCTGGATTTTAGCGCCGGTCCCGGACCCTGATCCGGGATCCGCAGGAATGGCGAGGACATGCCTCGGATGACTTTCATTTATTGTTGTGACCCCCCAGGTCATGGCATTCGCTGGATGTGCGGTGGTCTGCCGGCCTCGAGCTTCGTTATTGTATTATCGTGCTTCCCAAACAAAGAAAAATCCAGCAAAATAGCCTCCACCTTTTGAGAAATCACTACCCTCGGTAACAGCACTGGGCTATGGTGTCCTTAAACCTGATTCATCCGTCGGTTCGGTGCTGTGTTACGGACTTCTGGCAGTTCTGTGACGACGCACCGGGAGCGAACGTGGGCACCCCTTCAGGAGATCAAGACGCTGTTGCTTGTGTTGGCCGGATTTTTGGCCGAAGAATGGAGTTACCCTTGGAGAAAACTGCTCTTGACTTCGAGATCGCGAAATTGAGTGACTGTCGGGTCCCTTCGCCCATGTCCGGTGTATGCTTCGTAGAACCTGACGAGGAAGTGCTCTATCATTCAAACCCGAAAGCAATCAGGAGCTATATGGATGCCGGGCTGAAACCTCCCGGCTTTGAGGTGGCCGGACCGCGGCGCACGATTTACTTCGACCCTTCCAAGTTGAAGGTCGGAATCGTAACCTGCGGAGGGATTTGCCCAGGCCTGAACGACGCTGTGCGAGCGATTGTCTTGAGCCTTTTTCATCACTACGGAGTGCGCACCGTATTTGGCTTCCGTTATGGCTACGAGGGGCTTTCACCCAGGTATGGCCACACACCCTTGGAGTTGACCCCGGATTCGGTCCGCGACATTCATGAACGGGGCGGAACGATATTGGGTTCGTCGCGGGGTCCTCAGGATGTATCCCAGATGGTCGACACTCTCGAACGGATGAATGTGGGACTCCTCTTCACCATCGGCGGCGACGGTACCCTGCGCGGCGCCCAGGCCATGGCGGAAGAGATCGGTCGGCGCAAGCTGAAGATAGGAGTGATCGGCATTCCCAAGACCATTGATAACGACATATGCTATGTGGAGCAATCCTTCGGTTTTGATACCGCGGTCACCGAGACCAGGACTGCCATTTACTCGGCTAAGAGCGAAGCCGACGGGGCCAGGAACGGCATCGGTCTGGTCAAACTGATGGGCCGTCAGTCGGGATTTATTGCCACTTATGCCACTCTTGCCAACAGTGTGGTCAATTTTTGCCTCATCCCGGAAGTCCCCTTCACCCTGGAGGGCTTTCTTCGAGCGCTTAGGGAAAGGCTGGAGAGGAGAGGCCACGCCGTGATCGTGGCGGGAGAGGGAGCGGGACAGGATTTGATGGAGGCAACCGAAGCAAGTGATGCTTCGGGAAATATCCGCCTCGGAGATATTGGCATCTTCCTCAGAGATCATATTCGACGACATTTTAAAGAAGCGGGTATGGAGGTTAACCTGAAGTACATCGATCCCAGCTATATGATTCGGAGTATGCCCGCCAACGCCCGCGATTCTGCGTTTTGCCTGCTTCTGGGCCACAACGCGGTGCACGCGGGCATGGCGGGTTACACCAACATGGTGGTGGGCTTCTGGAAGAATGAGTTCACTCATGTCCCCATCGAACTGGCCGTGTCCGGGCGAAAACAAATCGATCCGGCGGGAAAACTCTGGACCAGTGTCCTGACCTCCACCGGACAACCCCAAGAGATGTAGGAAAGAAGCAAGGAGCGAAATCGATGGCGCTTTCAGCCAACAAGACCAAGATTGTCTGCACCATCGGGCCTGCCTCCGAGTCTACCCCCGTTCTGGAGCAGATGATAGAGGCCGGAATGAATGTGGCACGGTTGAATTTTTCCCACGGTGATTTTGCCGGTCACCAAAGGGTGATCGGANATGTCCGTACTGCCGCCCTCAAAGTTGGACGGCGCGTTGCGATCATGGCCGATTTGTCCGGACCGAAAATGCGAATCGGGCAGTTGGCTCGGGAACCTTTGGAACTGCGCCCGGGCGACTTGTTTTCACTTACAACCGATAA
>JGI20214J51088_10003440_pt1 | contig 10421 bp, 13 predicted proteins | sample WetSurMetagenome_FD_51088 | JGI IMG/M metagenome (IMG submission 51088) | reverse complement strand
ATAAGGGCACAATACCCTTGAATCCATTTTCCTTCCCATCGAACCTGTGAAATAGGATAATCAGCAAACTCAGGAGATCCGAGAATCACTGCGTCTTTTTCGAGTTTCAACATGACATCCGATCTCAGCTTAATGGCTCCCGTAAAGTAATTTCCTGCAGGGATCAGCACTTCGCCTCCTCCAAGTACACTGCATCTGTCAATAGCCTGCTGAATAGCTGCTGTATCCTTAGTTGCTCCGTCGCCGAGTGCACCAAAATCGCGGACGTTCAGCTTTACCTTCAGAGGGGTCGCAATAGCTTCTTTTTTTCTTTTTTCGGGTGGTGTGCTGTCACCTGGTATGATAAAACCGTTTAATGAATTTATGACTGGAACAGCAATAAGTCCCTGTCCTGCAGTTTTTAAAAAGTTCCTCCTGTTACTTTTGTTTTTCATCATTGTTGCATTATTTTTCTTTTTTTATAGTCCGAGTGGATGTTGATTTCTACTTTTAAAGTCTGGCAATTGCTTCTTCAATATTATCTAAAAAGAGTATACGTCCCATTCTGTTGCTCTCGCGAAAGAAATCATTAAGGTTTTTGCTTTTGAATCGGGAGAAGTCACCTATTATGGCCAGTTTTATCCTGTAATTTGAGAATTTCTGCAGAATCTCTCCTGCCAGTCCGGAACCGAGGCTGAAAAAGTCATCATGAAGATTTTTTTGATAAATTATGAACCTGTCGCAGCCAGGTTTATCTGTACTCATTATTAAATCCAGGGCATCCTGTGGTTCCCTTATGATGAACCTTTCATCAGTTAATTCTGCAATAATAAGGTCGTTCTTCAGCGAGTGATATTTAAACATGTTTTAAAGGTAATAAAATTTATTTTCGCGTCTGTTAAGACATGTTAAATCAATTTGAACAATTGCTAACGTATCATTTATGATGGACAGAATAAAGATCATTAATCGTAATGTAGTTGTAACTGATATTGCTTAAGAAATAGAAATATTTCTCCTGATAGAACAATTTTCAAAGAACCCTGAATATTAATGATTGAATCAGGAATCGTCAGTTCAGGTTATATTTTCAATTATCTATCTCGATGTCATATTTGTCAAGTAATCCTGTTATCCAGGGTATAGAAAACTTTGCTTTTTTAATACGATTTAATTCCGGATCGATAGAATAGTTATAAGAAGACCGGAAATCAACTCCTTCAAGGTTTGTATTTTTAAAAACCGTTTTTAGCAAATCGCAATTATCAAATGAAGTATTGCTTAAATCTGTTTCTGTAAAATCGACGTCATTTATTTTTGAATTTTTGAATCTTGTCTTTTTAAGTTTTAACCTATAGAAGGATGAGAGGTCTAATGTGCAACCGTCAAATTCAAAACTGATTATCAAATTATTACACTCTTCAAAATGTAGCCCTAATAATTTACAATTTATGAATTTAGCTTCTCTGAAAGATGTTCGGGTCAACCTGGCAAGACTTAAATTGCAACACTGGAATTGACATTCAAGGAAATTGATATCGGATAAATCTGTATTTGAAAAGTCACAATTTATAAAAGAGCAGTTTTCATATTCTCCTTTGGCAATAGTCATATTCTGAGGATTCAGACTCTCAAATTTGATTCCTTCACTGAAAGCTCTATTCATGTGTTAGTCTTAAATATAATTATGCGGGTTGTCTGACGGTCGGGTCTGAGGTAATAAGTAAAGGATAAATATTAAGAATTTTTCTGCAACTGTTAGCTTATTATCTCTTATTGGTCTTCATTTTCCGGTTCCTCATCCCCGTCCTCTGGTTTCCATTCCCCTTCCTCTGGTTTCCATTCTCCATCCTCAGGAGTCCAGTCTACTGCCCCCGGCAGACGGTAGTTTAAATTATCTACTTGTATGAAAGGGTTTTCTTTTTCTTTTTTTTCGATGATTAAAACTTCAATGTCCATAATAACCTCTCCCAGCATCAAACGATGCCGGATTAAAGTTATTAACCAAACCGGAAATGCTATTGCTGCGAAAAGAATAATGGCAAATAAATAACTATGTGATGATATTCCAACATATAATGCCATTAATAGAGGAACGATAAACATCCTATACAGGTAAACCTCATATGTTAACAGGCAACTTCCTTCCTGAAATTCCAGGTCAAAGCTGCCACTATCTACAGGTACCAATATTTCATGTACCCATCTGTTTTTAAAAAAGCCTGATTTATAAGTCAATATGTTCCCCTCAATAATTATATCTTCACCATTAATTTGCAAAATAAAGTCTTTGATGTAGGTCATAATTTCATCAGTTAAGGAAACCGGAACCTTCTTTTTGAATTTCTGTGAGAATTTTAATGAAAAAGGGAACATTTTATTTTTTTTATAATTAACGAATTAAAAGTTACCAGGTAAGGGGTGTATTGGGAATCGAATTTATTTATTCACTTTTTGCATGATTAAAACTGTCATATAATATCCAATCCAAGAAGAGAGCTTAAATTCTTAAGTTCAGTTTCTGAAGATTCATAGGAATAGAATTTATTTAATGGCATAATCTGTTTATTGCCAGAATCATACAAAATAATTCTTATATCGTTATAATGAATTCCTACCGGCTGAGTTCCCCGGATATACCCCACATATCCTCTGTGAGATTTCTTTAATCCAATTTTCATGTAAGGTTTGATATCGATCCATTTTCCAATTGACATGAACCCAAACAGGTTATCTGAATATTTGACTTTCTTATTATCGATATCAATTAAAGCACTTGTAGTTGTAAATGCTGCAAAAGCTCCGATAATAACAAGCAGCAATCCAAAAATTGAAAAATAGGTTGTTAATGCTCCTCCCAGCATCAGGAAAAATCCGGTATTAGACCCGAAGGGTCCAAATGTTTTGTCTAATTTATTTTTTATTATCATCGTTAAAAACAACGATTTAAAATTTATTCAATAATGTTTTATAAATGCAAGTTAGCACAAGTATTTGTTAGTTGGAAGAAGATTCTAAAATTGACCTGTTGTAAAACTGTCATTAATATAGGAATTTGCCTGTCAGGTGTGATAAAAATTAGTTATAGTGACGGGAGGAAAGAGTCCTGTCAGACAAGCATTATAGAGAGGTGAAAAATGCTGTTTACTGCAGATGGCGCAGTTATGAACTTATTTTGAAAAATATTATTTTCAGGTGGTTGTCTTCTTAAGCTTAAGCTTCAATTCAGCAACTAACCGATTAAGTTTAGTGATTTCTTTATACAGTTTATTATTTGCAATCTCATATTTATTTCTTCTACCTGCAACATCTAATGTATCATTGATGTTTTCGATACGCAATTCCCGTAATGCTTTCACGTGGTTAACTAACACACCAATTATTTCTTTAAGTTCATTTTCTTTTTTCTTCAGATCTGATATGTCAGTTGCAATTAGTATGTAATTATCACCTTGCAGATAAGGCGGTAATAGGTGAATAGACAATCTAAGATATAATGTGTTGGTCAGGGATATTATTATTACATCATGTTTGTCATAAGTCATTTGAGCAAGAAAGTGCTCGAGTTTTGAATTATCATTCGGAGTGACGTAGCGTTTGAGGGATGACCCAATAACACTTTCAAACGGAGACTCTACAATTTCAGCAAATCTCTGATTACAATAGAGAATTGTACCCTCTTTCGTAAGAGTAACTGCTCCTTCGCTCATCTCCTCTATGAAAGTACGATACGGAGTTTCAGCAGAACTGACAGAATAGACTTGTTCTCCCTGCCTGCCAGAAACCATAATCGCATCCACTTCTCCATTCCGGATTGCTGCAAGTGCTTCTTCAATTTCAACCAGACGGGAATGTAATTCCTTATTTTCAATAATGAGTTGTTCTTTTGTTTTGAGCACTGATTCTTTAACCATGAATTAAATGTGTTAAAATTTCCTTGAATCTTACTTTTATTTCATCTCTCTCAGGTCTAATCCTAAAAGCACTTTTTCTTTGTTCGACATATCTCCAATAATACGCCGGAATGGGAGTGGTAGTCTTTTAATCAATGTCGGAGCAGCAATTATCTGGTCCCCTTTTGCCAGGCTTGGATGCTGGTACAGGTCTATCACTTCAAGTTCATATCGGCCATGGAGATATTCATCACAAATCTTTTTAAGGTTTGTTAAGGCCAGGATTGATCGGCTCGTTGTTCCTGTTATGTATAAACGCAGAATATATTTATCCTTACTTAAGTCTAACTTCTTCAGATTCAACTTTTTAGTTGAGCTATTTACCTTTTCTTTCTCTTTCATAACTATTTATGATAAATATTTTATTTAGAAATCAGCTGACAGCCAATAAGTTCAATCCAACAAGTACTCGTTCTGTATTTGAGAGATCACCGATTATTTTACGGACGGGTACCGGCAGTTTTCTGACTAATGTCGGTAAGGCAAGGATCTGGTCCTCTACTCCCAGCTGAGGATTTACCAAAAGATCAATGACTTCAATAGAGAATTTACCTTCTAATTTTTCTTCGCATATTTTTTTCAGATTTGTAAATGCAGTAATAGCTTTTGGTGTTTGTCCTGCAACATATAAACGAAGTATCCATTTATCTTTTTCCATTGTAACCGGATTTTTTTTTGTCTGTATTTTAGCTGAATTCTCTTTCCTGGGTTTCATCGAATACTCCTTTAAATTATCTTTTCAGGCGGTTAATGCTAATATTGTCATTGTCGGCTTTTCTGCTTTCAGCCATATTTATATTGTCCTGTCCCAGCCTTTTAAGCACATCCTGACTCGTTTCTATCGTTTTAAGGGCTTCGGATTCTTCTGACTCAAACTCGGCCTGCAAAGCAATAATCTGAGCTTCCAATACCTTTCGTTTTCGTTCCAAATCACGTTTTCTTAATTCAATATCCTGCTTACCTGATAATACTTCAGCCTTTTCAAGAGCTTCCTGTGCCATACGGGCTGATCCGGTTAACACTCCACGGGCACCAATATAGACCTCACGTAAATCCACACCATGGTCAGTTAGAATGAATTCGCGAATTTCACTGGAGTTAGCCATCCCGCGCGATTTAAGTACATACATTCCCCTGTTTCGTTCACCGTATAATTCTATATCACGAAGTAATAACCATGTATCTATCAAAGATGATATTCCGGCATCAGAACTCTCTAATGAACCCTGGCTTGAAGTCAGACTGGTGAACAATGCCGTTATTTGATTCGCTTTAAGAAAATCTACAATACGCATTAACATCGTCTTTACTTCCATGTCTTTATCGCCAACGACGAAAGTATTTATTGGATCGAGAATTACTATATCAGGTTTGAAAGCACTTACAATTTTATGAGTTACAGCCAGATGCATTTCCAGACCGTAAAACGTTGGCCGGGTTGCCTGGAATTGTAATAGTCCTTTCTTCACCCAGGGCTCCAGTTTTATACCGATCGAAAGCATATTACGCATTAACTGGTTTGGGGATTCTTCGAAACAGAAATAAAGAACACGTTCACCTCGTTTACATGCAGCTTCTGCAAAGTGAGCGGCTATACTTGTTTTTCCTACTCCGGCTGTACCGGAAACAAGTACAGTGCTTCCACGGTAATAACCTTTTCCTTCAAGCATTGCATCAAGTGCAGTTATACCGCTTGAGACTCTTTTATTTGATACAATATGTTTTAATCCTAATGAAGTTACAGGTAAAACTGAAAAACCAGCTTCATCAATCAGAAATGGATACTCATTAGTACCATGCATCGAACCACGATATTTAACAACCCGTAACCGACGTGTGGAAGTCTGGGCGTTTACACGATGGTCAAGCATAATAACACAATCTGAAACATATTCTTCCAGGCCTTGTCTGGTAAGTGTTTCTTCTCCGCGTTCACCTGTTATGATAGCAGTAACTCCTTTATCTTTTAGCCAGTGAAATAAACGCCGTAGTTCAGCGCGTAGGATCAGCTGGTTTGGCAATCCTGCAAATAGTGATTCAATCGTGTCCAGTACAACACGCTTCGCTCCAATAGAATCAATAGCATAATTAAGTCGTACGAATAAACCTTCTAAATCGTATTCCCCGGTCTCTTCAATTTCACTACGCTCAATATGTACATGGTCAAGTGCAATTTTTTTATTTCTGACAAGGTCTTCCAAATCAAAGCCTAGTGAAGCAACATTCTTGGTTAATTCTTCAATAGTTTCTTCGAATGACATAAACACTCCCGGTTCGTTAAACTGAGTTGCGCCACGTACAAGAAACTCCATTCCAAAAAGTGTTTTTCCGCAGCCTGCACCACCACAAACAAGAGTTGGCCTGCCGGTTGGTAACCCACCACCTGTTATTTCATCAAACCCCTGAATGCCAGTTGGTGACTTTTGAAGACTTTTGCCAACAAGTTTATGTTCTGTTTTTTTCATTTATTTTCTACTATATATGGTTATTAATATGTTTAGCAGCAACTAGTTGAGACGTCAGTCATATAATTATATTTAATATGTGACATTAAATAAAGTTTTTAAATATTTTATGAGATATATGTTATATAATTATTGAAATAAGTTACATAATTCACATATTCTCTATAGTGATGGGAAAACCATGTCAGCATAAAAGTCGGTCAGCAGGATCATTGATCTTGCCCTGTCGGCAGTTGTAGTAATATGCTTAGAGTACTTAATTGAAAGTGGACTGATTATTTGAATTATAACCCCTGCAACCTTTTTGTACACACGATTTCAAGTACCCAAAGTGATTCTTAAAGTGTGCTATGATATTTTCTTTGAATTCTGATAAGATCAAACCAAAGTCTGAATGCATATGTAATCTTTACTTTTGATCCGCCTTTCTCTATCCATTTCCGGAGAGGTATCTCTTTCATTTTGGCGATACAATCCTGTCTTCCATAGATCTTGATTATCCGTGCAAAAAGTTCAACATCGAATAACCATTTTGAAATGAACGGTTCTTCAAACAATTTAATAGCTAAATCTCTTTTTATTATTTTGCAGCCACATTGTGTGTCATATACTTTTAGCTTCAAGACCACTGAAATGAATGTTGCGAGTATTCTTCCAATTATATGTCTCATATAAGATCGCTCGATAACCGACCCGATTCTCAATATCCTTGATCCAAAGGAGAAACAGATTTCATCACTTATATATTCAGATAATTCCAGACATTCAGGAAGGGAAGTCGCTAAATCGGCATCCAGATAAGCGATATTATCAAAATTAAGACGATCAGCACAATATAGAACTCCTCTCCTTACAGATTCAGCTTTACCGACATTTTTATCGTGGGATACAATATGTACGTTTTTTTCAAATGCCGACTTTATTTGGTTTAATATCTCAAGTGTAGAATCTTCAGAACCATCATTTATGAAACAAATAGTTACACTTTTATTATCATTCAGAAATGCAATAAATTCAGTTACAGGCAACCTTTCTTCTTCATTATAGCAAGGAACTACAATTACCAATGATGACTGTACTGGATTTTTCTCATTTGTCTGTTGCATAATTCCTGTATTTTCAAAGAGATTTAAGATTAAACCATTATGTTTGAGATGTAATATGCGAAGTATATGTTTTGTAGATCATTGTAAGCCATGTTATTGTGAATACAATTATACCCAGATTAAGTTTTGCGAGTATTAAATTTGATATTGCTGATGGACATAGAATGTCAATCGGTAAAATTCCCAGTAATACAAAATTCATCCATAAAAGCACCTTATCTAACGTTGTTGTAACAGAGCACAGATACCAGATGGCATAACCAACCATTGCAATAACATATGTGTGTCTTTCGGAACCTAAACTAAATAAAATGACCCAGCTCATAAGAATCCCAAGAAACTGAGCACGATGTAAAAACGATTCTATAAATAACTTCAGCTTTAACAAAGTGAATACAAGGATCACTAAAAGAACCCCTATTGAGATTAACCCCGCCAACGGCTCAATTGATTTGTAAAACACACAAATCGGACGGAAGATACTATAAAAGCGCAAAGCATTTGCCTGGTGCATAACTGACACAAACCAGGAATGATAATATGGCAACAATTCATTTGCCGGAATATGAACCAACGGCAAGAGAAATAATGCAATCCCTATCAAAACCGCGTAGAACACATTTTTCCAGAATCTGGGATAAAACAATAGCATCGCCAGCTGAAAAATTCCATACACTTTAATAAATCCTGATAAGAGAATAAGTAAAACGGCCCAAAACCCCCGTTTCTTTTCAAGCAGGGTAAAAGAAAAAAGGAATATTGCAGTGACTGCCGGATTGAACTGAACCGATAAAAGTGAGCTAAAAAGTAATAAGGCTGTGAAGAAAAAAATAAATTTCTTCTTCGCAAAGCTAAATTGATCAGGCAGCGTAAAAACAGAAAGGTAAAATAGAGTATACGTAAATATATTCCAGCAAAATACACCCAGCCAACCTGGCAACAGTGCAAACGGAGTAAATAAAATCGAGAAAAGAGGACCATAAAGAAAGACATCAAGATGTTTCCCAAGAATTGATAAATGGTTCCATCCGGAATATGGATTAATACCTGCCCAGAAATCAAGAGATCCGTGACAGAATATCTGGAAGGTATTGTATGACAACCGGGTTGCCTCTTTCAGGGTAATTAAAAAAGAGAAGGAAAATCCCAGAATATAGATTTTCCTTTTGGTAGCAGTCAGTTTTTTTATTCCAGACAAAAGATTATTTATAATTGGATTACCCATCAGTAACATTGTTTTTATCAGTTAGAATACTAATGTTTTTCACGCTAAACTTACTAATTATTAATCTGTTTTCAAACGGAAGCCAGCTATGCTAAAAGGTTGCTATCGTCTATAATGCATAGTTACTTCTGTTCCCTCGTTATAAGGCATTTAAATTAAATCTTTCCCGCATACCAGACATTGGTTCCGGTGCACACTTATTACTGATCCGCAGTTCGTACAAGTCCTTCGTTTTGATTCATATTCAAGAAAACTACCAATACCTTTTTCTTTGATCATAAGTAGGTTTTCAATGAAACTTGTTCTGTATTTTGTCCTGTAGCGCTTATCAAGCTGTATTATTCTTTTACAGGGAAAAATTTCACAGTCAAAACAAAATCCGGAAGCAGTATCTTCAAGGTTAACGCAGTTTTTTACTACACACCTTACACGGGTCGTTCGTTTGTTGTCAGATTCAATCCGGCAACCGACACACTTATTTTTAGATCTGAGATAGGCAATGCATGTTCCGCAATTCATTCCACATGGGGCAATAAGGGAACTGTTAAAAGTTACAATGGTTCTCATTTCATTATCAAATTTATCGAGTTGAATTCTTCGGGCACCAGGAGATTTAATGTTTTCCTTTTATTGTCCTCAGCGAAGCGTTATCAATTTTTATAGTTTCATTATAATTTGAATACTTTCTCTTTATTATTCCTGGCAGTAAGGACAATATCCATTATTTCTGATGGTAAAACTTTATTTTGCCATTTTCTTTCTTCATCCACTGATTTACCTGCATTTTTTATGGCTGTTAATGCATACAATGCAGCACCCAGTGAATGGTCAGCCATATGAGCTGTGGCAACGGCGTGCCCTACTGCACGTGCTACTGCGATCAAAACAGGGTTTAATGATTCATTTGCCAGAGCTATTGCTTTTAAAGATGCTTTCCTGGCGTCTGCGACCGTAGCTTTTCCAATTGCCCAATCTTTAGCTACTGAAAGAGCATTTGTTAGTTGTTCATCTGATTTTTCACTTATTAGTGGTAATACATTTTCTGCGCAATCGCAAGCCCAATTAATTAAAAGAATATGATGTTCTTTTTTAAGCGATCCACCCCGATGCTCCATTACAAACCTTTTATCACGCATTTTCTTATTGGCAGAAATATATTAAAATTAAAATTTTAATATCAACCAACAGTCAAATAAATGTAACAAATGTTACAATTCTCCCAGGGCTACAGGATCATACCTGTCAGATCAATAGTTAAGAACACCCGTATGCATGGTCATTTTCCATTGTAATCCAACCTTTGAATATACTTTGCATACTCTTCCTTTCCAAAGGTTTTCATTTTCTTCTTTGTCAATCCAGAGGGTATCAATATCAACTACCGCAAAGGCACCATCTTTTTCTTCAGAGATTACGATCTTTTTTATCTCTCGGATATTATGAGCCAGCCTGTGTGAATCAAACAGATCCTGCCAGCCTTTGCACCATCTTTTTTTATTATATCTGCCAAGCGGCATTATCCAATCCATCGGGTCATGAGATTGAAATGTTCTGGGCCAGGGCCAAACCATATCATGATGAAACACTGAAATAAGCAGATTTACATCCTGCATATCCCAGGCTCTTGTTTCTCTATTTACTATTTCAGTGATTTCCAGCTCTTCTTTAGTCATATAAATTTAATTAAGGTTAT
>JGI20214J51088_10003439_pt1 | contig 10423 bp, 8 predicted proteins | sample WetSurMetagenome_FD_51088 | JGI IMG/M metagenome (IMG submission 51088) | reverse complement strand
TCATCGCTTATGATGATTCGTCCGTCGGTCAGCACGCCGTCCACATCAAGAATCAGGACCTTCACCTTGCGCATCTTTTCGATCAGGACCGCCCCGAGCTTTCCTTCGAGCTCCATGCTCACCCCTTCTTCATGGCTTGTTTTGCCAGTCCGTCGATCGCCTTGAGTGTTGAGAGAAGTTCTCTCAGCGTACCGAGTACGAGAGAGTTCGGACCATCGCAGCGCGCCCGGTCCGGGTCCGGGTGGACCTCCAGGAACAGCGCGTCGATGCCGACCGCCACGGCGGCACGGGCAAGATAGACGGCCATCGAACGCTCACCGCCCGAGGCATCGCCTGCGCCGCCGGGAAGTTGCACGCTGTGGGTCGCATCGAAGACGACAGGATAACCCATCCCCCGCAGGATCGGGATGGATCGCATGTCGGATACGAGGTTGTTGTACCCGAAGCTGGCCCCCCTCTCAGTGATGAGGATATTGCGGTTGCCGGCCGAGACGACCTTTTGCACCACATTTTCCACGTCCCAGGGTGCGAGGAACTGGCCCTTCTTGATGTTGACGACTCTCGCGTGCCTTGCCAGCTCCATGACAAAATCGGTCTGGCGGCAGAGAAACGCGGGGATCTGGGCCACATCGAGGACTTCCGAGGCCTTCCGGATCTCGTCGAAGCGGTGTACATCGGAAAGGACAGGAACGCCGAAATCCTTCCGGATGCCCTGCAGGACCCGAAGCCCCTTCTCGAGACCCGGCCCCCTGAAGGACCGCAGGGAGGTTCGATTGGCCTTGTCGTAGGAGGACTTGAAGATAAAGGGGATTCCGAGCTCCGCCGTGATTTCCTTCAGCTTTGCAGCCACTTGCCGGGCAAGCTTCTCGCTCTCGATGACGCACGGCCCGGCAATGAGGACAAAGGGCTCCCCGCCGCCTACCTTGATGCCGCCGATATTCACTTTACGCATGGCTCCCGGCATTTTTTCGTTTTTCCTCTACGAGTGATTCCGAGGCTACAGGTTACAGGCTGCAGGCCACAGCCGAAGAAAGGATCTTTGGCCTGTGGCCTGTTGCCTGTTGCCTTATTCTTCGTACTTCTTCTCCAGCATCTGGATCCTCAACTGCGGGATCTTCTCCGCGGCCCTGGATTCGGGGTTAATCTGATAGGCGGCCTTATACGCCTCGAGGGCTTCCTTGTACATCTTTTTTTTCTCGTAAGACTCGCCGAGGCCGAGCCAGGAACCCTCGTCTTCCTTGTCGTTCTTGACGGCCAGCCTGTAATTTTCAATGGCCTTGTCCGGCTGCCCCTTGATGCTGTAAATATAACCCATGTTTGCGTAGGCCAGCCCCCGCTTGGGAGCGGTCGCGGCCAGTTGCCGATACGTTTTGAGGGCTGCGTCGTAGCTCTTGGCCTTCATCTGCTGTGCGCCCATCCGTTCGAGGGCGTCTGTCGAGGCCTTCCCCGATTTAGACCCTTTCTCGACGGCCTTCGCCGCTTCCTTCGACCGGCCCTGCTTCTCATAGATGGCGGCAAGATTCAGCTGGATGTTGGGGTCGTTGGAGCCCAACTGGATCGCCTTCTTGTAATTCTCTTCCGCCTCGGGATAGCGTTTCAGCTCGCCGTAGGCAAAACCGAGATCCGAGTAGACCCTGGGATTCTTCGGTGATGTTTTCTTGATGCGGTTGAGGGCCTCCGCGGCATCCTTGTACCGCTTCTCCCGGAAATAATACTCGGAAATCCTTGCCACTGCATCGGTGTCATCGGGTTTGAGCTGCAGCGCCTTCTCATACTCGGCGAGCGCTTCTTTGTAACGCTTCGCCTTTTCGTAGGCAACCCCCAGGTTGTAGTGGAGAATCGGGTCTTTCGGCTGCAGTTCCAGGGCTTTCTTGTAATTTTCGATTTCTTCCTTTACCTGTCCTTTTTTCCCGTAGGACTGGGCCAGGCTTGCGTAGGCGCCCGGGTCCTTGGGGTTCTTCTTCGCCAGTTTCGAGTAAAGCTTTGTTGCGTCCTGATCCTTGCCGGCCTTGTGATATGCATCGGCCAGGGCCTGGGCAATCCTCTGATCGCCGGGCATCCTCTTCTGTGCCGCCTCATACTCCTGGACGGCCAGTGCGATCTTTCCCGTCTTCTCGTAGGCCTGGCCAAGGCTGAAGTGGACCATGGCATCATCGGGTTTGAGCTTCAGCGAAGTCTGATAGTGAGTAACTGCTTCGTTCCACTTGCCCATCTTTCCGTAGAGGAACCCGGCGATGGAGTAGGCCCCGGCATCTTTCGGATTGAGCTCCGTGATCCGCTTGGTCAGCGGCAGGGCCTTGGCATAGTCCTTCCTCTCGACGTAGCACCGGGAAAGCCCCGCCAGCGCCGTCATGTCATCTGGCTTCTTGGCCAGGACGGCCCTAAATTGCGCTGTGGCCTGGTCGATTTTTCCGGATTCGAGATACTGGTCGGCCAGGGTTTTCCGAAGCGCCGTATCATCGGGATTCATGCCGAGAGCCTTCTCGAGTGCCTGTGCCTGCCATTTTGCGTTGGCGGGCTGCTTTGAGAAGCGCAACCAGTCCTGCGCGGTGAGCTCGATCTTCATGGGGACGGCACCGATGATCTCTTCGCCGTAACGGATCTTGATGCTGGAACCCGGCAGGGGTTTTCCACGGAGGGCATCTCTCGCGGAGGCGGTCATCGCCGCGTCCACCAGTTCGACGGCCTTGAGAAGGACCTTCAAGTCGTTCGCGCCCCCGAGGCCCTCCACGTCAACGGTGATGTTTTTTCCGAAGAGTGAGTCCGTGGACACCTGCTTGACGATGAATTCGTCGCGGTAGGTGATCGTGAAGGTGTCCTTCGCCGTAAGGTGCTCGTCTTTTCCGTTACGCTCGATGACGAGGGAATGGAATTCCGGCGTCTTGCCCAGGATTCCAACGCGGACAAGACTTTTCAGCCCCTGGTATGACAGAACCTCCCTGCCGCCGTATAAGGCGAACAGGAGGCCGATCCCGACGATGACGGCAACACCCGCCAGGGTGGCGATGAGAACGAAGCTCTGGCGTCCCGATCTCTCTTTTCGTCGTTTTTTCTCACTCCGATCTTCCTTCTTGTAATAGTCCATTTTCCCTTTCGCCTGATGCCTGAATCCTGAAGCCCGATTCCTGTTTATCCCCGCGGGTGATACTTCTTGTGGATCTCCTTGAGACGGTCCCTTGTCACGTGTGTGTAAATCTGTGTCGTCGAAATATCGGTATGGCCCAGCATGATCTGGACCGAGCGGAGATCGGCACCCCCCTCCAGAAGATGCGTCGCAAAGGAATGCCTGAAGGTATGCGGGTGCACCTTCTTCTCCAACCCCGCCATTCTTGCATATTTCTTGATCAGTTTCCAGAGCCCCTGCCGGGTGAACCCCGCTCCCGAGCGGTTCAGGAAAAGGATGTTCGACGTCCTTTTCTTCAGAAAGGACGGTCGCACCTCATCGATGTATCGCGCAAGCCATTCCAGTGCCGATTGGCCGACCGGCACGATCCGTTCCTTGCGCCCCTTCCCCACTGTCACGAGAAACCCCATCTGCCGGTTGACGCGGTTCAAGTTGAGTGTTGCCAGCTCCGATACCCGGATTCCCGTGGCATAGAGCAACTCCAGGACAGCCCTGTCTCGAATACCGGCCGGTGAGACGTCAACGGGCTTTTCCAGAATGCTTTCCATCTCTTCACGGCTGAGCGTTCCGGGCAGAAGCATCCACGTCCGCCCGATCTTGATACGGGCCAGCGGATTCTCCTCCAGCCGGGCTTCCCGAAGCAGATACTTGAAGAAACCCCGGATGGCCGCAAGCTTCCGATTCAGCGATGTCGATGAAAGGCCTTGCCCGCGAAGTTCTCCCAGGAAAGCCGTGGCATGTTCGGCCCTCACGTCAAGAATGGACGGAGCCCCTGCGGCCTCCGCGAATTTGAGGAACTGGTGGATGTCGCGGCTGTAGGCCTCGAGCGTGTTGAGCGAAGCCCCTCTCTCGACGGCGAGAAAATTGAGGTATTCGTCGACGCGGTTCGAATTGTTCCGGACGGCTGCCGGCATCTGCACTTCCTCTTCGGGAGCAATCCGCACCCCGACTCAAATTCTGTAGTCCGTATTATCGCAAAGAATGGGGGCAGGCAAAGAATTTTTTAATCATGCCGGATCCATGACTCCGGTTCAAGGCTTTTCAGCCACTGCAACAAGAACCATGGCAAGACGCGTCGGCACGATGCGGGCATCAAGCCGTGCCAGACCGGCGTAGAGGCGGTTGAGGATCCCGAAGATATTAACGAGCCCCGACGGGGGGCGCAACCTGCTGCCCGTTGTCGTCGAGGACTGTCCTGCAAAGGAAAACCGGCTCAGAAGGGTAACGGCGGACCACATGGTGATTTTTTCGAGGGGTCCCAGCACCTTTCCGACTGACAGGTTTCTCAGCCCCGAGTTCTCCAGAATGCCCAACATCTCCTGCAGATCGTATCGGCGGTGATGCCCCACGAACCGATCGTCCAAAGCGAAGAAATCCCTTCGATGAGGAAAGGTGACGATCAAGCGCCCCCCTTTTTTGAGTGCGACGGCCATCTCGGCGACCGCACCGAGATCGTCCTCGATGTGCTCCAGAACCTCCGAGCATACGACTCTCTGAAATGCCCTCTCCTTAAACGGAAGCCTCGTGGCATCGGCAACCACGTATTGCCCCACACCCTGCTGTTCCTTCAGAAATCGCAGGGCTGAGAAGGATAGCTCCGTGTAGACCGTCCGTTCCGTCGCCGTCGAGATCGGGGAAATGCCGCTTCCCACCTCCAGGGTCATGCCTTCATCGTGCCCCCGCAACCTCTCGCGGACGGCACGTTTGCGCACCTGATAGTTGTACAGATGGTTCTTTAGAGAGAGATAGACCGGCTCCTGGAAGAAGTCGTCAAAACGGTTTTCCAATTCCTGTGACAACCGGGATCCCTCCGTCAATGCGCGTTTCTCTGGATTTCCTGAAACAGCGGCGTTTTTATGAATCCATGGCGGGCAAACCGATAGAGAATTGCCGTTCTGAGACAGCCGATGCCATATCGCACACTGCGCCAGAAATTGATCGACGATGAATCGGCATAATAGCGTGTGGGGCAACTGATTTCCGCGATGAGGTAATCGCACCAGAGCACCTGGAGAAGCATCTGGTTGTCGAAAATGAAGTCGTCGGAGTTGACTTCCAGGGGGAGCGTTTCAAGAATCTTCCTGGAGAAGGCCCGGTAGCCTGTGTGATATTCGGACAGCTTGGCGCCTGTGAGCGTATTCTCGAAGAGCGTCAGGAACCGGTTTGACACATATCGCCACAGCGGCATGCCCCCCCGGAGGGCGTGGCCGCCTAGAATACGGGAGCCCAATACGCATTCATAGAGTCCGTTGCCGATGAGAGAGGCCATGGCCGGGATCAGCTTGGGGGTATACTGGTAGTCAGGATGCACCATGATGACGATATCGGCTCCCTCGTCGAGCGCCATGCGGTAGCAGGTCTTCTGGTTTGCCCCGTAGCCCCTGTTTTCGGGGTGCCTGTATACCTTCGCATCAGGCAGCGTTTGCGCAATGTCCACGGTTTCGTCGCGACTCGCGTCATCGACGACGATGACCCGGTCGACGATGCCCTGTGAGATGACCTCCTCGTAGGTCTTGATCAGCGTCTGCGCCGCGTTGTATGCGGGCATGACCACGACGACTTTCTTCCCTGCAAACATGTGTTCCTCTGGAGAGCTTTATTTTATTCTGCCCCGCCCTCCTGCAGCATATCCTTCATGGCCCGATCCAGGCGCGGGGTTTTCGCGACACGCTCGGTCACCGAATCCGGTAGACGAAATGACCGCTTGATTCATAAACCGGAATGATGCAATGTGCAAGCTTTTCCAGGAAGTTCCGGGCTTCCAGAGCTTCGGGATGGCCTGCTGGATGAGCGCATCGCGAGATATGGGGGGTGTGAGGTTGAGAAGCCCCTCGAGAAAGACAATCACTGCAAGAACTGCAGGAATGCCCCCCCGGATGAGCCGCTCTGCAGCCATCCGGACGCGTGCATCAGATGTCTCGATCAGACAGTCACCCGATGAAGCGGACATCGATTCTTCTTCGGTCCCTCGAAAATTTCGTTATTTTATCTTCCGAAACACTGCAGTGAATCAATCGATGCCTCGCGTACGATCCGCGGACTGACCGGTCTATCCTCTGCGGGGCACTCGTCTCACTTCCTTGAGCGAGCCAGGGATTGCGCTTCCTCGAGCGCGTTCCTGATCTCGACCTGATCGGGCCACATATCCAGCGCGGCCTGAAAATGTTTGATGGCATCGGCCGGCCGACCTGTCTGGGTCAGGGCGATTCCGTACTGATATTGAATGACCGGATGACCCCGATTGATCCGTGCTGCCTTTGCAAAAAGCGGCAATGCTTCCCTGAACTTTCCTGCCCGGCTGTATATGAGGCCCAACTCCAGGAGAGCATTGTCGCGTTGAGGTTCACGCTGCAAGATGCTTCCGAATATCTTTATCGCATCTTCTTCTTTTCCCGTGTTCGCCATGATCGTGGCCAGGTGTATCTGGAATTCGGTATTCGCCGGATCGATCCGGAGTGCTTTTACCAAATACTGCTCCGCCTCTTCGTACTTATTCTGCATGAAAAGTGCCGCCCCCATATTGCCGTGCGCTTGAGCGTACAAGGGGTAAATCTCCAGCGCCCTTCTGATATGGGGCAGGGCCTCTTCCACGCGGCCGGTCTCGAGGTAAATCGCCGCGAGATTGTTGTGGGCGATGTGATTCCTGTCTGAAATGGCCAGTCCGTGCGTGAAAAGCGTCTCGCTGTCCCTCCAGGACTGGGCCTGGGATCCGGTCAGGATGACAAGCACCGGGATCAGCGCAATGGCAATCGCCGAGAACAGGGGTCTGCCCCAGGCATGCTTTCCGGCAATCGATTTCATCCCCCAGGCTGTCATGATGAAGAGGCCCGTGAGTGGAATGTAGGTATATCGGTCTGCCATGGCCTGCATGCCGACCTGGATGATTCCGATGACGGGCAGCAATGTGCCGAGAAACCAGAACCAGCCGACGAAAAGATAAGGATACCGCTTCACAGCGACGATGACCAGAGCTGTGATCAAGGCGAGAAGGATCGCATAGGCCGCAATCTGCCAGATGATGATTTCACGGCTCAAGGGGTAAAAAAAAGCCAGATTGACCGGGACGACCATCCTGGACAGATACCCGAAGCAGGAATCCAGGGCATTTGCCAGACGCAGGCCCATGGGCAACGACTCGAACGTGACGAAGGCTCCCCCTGCCCTCTGAGCATAAAGAGTGATGACGGCGGAGGCTGCCGACAGCATCATCAGGGGAATTTTTTCTGCAAACAAACGGAAAAATACCGGAATGGCGGCCTGGCTTTGTGCCGGCCAGTGACCGTCCATGAACGTCCGGGTGTCAGCGTAACGGTTCAGGGGCCAGAGATCGAGAAGCATGAGGACAAAAGGCAGGGTGACCACCATCGGTTTTGACAGGAGGCCCAGGACGAAAAGGAATGCGACAAGCCCGTATCGTGCAAGGCCTGGCTTCCTCACATATCGCAGGTACGCCCCCATCGCGGCAAACCAGAAAAAGGTGCTGAGAACGTCTTTTCTCTCCGATACCCAGGCCACGGATTCCACATGCAACGGGTGGAGAGCAAATAGGGCGGAGACAAAAGCGCTGGGCCAGGTGCATTGCGTCATGGCTCGCAGAACGAGAAAAAGGAGGACCCCGTTGGCCGCATGGATCACGACACTCGTCCAATGGTGCCCGGCGGGATTGAATCGGAAGACCTCGACGTCTACCATGTGGGAAATCCACGTCAGGGGGTGCCAGTTTGCCGCACTGAACGACGTGAAAGCCCACGTCAGGCCATGTGCAGTCAGTCCCTCTTTGACGATCCTGTTTTCCAGGATGTAAAGCGGGTCGTCAAAAAGGACGAATGCGAAGGATTGAACCTGCCAGTAGGCAAAGAGGGTTGCCGCAGCCAGCAATACACAGATGAGCGCGACAATCCGGCTCTCCTCCATCCGTTTTTCCGAGGCTCGATCCTTCGATTCGATAGGCTGTGTGTCCGTCATCACTCTTTATCCATCGAGAACTTTACTGCCACGATCTTAAATTTTCTCATCAAGGCGAATTCAATTTCCCGCTGTAGTAGGCCAGCAGGCGCGCTGTGCCGTCCTTGCAGGAGATGTTCTCCTCCCGGCCATACAGGTAACGGAAACTGTTCGATACAATCTCGCAGGCTGCACGCTCCGACGATGCTTCACCCATGATCGCTTCGAAGAGGGTCCGTGCCCTCTCACGATCTCCCCTTTTCCGTTCCACTTCCGCCAGGACAACCCAGGCAGGCAGATAGTCCCTGCGGATTGCCAGGGCCGCCGCCGCGGATTTCCCCGCTTCATCGAGATTGCCTCTCCGGAGGAGGACCATGCTGTGAAGGAGGCGATATTCGGCGTTTCCGGGCATCAGTTCGTTCGCCTTCCGGGAGTATTCCAGGGCCCCGTCGAGATTGCCCTCTCGCAGCATCAGCTTCGTCAGGCCGAAGTATGGCCCCGGGTAGAGTGGCGCCAACTCCACAGCTTTGAGAAAATTCATTTTTGCCGCCTCGCGGTCGCCTCGAAAAGCAAACAATTCCCCCAGGTCGTTGTAGGTGGCGCATTTCTGGATGGTGTAGGACACGCCCGGGGCCTTGAGGGCTTCCTTCATCTCCCCGAGAGCTTCCTCATGACGGCCCTGCTTCATGAGCGCCTGAGACAGGTTTTGATGGGCCCGGTACAGTCCGGGCGCCTTGCGTACATTATCGTTCCAGAGGGTCAACTCGTCCCGGTAAATCTCATTCTGCCAATAGACGTTCGCGGCACTCACGAGAAGCAGCGAGCCTGCCAGGCCTGCAACGAGGACACGGCGGTTTTTGCTTGCGGACTCTGCGGTCAACACGTGTACCAGCCAGGCAGCAGGCAAGACGAAAAAGAACAGGGACGGGAGATAATTGCGGTGTACGTATAGAATCTCCAGGGGCACCACGGACCCCTCGACGAGATGGTTCAGAAAGAAGAAAATAATGGAAAAAGACAACAGGGGTTTCTTTTTCCCCAGGTAGAGACCGGCCCCGACGAGAAACACCACCGCCAGGATTGCGGGAAGCGTCGTCCAGGGGTTCAAAATGTTTTGCGAGATCTCGAAATCGTGCAGTAACGTGAGCCGCGATGACATCGGCCACACAAGAAGGCTGATATAGAAAATCATCACACGCGGCTCTGTCAGGAGTCGCTCGGTCAGGGTGAAGGGCCTGACTGCGTAACCATCCAGAAGGGAGTCGAGAGGAAAACGGTATGCCGCATAAAGGGCAGCGATCGCCACAGGGATGGCGATGACCTTCAGGCTCTTCAGGAAGGTTTCCCGGCTTGCCCCCTGGATGAGAAGGACGTCATACAGCAGGATGGCTGCCGGGAGCGTCACGGTGTTTTCCTTTGTCCCGAAAGCCATCAGTGCCGACACCAGGGCCATCGCATAGAAGGCCATGGACTGACTCCGGGTGACCGAGGTCCGCCCTTGCAGGTAGCCATACATGGCCATGATGTAAAAAAGGCCCCCCATGCTCGCCATCCGCTGAACGATGTACGTTACAGCGGAGACTTGAATGGGATTGCAGGCCCAGAACAATGTCGCCAGGCAGGCAATTTCGTTTGCATATCTTCCGTATGCTCCCTTCAGGACGGGGAGCTCCAGGGTCTTCCGGATGAAGAGCCAGAGAAAAAGGGCGGTGAGGCAGTGAACGATGAAGTTCACCAGGTGATAGCCGAAGACATCGAGCCCGCCGACACAATAGTTCAGGGCGAAGCTGACGTAAGCCACCGGCCTGTTCATACCCCCCTGCGCGAGCCCCTGCATCGCCCGGCGGATCGAATCCCAGGACAGTTCTTTCATGTGGGAATTGCTGTTCTCGACGATATTCGGGAAGTCATCGAAATGCCAGGAAGCGGTGAAGCTGTTGTGATAGCTCACAAGAATCATCAGCAGGATGATGACAGCAGCGGCCAACCCGCAAAAGCGCCTTGGGTTGAGTGGCTTTCCCCGCTTCGAGTCGTCCGTTTCAAGCAGGAGGTCCTTCATGCCACGTTTTCCTTACACAAATCGCGCCATCTGAAGCCCCGCCGCCGGAAAAAACTGGAGTGTTCATTCGTTTTGACTGCACAAACAAGAACGGGGCGAAGGTCCACCCCCCCGCCCCGCTCGCGTTCCAGTCTGTGGGTTAAACGGTTAGCTTTCCGTGATGACGCCTGCCGAGTTGACCGTGTAGGTCTTCGTACCCTCGGAGTGTTTGAGTGCGATCGAAAGCGTACCCATCGCGCCGGCAGAGATCGTCGGGGTCACGCTCGCCGTTGCCACGTACCCGTAGGTGCTGAGAA
>JGI20214J51088_10003438_pt1 | contig 10424 bp, 8 predicted proteins | sample WetSurMetagenome_FD_51088 | JGI IMG/M metagenome (IMG submission 51088) | reverse complement strand
TGTCGGGCACACCGAGTGTCAATGCGCCGGACCCGGCTTTGATGAGAAACGAGTCTCCGTGCCCGTGATAACATCCCTCGAACTTGATAATCTTTTCTTTTCCTGTAAATGCGCGTGCGAGACGGATTGCACTCATCGTCGCTTCGGTGCCGGAATTGACCATGCGCACCATCTCGATCGACGGCACCATCCGTATGATCATTTCGGCCATGCGCACTTCGAGAGCCGTCGGTGCGCCGTAGCTTGTGCCATCCAATGCGGCTTTTCGGATTGCCTCAATGACACGGGGATGCGCATGACCGAGAATCATCGGTCCCCATGACCCGACATAGTCAATGTATGCATGACCGTCGGCATCCCAAAGCCGCGACCCTGAGGCCCGCGCAATGAACAATGGTGTGCGTCCAACAGAGCGAAACGCCCGCACGGGCGAATTGACTCCTCCCGGAATGAGTTTTTGCGCTTCGTCGAACAGCGCGTCAGAATTCGGTGTAAGAAACATGGAGTTCGCTATCCCATTAGTGCTGTGTGTCAAGTATACGTGCCGCATCCTTGGCAAAGTACGTCAGAATAATATCGGCCCCCGCCCGTTTGATGCTTGTCAGCATTTCCATCATAACACGGTCTCCATCGACCCACCCCATATTGGCNGCCGCCTTGAGCAACGAGTATTCACCACTCACGTTATAAGCCGCCGTCGGCATGCCGAAGCGCTCCTTCACTCTGTAGAGCACGTCGAGGTATGCCAGTGCCGGTTTGACCATGACGATATCTGCACCCTCTGCAATGTCCTGTGCCACCTCGCGCAGCGCCTCGTCGCTGTTTGCAGGATCCATCTGGTGAGAGCGCCTGTCGCCAAATTTCGGCGTGCTCTCCGCCGCTTCACGAAACGGCCCGTAGAACCCCGAGGCGTACTTTGCCGCATAGGACATAATGGGAAGCGTGGAGTACCCGTTGGCATCCAGCACTCCGCGAATGGCCCCGACACGCCCATCAAACATGTCCGAAGGCGCCACCATATCTGCTCCTGCGCGCGCATGGCTGAGTGCTTCCTTCGTTAGCAACTCCACCGAGTCGTCGTTGACGATCTCGTTCCCCCGTACAATGCCGCAGTGGCCATGCGACGTATACTCGCAGAGACAGACGTCGGTGATCAGCATGAGCCCGGGAACATCCTTCTTCACCGCACGAAGCGCCTGCTGCACGATGCCGTTGTCGTCGTAGGCGCCCGAACCAACTTCGTCTTTGTGGTCCGGAATGCCGAAAAAGATCACTGCCGGGATACCCAGCTCGTGAACGTCTCTGCACTCCCGCACGATATTGTCCACCGACATCTGATACACATCCGGCATCGACGAGATTTCCTTCTTCACTCCCTTCCCGGGCACCACGAACAACGGGTAGACGAAGTCCTTCTTGGAAAGCTCCGTTTCACGAACCATGCTGCGGAGCGTCTCCTGCATGCGGGTCCGCCGCAACCGGCTGATTGGGTACTGACCACTCTGTGCCACCATGGGGTCCTCGCGACTATGACTGAGTTAGGCGTTCGGCGGTCTTCTTGCCATTCATGACGCAATCGCCGACGGCGATGCCACCGCGATAGTTGCTGCAAATGTAGAATCCCGGCGTCTCCCGTTCGAATTGCTCGATGGCTTCGACAACGCTCTGATAACCGATATTGTATTGTGGTATTGCGCGCTCCCAGCGGTAGATCCGCGAGAACACGGGAGCACCGGACACGTTCATGATCCTGGCCAGTTCCCCGAGCACGACTTCCTGCAATTGCGTGTCATCCAGAGACAGAAGTTCCGGTTGCCGGGAACCGCCGACGAATGTGGTGAGCGCCACGTGATCGTCAGGTGCGCGATCGGCGAAGATGACCGATGACCAGATCGTGCCGAGTATTGTTCGTTTCTCCCGTGCCGGGATGAGGTAGCCGAAGCCGTCCAGCGGGCGCCCGCATTGTGAGCTGTGAAAACCCAGGAACACTTCCGCAACCGGAGGGTAGTAGACGTGTGCGAGCATGTCCGCGAGAGCAGAAGTCAAAGGCCGGAGAAGATCCGCTGCTGCATACGCCGGAACTCCAAGCACCACGGCGTCTCCTTCCACGCTCACACCACCTGCCGCGTTCACACGAAATCGGGGCCCTGCGTTGCCGGCTGGACTCTGCACTTCGATGCTCCGTACCGATGTGGCGTAGAAGATCTGCTTCCCCAGACTTCTCGCCAGAGCTTCCGGAAACGTCTGCATGCCGTGTGCAAAAGAGAACATCCGTGCACGGTCTTTTGCCACTTCAGCGCGCTTCTTTCGCTCGCGCGCACCTTTGATCATGCCCTTGATCAGTCCGCCGTACTTCTCTTCCAGTGCGTACAGTTTTGGGAAGGCCGATCGCACGCTTAACTCTTCCGGGTTTCCAGCGTACACACCCGCGACAAACGGATTGATGCCGTAGTCCAGAAGTTCTCGACCGAGACGACGCTCAACGAATTCCGCGATAGTCTCTTCTTTTGTTCCCTTCCCGACCAGCGGTTCCCTCAGCAGCCGCAGCTTCCCGCGGGTGGACCAGAGGCGCGTTGCCAGGAATGCACCCGGCGACATGGGGATAGGGTACAATGTCCCGTTACGGAGGACATAGCGCTTGTTCGATGCATCGCTGGCGTAACGGCGTTCCCCCGTAATCCCGAGCAACTCGAACATCTCACCAAATATCGGGGTCGTCTCGAGCGCGCTGTTCGGCCCTGTTTCAATAAGCCAGCCGTTCTCGTGATCTGTCCGCATCGTGCCCCCGGGTACCGCCGCCGCCTCCAGCACAGTGACCTCCCATCCGGCTCGTTGTGCCCAGAAGGCCGCAGTCAGACCGGAAACACCGGCCCCGATCACAATAAGACGACTCATGATGGCTTCTTCAATGCGTGTGCAACGAGATCCGCCAAGGCCTCAATGTACAGTGGACTTGCATTGAGCGCGGGGCTCATGTCAAAGTACCTGATCCCCTGCCGGAGAGCTTCCCCCCGCACCTCATGGTTGATCTCCCAGAGCGTCTCGCTGTGATCCGAGACGAACGCGAGCGGCACCACAAGGACATGGGAAACGTGCTCAGCAACCAGTCCTTCAATCGTGTGCACAAGTGACGGCTCAAGCCACTTCTGCGGCCCCACCTTACTCTGGTAGCAAAGAGTGTGCGGAAGGTTGAACGCTCCTGCGTTCACCACCGCGGTGCACGTGCGAATGATATGGGATTGATAGGGGTCTCCCGATCGAACGAGCTTCATCGGTGTCCCGTGTGCGCTGAAGACAATATGCACCTTGCTTCGTTCCCCCGGGGGGACGCGACGCAATGCGATGTTGACGTTCCGCACGATTGCCGCAACGTACGAGGGATGATCAGGATACTCGTTCACCACGCGGAGCTCGGGATGGTACCCCAACCGGTCGCACACGCGGCGCCATTCGTTGATGCTGGATCCTGTCGTGCTGCGCGAAAACTGCGGAAACAACGGGAGGAGCAGGACGCGCCCGATGTCCTCACGTTGAAGCTGAAGGACAACTTCGTCCGTCAGAGGATGCCAGTATCGCATCGCAATAACGACGCGTGCATCGCATCGCCCCAGAAGGGCCTTCTCCAACGCCAACGCTTGTCTGCGCGTGAGCCGCAGGATGGGCGATTTCCCACCCATGTACTTGTAGTATTCCTGCACCTTGGGCGCGCGGGACCGCGAAATCGTACGGGCAAGAGTCTTGCGGAAAAGGAACGCAAGCGGAAGATCAATGATATCCGGATCACAAAAGAGGTTGTAGAGGAACGGTTCAACGGCCTGAAGAGAATCAGGGCCCCCGAGCTGCAGCAGAACCACCGCCGTACCCCGGCCGCCGGACTGCGGACTGCGCACTTCAGGCATGGTACACCGGACTCTCTTCCTTCACCGCGCGCACAAATGCACGGGCATTGTCCACAGGAACGTCGGGAAGAATCCCGTGCCCGAGGTTGAATACATGCCCGCTTCCCCGACCGTATTTCCGCAACAGCGACGCGACCTCGTCTCTGATCCGCTCAGGCGCTGCATACAGAAATGACGGGTCAAAGTTGCCCTGGAGCGCTACCTTGTCGCCTATCTCATCGCGCACATCGTGCAGGTCGACCGTCCAGTCAAGCCCGACCACGTCCGCCCCGATATCCGCAAGTTCCTTTAATGCGTGGTGCGCACCCTTCGAAAAGACTATCACGGGGACACCGTCGTGTCGCAACGTGGCAACGATGTCTGCCATGTATTCCAGGGAGAACTTCCTGTAGTGATCAGGCGTGAGGATCCCTCCCCACGTATCAAAAATCTGGACGGCATGTGCTCCTGCTGCAATCTGGGCCTCAAGATACTCCCGCACCGACACAGCCAGTTTCTTCAGCAATGCCTTGAGCGTATCCGGTTCATCAAGCATCATGCGCTTGATATGCCGGAAATCTTTTGTCCCGCTCCCTTCCACCATGTAGGCGGCCAGCGTCCATGGTGATCCCGAAAAGCCGATGAGCGGCACCCTCCCCTGCAGTCGGCGTTGCGTTTCTTCAATCGCTTGCATGACATACTTCAAGTGCTTCAATGGGTCGGGCACAGGAAGAGCATCGATCTGCTCGCGTGTCCGCAGGGGCACGGGAAAACGCGGCCCCTTCGACTCCTCCATCACCAGGTGCATGCCCATGGCATCCGGCACAACGAGAATGTCGGAAAAAATAATCGCTGCATCAACCCCGATGAGATCCACAGGCTGGATTGTCACCTCGGCAGCGAGTTCGGGTGTCCGGACCATGGTCAGAAAATCGGTTTTTGCCCGGATCGCGCGATACTCGGGAAGATAGCGGCCCGCCTGTCGCATCATCCACACAGGCGTGCGTTCACAACGTTGGCGCTTACACGCCCTCAGAAAGAGATCGTTCATCATACGAGATTCACAACGATGGTTGCACTGTTGAGTCCCACGCCGCCAACGATTCAATAAGCCCTTCACCTGTTGCAGTCCCGGCAATCACCTGAACCGGAAGCCCGCGCTGCCGTGCCGCATCAGCGGTCGTTTCGCCTATTACGCCAACAACGAGGGATGCCCGGGCGATCGCCCGGAGTTCCTCGTCGAGGACATTCATAAAATACTCCACTGCCGACGGGCTCGTGAATGTTACAACGTCAATAGAACATTCGGCCAGAGCCGCGCGGACAGATGCTGCAGATGCTGCATCCGGACCTACCGTCCGGTAGACAACAACCGGGACCGCCGTCGCCCCGGCCAGCTGCAGCCCGGATTCAACTTCACCCCGGCCCTGATCCCCGCGGGGGAGCAGGAACCGGCGTCCCTGCAAATCCCGTGAGCGAAAATGCGCTGCAAGATCGGCGCCGCTGAACGATGACGGAATGAACACCGGCACCAGACCGGATTCCCTGAGCGCATCGGCTGTCTTCGTCCCGACTGCGTACACCGCCAGTCCGGAAGGCACAGCGCGGCCGATACCTTTGTCTGCGCAACGGTTAAGAAAGAACTCCACCGCATTGGCGCTGGTGAACACAACGCCGGAATACTCTTGTAGCCGGCCGATCTGCGCGTCGCATTCATCCCAGTCCGCAGGAGGTTCTATGCGGATCATCGGTGCAAGAAACGCAATACCACCACGGTCCTGGATTTGCTGCATCATCGCACTCGCCTGATCTGCCGGCCGTGTCACAAGGATGCGAACACCTTGAAGGTCCATGGTATCATTCCGAAGGAGTCCGGATCTGATCCAGAATCTGCTGCGCGCCCAGCCCAAGGAGGCGTCGGGCGAGAGCAGCACCAAGAACACTCGATGCTTCAGGAGACCCGCTGATGGCGTCGCGAATCACACGCGTGCCGTCAAGCGACCCCACCAGTGCATCGAGCATCAATACCGGCTTCCCTGTCTGATCCGTGACGATGCGCCCATATGTGCCGATCGGCACCTGGCACCCACCCTCAAGCTCATGCAGCAACGCCCGCTCCGCACCCGTCGCTTCGGCAGTCGCAGTATGATGGAACCCCCCGATGAGCTTGAGAACCCGCGCGTCCTCATTACGAACCTCAATCCCCAGCGCTCCTTGCCCGACAGCGGGAAGGATCACCAGAGGATCAATGGCTTCACCGATTCGTTCCGCCCAGCCAAGACGTACAACTCCCGCCCGGGCCAACAGCATCCCTTCCCACCCTGACGCTTCAAGCTTGGCGTAGCGGGTATTCAGGTTACCTCTGAGATCCACGATCCGGAGGTCCGGGCGCAGATGAAGCAACTGGCATTTGCGCCGGAGGCTTCCGGTCGCGACCGCAGCTCCCTGCGGGAGATCGACAAGACGGCGCACCCTGGTCCCCGGGCGCGGAAGGAACACATCACGCACATCTTCGCGCTCCGTCACAGCCCCCAACACCAATCCCTCCGGAAGCTCCGTGGGCAGATCCTTCAGACTATGCACGGCAAGATCAATACTCCCCTGCAGCAGCGCATGCTCGATCTCACGGGTGAACAACCCCTTGTCGCCGATCTTCGAGAGGGGCGCATCAAGAACCTTGTCTCCCTTGGTCTTGATAATCTGGATCTCGACGACCAGTCCCGGGTGGAGTTCCACAAGCTTGTCACGCACCCAACGCGCTTGCCAGAGAGCGAGTTCGCTGCCCCGGCTGCCTATGCGTACCGAATCAGTCATGGCGTTTGCTGCCCGTGCCGATGCCGAAGAGTTCTCGAAGCACTCTGACCCGGTTGATTGTTTCCGGACCGCCGGTACCATTGCCAGATCCCTCTTTCAACATGCTGAGCGGCTGGTGCAGCAACTTGTTGATAATGCGCCGTGTCACCAGTTCGACAAGTTCACGATCTTCCGGCCGGAAACGGTTGATATGCTTTTCTACTTCCAGCTGCCGGACGTCTTCAAATGCCGCATGGAGGTCCTGTATAGCCGGCGCAACCTGAAGCGACCTGTACCAGCGGAAAAACTCCACCATTTCCTGTCGGATGATCGTCGTTACCCGGGGCAGCTCTGCATTGCGCTTGTCCAGATTCCGGTCGACAATGGCATTGAGCGAATCCATGTCATACACAAACACGTTTTCGATCTTGCGGGAGGCCGGATTGATGTTGCGCGGCACACCGATATCAATGAGAAATAGCGGGTTGTTTCCCCGCTGGCGCATCACGCTATGAATGTGTTCCGGCTGTACCACGTATGTAGGACTGTTCACCGAAGTGATCACGATGTCGACGGTACGCAAGGCGTCGACGATCTGTTCGTAGTCGACAACCGTCCCGCCGAGTTCAGCTACAAGGGCCTCCGCTTTCGCACGGGTGCGGTTGGCGACCTTGATCTGACCGATTCCCTTGCCTGCAAGGTGCTTGAGGGTCAACTCGCCGGTTTCTCCGGCGCCAATGAGCAATGCGGATTTGCGGGACAGGTCGGCAAATATCTTGCTCGCCAGCTCCACCGCAGCATAGCTGACGGAGACCGCGCCTTCGCACAACGTTGTTTCGGTGCGGACCCGTTTGCCCACATGCAATGTGGCCTGCATGAGACGGTTCATGATGGGCCCGAGTGCGTGATGCTCGCCCGCCGACTGAAACGCCTCCTTGACCTGGTTCAGGATCTGGATATCGCCGATGACCATCGAATCGATTCCTGCCGCCACTTTGAACAGGTGATGCACGGCAGCACCGGCATGGTGGGTGAAGAAATGGTCCGGACGCACCGTTGCGTCGGCCTTTTTCGCATCGAGCAACAGGCGCTTCACACTGCGTTCATCAACGTCGCCTCCACGCAACACCCCGTAGACTTCGGTACGGTTGCACGTCGACACGACCATGCACTCGGAGAAGAACTGCTCCTTGAGCGCCGAGAGTACACCCGCTGCCTCGTCAGCGGAGAGCCACATGCGTTCCCGGACGTCAACAGAAGCGGTGTGATGACTGATCCCGACAGAAAAGAGATTCATCCTGGCTGCACAACCCGTCTAGTGAAACGTGTGAAATGAGCGGAGGTAGATGTTGGTGACCGCCATGGCGATGAACACGAATGCGAACCCAACGAGCGCGAGAACCATCGTCTTCCGCCCCTGCCAGCCGAGCCGCCGTTTCGACATCAAGCCGATGGCGTACAACACCCAGATGGCGATCGTCCCGACGAGTTTGGGATCAAGATACGAAAACTCGCGAAACGCGCGGGGCAGCCAGAACAGACCGATTGCTATCGCCACGCTCAACGCCACAAAACCGAACACCTCGGCCCTGTGGCTCATCGTTTCCAACGTCTCAAGATTCGGCAACCGGCTGTAGATGACGCCAAACCTGCTCGATTTGATTTCGTGATACAGCATGAGATACAATAAGCCGTACACGGCTGCAATGGAGAGGCCTGTNTATCCCAACAACGCAGCGGAAACATGAAATCCGAGAAGCAGGCTGTGCAGGTACTCCGGAAGCACAGTCAGATCTTTGATGAACACCGATGAAACGGTCTGAAAAGCCAACGCAAGGCTCAAAATGAAAAAACCCGTGTTCCGGATATTCGTCCGGAACTCAAGGTACACATACGCAAGTGTCATTGCCGCCGACAGGAGCGTCATGATCTCAAACACTGAAGTAATCGGCGGATGATCGAATGCTGCAGTGCGCACACCGATGTACACGAGATGCAGGAGCAGCAACACGAGTATATACGGTCGCTTGACCCGTTCAACAGCAACGGCATTGCTGAAAAAGGCAATGCCGTAGACGGAGACCAGACCTGCATACAGAAACGGAAGCGCTACAACGAGAATATCGACGAGGATTTTTGTCACCATAACATGTAAATATACGAATCTCCGGCTTGAAATGGAAGCACCGCTCATTCCTCCAATGTGCTGAGATCTTTAGGTTCCTGACCCAATGCCCGGGCACGCAGCACGCGGCGCATGATTTTCCCACTCCGCGTTTTGGGGAGAGCGTCAACGAAGACAATGCTGTCCGGCTTTGCTATCGGCCCCATCTCATGGGCTACATGGGCACGCAACTCCTCAACGAGTTTCTCGCTTCCTTCGAAGCCGGACTTGAGAATGACATAGGTATGAATGGCATTTCCTTTCACATCGTGCGGAAGACCGATGGCAGCTGCTTCGGCCACTGCACTGTGACTGACCAACGCGCTCTCAATCTCCGCTGTTCCCAATCGATACCCGGAGACTTTCAGCACATCGTCAACGCGCCCTATCACCCAGTAGTATCCATCCTCATCCCTCCGCGCGGAATCGCCGGTCATGTATATGCCCGGGTATTTATTCCAGTATTGCTGGACATACCGATCAGGATCTTTGTAGATGGTGCGGATCATTGCCGGCCAGGGTTTCTTGATCACCAGGAAACCCTCCTCGTTTGCGGCGACCGGCTTCCCTTCCTCATTCAGGATATCCATATCCACNCCGGGGAACGGCCGTGTTCCCGATCCGGGNTTGAGAGTGACACACGGCATCGGCGTTATCATGAACATGCCGGTTTCGGTTTGCCACCACGTGTCCATAATCGGGCAACGATTCTTCCCAATCACCCGGTGATACCATCTCCAGGCTTCGGGNTTGATGGGCTCACCAACAGAGCCGAGAAGACGGAGCGACGACAGGTCGTGCCTGTTGGGCCAGGCCTCCCCGAAGCGCATTAATCCGCGGATGGCCGTCGGCGCCGTGTACAGAATGTTGATGCCGTACTTCTCAATCATCTGCCACCAGCGGTTGGGATACGGATATGTCGGCGCACCTTCGTACATGAATGACGTCGCACCATTCAGCAACGGCCCATACACGATGTAGCTGTGACCGGTGATCCACCCGGGGTCCGCCGCACACCAGTACCGGTCCTCNTCATGGATGTCAAACACGTATTTCAACGTGGAATAGACACCCACCATATACCCGCCATGGGTATGGAGAATCGCCTTCGGCTTCCCGGTGGTACCGGAGGTGTACAGAATGAAGAGAGGGTCTTCCGCATCCATTTCCTCGATATGGCATCCGCCGCCAGCGATCGGCAGCGCCATGAGCTCGTGATACCACATATCACGACCCGATTCCATATTCACCGGTTCTCCAGTGCGTTTCACCACGAGGACGCTTTCCACACTGGCCGCCCGCTGCAGTGCTTCGTCGGCAATCGCCTTGAGTGGAATGATCTTGCCGCGCTGGTACCCCCCATCGGCAACAATCAGCACCTTGGAATGGCTGTCTTCGAGCCGTTCGTGCAGCGCCTCCACCGTAAACCCGCCGTACACCACTGAGTGAATTGCACCGATGCGAGCACATGCAAGCATGCCGATCGCCAGTTCCGGGATGCGGCCCATGTAAAGCGTGACACGATCACCCTTCTGGACACCAAGGCTCCGCAAAACATTCGCGAAGCGGCAGGTCTCTCGCCGCAGGGC
>JGI20214J51088_10003437_pt1 | contig 10424 bp, 6 predicted proteins | sample WetSurMetagenome_FD_51088 | JGI IMG/M metagenome (IMG submission 51088) | reverse complement strand
CAAGGAAACTATGAAGAGGGGTGCATTAGGTTAATGGAAATCAGAGCCGAAGAAATCAGCCAAATTATCCGAGAGCAGATCAAGGATTACGAGAAGCAGGTTGAACTCAGCGAGACAGGCCGAGTGCTTTCCGTTGGTGACGGCATCGCTCGCGTCTATGGCGTGGAGAAGTGCATGTCCATGGAGTTGCTGGAGTTCCCTACTGAACATGGATCAGTTTTTGGTTTAGCCCTAAACCTCGAAGAAGATAATGTGGGTGTCGCGATCATGGGTGAAGACTTCCACATCAAGGAGGGGGGCGAGGTTCGACGCACCGGGCGTATCGCAGAGGTGCCGGTGGGTGACGCGGTTCTGGGTCGGGTTATCGATCCGGTCGGTGCCCCCATTGATGGTAAGGGGCCCATTGAAGCCAAGGAGTTTGCCCGCATCGAGCGGATCGCTCCCGGTGTTATCGCCAGGCAGTCGGTCAACGAGCCGATGTATACGGGACTCAAGGCCATCGATGCCATGACTCCGGTTGGCCGCGGGCAGCGTGAGTTGATCATCGGCGATCGGCAGATTGGCAAGACGGCCATTGCCATCGACTCCATCATCAACCAGAAAGAGACCGGCATCATCTGCATCTACGTGGCGGTCGGGCAGAAGAAATCGACGGTTGCCCAGGTGGTGGAGGTGCTCCGCAGACACGGGGCCATGGAATATACTACGATCGTCGTTGCCGGCGCCAGCGACCCGGCGTCTCTCCAGTACATCGCACCCTATGCGGGATGTGCCATGGGCGAGTATTATCGAGATCGGGGCCGCCATGCCCTGATCATCTACGATGATCTCTCCAAGCAAGCCGTCGCTTACCGTCAGGTGTCCTTGCTGCTGCGTCGTCCCCCGGCGCGCGAGGCCTATCCCGGCGACATTTTTTATAATCACTCCCGGTTGCTCGAACGGGCCTCGAAGCTCAACAATGAACTGGGCGCCGGGTCCCTGACCGCTTTGCCGATTATTGAAACCCAGGCCGGTGACGTATCCGCTTATATTCCAACCAATGTTATCTCCATTACCGACGGGCAGATCTATCTCGAACCGTCACTGTTCTTCTCCGGTGTGCGTCCTGCGATCAACGTCGGTCTTTCGGTATCTCGGGTTGGTGGTGCCGCCCAAACCAAGGCCATGAAACAGGTGGCCGGCCGTATGCGGTTGGATCTGGCGCAATATCGGGAACTGGAAGCCTTCGCCAAATTTGGCAGCGACCTCGACAAGGGGACGCAAGATCAGCTGAATCGCGGTATGCGGCTGGTGGAACTCCTGAAGCAACCTCAATACAAGCCCATGCCGGCGGAAAGAGAGGTCGTCAGCCTCTATTCCGGAACGCGAGGATATCTGGATCAAATTCCGGTTGAGAAGGTGAGTGAGTACGAAACGCAGATGCTTGCTTTTGTGGAGCGGAAGTATCCTGAAATTTTCGAGGAACTCAAAGAGAAGAATATCATCGGCGACTCGTTGGACGAGAAGATGAAAAAGGCCCTGCAGGAGTTTGCCGAGGTCTTTAAGGCTGCATAGGCGTCAATTCAGGTAATCAAATAAGAGAGCGTGCATTATGGCTACCTTGCGGGACATAAAGAGGAAAATTGACGCCGTCAAAAAGACCTCGCAGATCACCAAAGCCATGAACATGGTGGCTGCTGCCAAGCTTCGTGGAGCTCAGCAGAACATGGAGAAGTTCCACCCTTATGCCGTCAAGTTCAAAGAGGTGATCGGGCGTCTGGCAGCGGGTGTGGAAGAGGGCGGGGAGTACGAACTGGTTAATCCAAGAGAACAAGTCAGAAAGGTTGAGCTGGTTCTTATCACCGCTGATAGAGGTCTTTGCGGCAGTTATAACAATAACCTGATCCTCACGGCTGAGCGATTCATACGCCAGAAACAAGCAGCAGGAGTTGAGGTTTCTTTGATCACGGTAGGCAGGAAAGGCACTGACTACTATAAACGGCGCAAGATTGAAATCCGCCGGCGGATGACCGGGGTTCTCAACAAACCCAGCTATGACGATGCCTTGAGTTTGGGCCGTGAACTCATCGAAGTCTTTGAAACCGGCGAGTGTGATGAAGTCTACGTGATCTACAGCCGCTATTTGAGCATGGTGAGACAAGTGGCGACGCTGGTCAAACTCTTACCCATTACCCCAGAAGGGCCGGAAAAAGAAAAGGAAGGCGGATATTTCGAATACCTGTTCGAGCCTTCCCATCAAGCGCTGTTAACCGACCTTCTGCCTAATTTCTTGTATATTCAACTGTTGGAGCACTTCTATCAGACCTCCGTGGGAGAGCACGCAGCACGCATGGCTGCGATGGAAAATGCCACCAGCAACTGCAAGGAAATGGTTCGCAGTCTTTCGCTGACATACAATAAGGCGAGACAGGCCGGCATTACCACAGAACTCATGGATATCGTAGGCGGTGCGGAGGCCCTAAGAAAATAGGTTCAGGCCGCAGGCAGCGGTCCTTTTGGACTAAGGAGGCAATAAGCCCATGAACATGGGGAAAATCGTTCAAGTCATTGGAAATGTAGTTGACGTCGAGTTTGAGGAAGGAAAGCTCCCCGAACTCCTCACTGCACTGCTCGTCACGAATCCGGGTATCGATGATCAGGAAGACAACCTTGTCCTTGAGGTTGCGCAGCATCTTGGTGACAACGTGGTGCGGACCGTCGGCATGGACACGTCCGACGGCCTGGTTCGTGGAATGCTCTGCAAAGACACCGGAAAACCGATCATGATGCCGGTCGGGAAGGCGGTGCTGGGCCGCATTTTAAACGTCGTCGGCCGACCGGTCGATGGGCTGGGTCCGGTGGGAACTGATGAGCGTATGCCTATCCATCGCGCTGCCCCGGCATTCACGGAACAGGATACCTCAGTAAAGGTGCTGGAAACCGGAGTCAAGGTCATCGACCTCCTGGTGCCTTTCCCCCGAGGCGGTAAAATGGGGATGTTCGGAGGCGCCGGCGTCGGCAAGACCGTCGTAATGATGGAAATGATCCATAACATCGCCATGCAGCACGGTGGTATTTCGGTCTTTGCCGGAGTGGGTGAGCGCACCCGTGAAGGAAATGACCTCTACCACGAAATGAAGGATTCCGGAGTTCTTCCGCGAGCCGGTCTGGTTTATGGTCAGATGACCGAACCTCCTGGAGCGCGTGCGCGGGTAGCCATCTCAGCGCTGACCGTTGCCGAATACTTCCGGGATATCGAAGGTCAGGATGTTTTGCTCTTTATTGACAACATCTTTCGGTTTACTCAGGCCGGCGCCGAGGTGTCAGCCCTCCTGGGGCGTATGCCTTCCGCCGTTGGTTACCAGCCGACCCTGGGTACGGACCTCGGCGAGTTGCAGGAACGCATTACCTCGACGACCAAGGGATCGATCACCTCGGTGCAGTGCGTCTACGTGCCTGCCGACGACTTGACCGACCCGGCCCCGGCTACGACCTTCGCCCACCTTGACGGAACCGTCGTGCTTTCCCGTCAGATCGCCGAGTTGGGCATTTATCCGGCCGTGGATCCGTTGGATTCCACCTCGCGAATCCTCGATCCTAACGTCCTTGGGGAGGAGCATTACTACACCGCTCGCCAAGTTCAGCAGATCCTCCAGAAGTATAAGGATCTCCAGGACATCATCGCTATTCTTGGCATGGACGAACTCGCCGAAGAAGACAAGGTGGTGGTGGCTCGAGCGAGAAGGATTCAGCGTTTCCTTTCGCAACCCTTCCATGTGGCCGAGGCCTTCACCGGAACTCCGGGGAAATATGTGAAGGTGGAAGAGACCGTTCGAGGCTTTAAGGAGATCTGTGAAGGCAAACACGATGATATCCCCGAACAGGCCTTCTATATGGTAGGAGCGATTGAGGAAGCGGTTGCCAAGGCCAAGGCTATGGCTGCGGCATAACCACAAAGAATGGTGAGCATATGGCCGATAAAATCTTATTGGAGATCGTCACACCGGAAAGAAAAGTCCTGAGCGAAACGGTGGACATCGTTGTGGCACCGGGTGAAGAGGGTGAATTCGGCGCCCTGCCGAACCACATCCCTTTTCTCTGCAAACTCAAAGTTGGCGAGTTGCGGTTTCGCGTGGGGGCCGTCACGCGTCATGTTGCCATAATGGGTGGCTATGCGGAAGTACTGCCCGATCATGTCACGATTCTGGCTACTGCTGCCGAGGAAGCCTCAGAGATCGATGTGGTGCGCGCTAAGGCAGCAAGGGAACGCGCCGAGCGCCGTCTAGCTGAAATCCGTGATAAGCTCGAATTTGCTCAGACCCAAGCGGCCCTGCAAAGAGCAATGGCTCGTCTGCGAATTGCGGAAAAGCGCTGATTGGTTTCTGCAATATCCTGTCCTGAAGCCCTTCCCACGGGGAAGGGCTTTTCTTTGCTTTACACTGTCACTTCCTTGTTCAATAATATTATCCCTCATTTGAGTGACTATCCGGAAGGTCTGCTATCTTTTCCACGCGAGGAGGAAAGGCGATGTGCGGGATTGTAGGTTATGTGGGCGTGAGCGACGGCAGTAACATTTTGATTGAGGGTCTGCAGCGGCTCGAATACCGCGGCTACGACAGTGCCGGAATCGCCATGATCGGTGTTGATCAAGGACTGAAGATCGTCCGTTCCCAGGGGAAAATTGCCGTCTTGAAGGAAAAACTGAAGACTGATCCGGTTTCCGGGAATATCGGAATCGCTCATACGCGGTGGGCAACCCATGGGAGACCCTCCGATGAAAATGCTCATCCCCATCGTTCCGGGCCCTTTGTGGTGGTGCACAACGGGATCATTGAAAACTACGCGGATATCAAGCAGGAGTTGGTGAGGGAAGGATTCGACTTTGCTTCGGAGACGGATACCGAAGTTATTGTGAAACTGGCCGAGCGAGAGTGGCGACGGGGTAAGTCGTTCCACGCGTCCATCCTCGATACCCTGCGGCAACTGCGAGGCAGCTATGCCGTGGTTTTTCTCAACCAGGAGCACCCGGAGGAACTCATTGCCGCGCGTAAAGAAAGTCCCCTGATTCTGGGGGTGGGCGAAAATGTCGGCTATCTGGCTTCGGATGTGCCCGCGATTCTCCCTTATACGGATAGGATGGTTTATCTGGAAGACGGCGATGTCGTTCGCCTGTCGAGAGAGGGTTACGTCGTTGAAGGTATGGATGGAACTCGGCGGGAACGGGTTCCCGTGCGCATTGACTGGAATCCGGTCATGGCTGAGAAGGCAGGATACAAGCATTTCATGCTGAAAGAAATCCATGAACAACCTCATGCCATTATCGACACCGTCCGAGGAGCCCTGGACCTGAATCGCCAAAGGGTTTCCATCAATGATCTCAACCTGACGGAGACGGATGTCAAGCAAGTCGACAAAATCGTTCTGGTTGCGTGCGGAACCTCCTATCATGCTTGCCTTGTCGGCAAATACATCATCGAGAGTATGTGCCGTCTGCCGGTTGAGGTTGACCTGGGTTCTGAATTTCGCTATCGCAAACCACTGCTGGACCAAAAGACACTCCTTGTCGCGGTGAGCCAATCCGGAGAGACCGCCGATACCAGGGCTGCTCTCCAGGAAGGCATTGATCAGAAGGCTTCTTGCAAGACGATTGTCAATGTGGTGGGCAGCAGCCTGGCAAGGATGGCCGGCGGAGTGCTCTACACCCACGCGGGCCCGGAAATTGGCGTNGCTTCAACGAAGGCTTTTACCGCCCAAGTCGCGGCGCTCTATTTGTTCAGCCTTTATTGTGCAGATGCCCTTGGGCGTATTTCTCAGGAACAACTTGCCCAACATATCCAGGAGTTGGTGGAACTTCCCCACAAAATGGAAGAGACCCTCGCAAACAGCGACAGAATCATCAGGTGGGCCAAACGATACATGCATGCTCAGGACTTTCTCTACCTTGGCAGAGGTATTCTTTATCCCATCGCTTTGGAGGGGGCGCTTAAACTAAAAGAAATCTCATACATACATGCCGAGGGCTACGCCGCCGGTGAGATGAAACACGGTCCCATCGCTTTGATCGATGAAAATATGCCGGTGGTTGTTCTGCTGCAGCAGGGCCTTCTTTATGAGAAGATGCTGAGCAACATCCAGGAGGTGAAGGCGAGGGGAGGCCAGGTGCTGGCCCTTGTTGAGGGAAATTCCGACGACAAGCTCGGTGGGGAAGACGAGCAACTGGTTCTTCCACGGACTTCCGAGTGGCTGTCGGCGATTCTTTTCGCCATTCCGCTGCAGTTGCTCGCCTACCATATTGCGGTTCTCCGTGGCACGGATGTCGACCAGCCGAGAAATCTGGCGAAAAGTGTGACGGTCGAGTAAACAGGGTCAAGTTCTACCGTTCCCCGGGGAAAGAGCTTGACATGTTTTCCGTTATTTGACTAAAATATAGACGGATATAGGCCAACGCGTGACTCATCGGTCCTCCTTGGTGTGATTCGCTGAAGTGATGGCTGCTTCGGAGATTTTTAGAACGCGAGAGGGCTCCTGATCACCACTTTGAATAAGTGGACGGCCTTTGAGAATAATCACCAGGAAAAGTTCATAACGATTGAAAGGTGCTGCAATTAGAGGACTCTGGAGAGAGAAAATTTAGGCATTGTAACCAATAGATTTTGTTGGACATGGGTATCGTGGGCTTTGGTCAAGATGCGGCAACGGTGTCGAGCTTCAAATGACCGTTGGGCATTCTAACAAGGAATTTCTAAATGGCCGAATAGGGTGCCCTTAAGGCACCGCAGGAACCGCTCCACGGCAAATGAGTTCATTGGGATGAGGAGTGGTTCCTGATGTTCCAATGAAGTTAGGGGCTCTTAACGAATGACACGGGACCCCTGCTGTGCTCGTGATTGGTGGAATGTCTCTGAGCCAACACAAAGATTAACGGGAACCGCCTCTTGCTCTGGTGCGCATATCAGGAAACTGAAAGCCTAAAAGAGCAAAGTGGTGCCCACCTGAACCCTTCGGTTCACTGCTGACCACCCACACGGCACAAGCGGGGGTTTTGTGTAAAACCTGTCTCTCTCCCTGCAGAACCATGAGATCCTTGGCTGGGTTGCCCGCCATGCAGAAAGCGTTGCTGGTCGGGGAAGGATCTCTTCGCTCGGCCCATCCTGTGAGCTTTTCCCACCAATAAACATTATCCGGTAGACCAGACGTTTTCAGCTGAATCAGGTATTGCTGCAGCTGGCAGCTTCCTGCTGTCCAAAGATTACCTTCACGTGCGGGACTTGTTCATAGGAATAGAGGCACAGATGGCTGTGGGAGAGGGATGGATCATCATGGAGTATATGTCGGGAACGCTTTTCATATTATTGGGACTCCTTATCGGGGTGGGCTTCGGCGTATTGATTCGTCGGTATTGGCTGGAGAGGCGCACCGGTCTGGTCAGGGAGCAAGCGCAGGATCTTTTGGGAGAGGCGCGCAAGGAAGCCGAAACCATAAAGAAGGAAGCTATTCTCCAAGCTAAAGACAATCTCTTCCAGATGAAGGCGGAGTTTGATAAGGAGGGCAAAGAGGCAAGAAAGGAATTTCAAAATCTTGAGAAGCGAATCCTCCAGAAGGAGGAAAATCTCGATAAGAAATCGGAAGCTCTCGATAAGCGAGATGCCGCCATCGCCAAGAGAGAAAAACAGATGGGTCAGCAGGAAAAGGAGCTGACGGAGAAAGAGAAAGAGCTCCAGTCTCTGATTGGAGAACAGCGCAAACAACTGGAAAGTCTTTCCGGGATGACCTCTGAAGAGGCCAAGGATATGCTGATCCGGGTTGTGGAGAACGAGGCGCGTCACGATGCCGCGGTTTTGGTGAAAAGGATTGAATCCGAGGCCCGGGAAGTCGCCGATCGCAAGGCCAAGAACATTATTTCCCTGGCGATTCAACGATATGCCGGGGACTATGTGGCTGAAAAAACGGTCTCGGTCGTGACCCTGCCCAACGAAGAGATGAAAGGGCGTATAATCGGCCGTGAAGGCAGAAATATCAGAGCCATTGAGGCCAGCACGGGGGTCGATTTGATCATTGACGACACCCCGGAGGCGGTTATTTTGTCCGGCTTCAATCCCATACGGCGCGAGGTGGCAAGGGTTTCCCTTGAGCGTCTGATTTCCGACGGCAGGATTCATCCTGCGCGCATTGAAGAGATCGTGGAAAAGGTCAACAGCGAGATTGACATTGCCATCCGCGAAGCCGGCGAACAGGCAGCTTTTGATGTGGGCGTGCATGGGATTCATCCGGATTTGATCAAGCTCTTGGGCAAACTCAAGTACCGCACGAGTTACGCTCAAAATGTCCTGCAGCATTCGGTTGAAGTCGCTTTTTTGTGCGGCATCATGGCGGCGGAACTCAGCTTGAACGAGAAGCAGGCGAAGCGAGCAGGCCTGTTGCATGACCTCGGAAAAGCCATCGACCACGAGACGGAGGGTCCCCACGCGACCATTGGTGCGGATCTTGCCAAGCGTCACGGAGAACCTCCGGTGATTGTACATGCGATTGCGGCCCATCACGAGGATGTTCCCACCGAAGACATCCTGGCTGTTCTGGTACAGGCTGCGGATGCCCTGTCCGGGGCCAGACCAGGGGCCAGAAAAGAACTCCTCGAGACCTATGTCAAACGGCTTGAAGATCTCGAACGAATTGCCTGTCAGTTCTCGGGAATTACCAAGGCGTATGCCATCCAGGCAGGGCGAGAACTCCGGATTATTGTGGAGAGCGGGTCAGTCACGGACGCGGACGTGGTTCTGCTGAGTCGCGACGTTGCAAAAAAAATAGAGAGCCAATTGACTTATCCGGGGCAAATCAAGGTCACGGTGATCCGTGAAATAAGAGCGGTCGAATACGCCAAATAAGGCCGCTTTCCGCGGGCTATGAGGCTCAATGTCGTTTTTTCCATCCTTCGTTGTGACCCGCCAGGCCATGGGGGTTAGAGGAGAACATGGTGCCGGAAGCGGTAAATGTGTTTGAGACCCTGAACCAGAGAGGATTTGTAGCGCAATCTACGGATCCGGAAGAGATCAGGGGGCGTCTTGAAAAGCCTGTGACTGGTTATATCGGCTTTGATCCGACGGCTGACAGCCTCCACGTGGGGAGCCTGGTCCCGATTATGGCCCTCGCTCATATGCAGCGCCATGGTCATCGTCCGGTCGTGCTCGTCGGCGGCGGCACCGGCCTGGTCGGTGATCCCAGCGGCAAGACCGAAATGCGAAAGCTCCTCAGCCTAGAGGAGATAGCGTCCAATTCGCAGGCACTGAAGGCACAGTTGTCGCGGTTTATCGACTTTTCCGACGGCAAAGCCCTGCTTGTAAATAATGCCGATTGGCTTCTTGATTTGCGCTATATTGAATTTCTCCGGGACGTCGGCAAACATTTCAGCGTCAACCGGATGCTTGCGGCGGAAAGCTACCGGCTGAGATTTGAAGCGGGTCTCAATTTCGTCGAATTTAACTACATGCTCCTCCAGGCCTATGATTTTCTCTATCTCTCCGAGCACTACGACTGCGAGCTCCAGATGGGGGGCAATGACCAGTGGGGAAATATCGTCGCGGGAATTGATCTCATTCGGCGGAAGGGAGGAAGGAATAGTTACGCCATCACTTTTCCTCTGCTCACCACCGCCTCGGGAGCCAAGATGGGCAAGACGGCAGCGGGCGCGGTCTGGTTGAGTGCCCAGCGGACCAGCCCTTTCGACTTCTATCAGTTCTGGGTGAATACGGATGATCTGGATGTGGAGCGCTTTTTACGGCTCTACACGTTCCTCCCCTTGCCGGAAATTGAAGTGGTGCGGAGGCTGGAAGGACAAGAATTGAACGCCTGCAAAACCATCCTCGCCTACGAAGTAACCGCACTGACTCATGGCCGCGACCAGGCCGTTTCAGTCTTTGAAGCGGCGAGCGGGATTTTCGGCCGAAGGGACTTGTCCGGGGAACTTCTTCCGTCATCTTCAATTCCTCGTGAGGCCAAGAAAGAAGTCTCGGCGATCCCCACCTCGGAAATAGCGCTTCACCGTTTGGATGCGGGCATTCCGGCCTTCCAGCTATTTGCTGAAATCGGGCTCTGTCTGTCACGCGGCGCGGCACGGCGCCTGATCGAACAGGGGGGAGCGTATGTCAACGAAGAGCGCCTCCATGAATTCGATGCTCTCATTGGCTGCCGTCATCTGACGGCGGATGGGATTCTCCTGAAAGCAGGCAGGAAAAGGGTTCACCGGATAAGAGTTCAAGGCTGAAGGTTTTTGAAAGCTTTTGCGTTTTCCTGTCAACTTTTCTGTTGACATTAGAAATGTGAAAGGGTAAATTCGTAAGTCTCCTCAGCGGGGGCAATGTTCTTTGGAAACTAGATAGTGACAACGTGCTGGGCCTTTAATCGAGGTTTAGAGGGAAAGAACTGGAGAGTTTGATCCTGGCTCAGAATGA
>JGI20214J51088_10003436_pt1 | contig 10424 bp, 8 predicted proteins | sample WetSurMetagenome_FD_51088 | JGI IMG/M metagenome (IMG submission 51088) | reverse complement strand
AGAGCATAACGAACCCGGCAACTGCGAGGGAAGAAGCGACCAGCGCGGTGCTGACATTCCTTGGCGAGGTGTTGAAATCCTCGACGATCCCGCCGATCTAAAAGGGAAAAGCGTAAACGTTGAAACCATCTGTATCTGCGCTAATGCAATGACCACCTCGGCTGCCAGGAAAAGGAAGACAACGGTAAAGACATATATAGACCAGATCGGGACTTTATCCATCAGGTTGATTTCGGTCATTTAATCCCTGCTTTTTCGAAGGATGTTTTTCGGGATTTCGCGTGAACTACATCCCGACTGGATACCCTGGTCCTAGAGGGATGCCCAATACGAACCAAAGGACAAAGAGCAGTACCCAGGCGATGGTTATTACAATGGTATACGGCAGCATCAAGGCAATAATGGTGCCGATGCCGGTCTTCTTTGTATAACCCTGCGCCACGGTGATGATGAAAGGTAAATAAACCATCAGCGGCGTGATCACGTTTACAGGTGAATCACCTACCCGGTAAGCGGCTAAAACGGTCTGCGGGGTCGTGCCCAGGCGGGTGAAGATAGGGATGAAGACCGGCGCGAAAATGGCCCACTTTGGAACCACTCCCGGGATGATGATATCCAGGAGCATAATAACGATAATGAACCCTATGAGCAGGGGCAGCGCGCCGATGTTGGCGCGTTCCAGTAAATCTGCCATCGCGACAGCTGCGACGGTTGGCATATTGGAGTAATTGAAGAAGGCGATAAATTGGCTGATCATGAGGAGCATGAAAATCAAGCCGGCCAGGCTTGAAAAAGTTTTGGTGATGGCAGCAATCACCTCATTGGCTGTTTTCATCGTACCGGCAGCTTTGCCATAAGCGATGCCCGCGACCAGGAACAGCATGGTAATAACGAAAAGCAGACTGTCCATGAGGGGGGAGTTGGGACCAGTCGCGGCAGAAGCATGCAGTGGTGCACCAGCCGGGACAGAAAGCAAAAGGATCAGCGCAATGAAAACCAGGACTGCGATGCCGGCGGCTTTCAGACCGCGGGATTCGGCCGGGGTAAGATCACTCTGCTCGGCGGCATTCGCAAGATCGGTATGCTCAGCGTCCGGTACGTACTTGCCCAGCCGGGGTTCCACGATCTTCTCGGTGACTGCTGTAGCGACGATCGCGATAATTATCGATGAAGCGATCATGAAGAAATAATTCGCAGCCATGGTGAGCGGAGCGCCGCCGGTCAGCCCGATGGCTTCATTCGTGATTTCGGTGAGCATGCTGTCGATGGGTGTGAAAATAATATTTACAGCAAATACCGCACTGACTCCTGCATAGGCTGCCGCCATACCTGCCAGGGGATGACGGCGCAAGGCGACGAACGCAGCCGCTCCCAGGGGAATCAGGATCAGATAACCGGCATCCGTCGCAACACTGGTAAGCACACCCACAAAAACAATAATGAAGGTAATCATGTTACGGGGTGCCACCTTCACCAGCTTGCGAATGAGCGCTGACATCATCCCGGCGGCTTCTGCCACACCAGCACCCATCATCGCGATGAATGTTATGGCCACCACACCAAAGCCTTGAAAATTGGTCACAAACGAGGTGAAAATGAAGCGGATCCCTTCGGCGGTAAGCAAGCCTCTAACCGGGATGGTCCGTTCCTCCAATTGAAAATCATCCTTGGTGGTTAAATCAGGAGCCAGCATCCCGGGCTGGGTCGTATCCTCGTAATAGACCACATTTAAAGCAGGTGGCACTGGCACCGCGATTTGCTCGGTGACACTTACCCCCGCCCAGGCCAGGATCTGGGAAAGGACAATCACGAATATGATCAGGTAGAGAAACATGAGCACAGGGTGGGGAACCTTATTTCCCACTTTCTCAATAATGTCCAGCCATGATCCACTTTTTTTTGTTTTCTCGGCCACTGCAGCTGTTGTCATAACAACCTCCATCCAATGTGCGAATCAATCATTCACGAATTACGGCATATTTTCGTAAACAACCGTCCCATGTTATTTTTGATAGTTTTTCAAGAATTCAACCAACAGGCGCACACCCACACCGGTTGCACCCGAAGCATCGTAGGGCTTGAGGGGGCGGTCGTTCCAGGCTGTACCGGCGACATCCAGATGTGCAAAGGGATAATCGCCCGTGAAGGCAGCCAGGAACGCGCCGGCTGTAATGGATCCTGCGGGACGTCCGGCAAGATTTTTGAGGTCCGCAATCTCGCTTTTGACCATCTGGTGGTATTCCTCCCACATTGGGAATTGCCAGACGCGCTCTGCGGATGCTTCTCCAGCCCGAATAATTTGATCCGCCAGGTCCTGGTCGGTGGTGAATAGGCCAGTGGCATGCGAACCCAAAGCGATGATAATTGCGCCGGTGAGGGTGGAGAGCTCGACAATGGCTTTCGGGTTATAACGCTGCGCGTAGAAGAGCGCATCGGATAGGATGATGCGACCTTCAGCATCGGTATTGAGCACTTCGATCGTCTTTCCGCTCAGGGATTTCACAATATCACCAGGGCGGTAAGCGTTCGAGCTGGGCATATTTTCGGCTGCGGAAACCAACCCAACAAGATGCAAGGGGAGTTTGAGCTCAGCGGCTGCCTGCATGGTGCCAAAGACCGCCCCTGCACCGCCCATATCCGATTTCATGGTTTCCATCGCTTCGGCTGGTTTGAGGGATAAACCGCCAGAGTCGAAGGTTAAGCCCTTACCGACCAGGCAGATGGTGGGCGTTCCCGGTTTGGCTTCCCCGTATTCCATGATGATGAAGCGCGGCTCATGTTCAGAACCTTTGCCCACTGCGAGGATGCCACCGAAACCCTGTTTGATCAATTCAGCCATATCCAGGACGGTCACCTTGAACCCAAGTCGTTTCCCGAGCTTGATCGCCTCTTCCCCCATTTCAGGTGGGTGCATGGCGTAACCGGGTCCATTGACCAGGTCGCGGGCAAAATTAACCCCTTGGGCGATTATCTGCCCTTCGGAGACCCCTGCAGCGCTCTTCTGATTCGACTTTGTGAAAATGGTCGCTTTCCCGACCTTAAATGTTTGTTCTTCACTCAACCCGGTGCGATACCGCCAGAACCGATATGCACCCAATTCGATCCCTTCAGCGAATGCCTGGGCAGCGGATTGCGGATCGACCCCAATTTCACCATTCACACCCACGGTGATGACATCCACCTTGAGTTTTTGAGCTTCCTTGATGGCAGTGGCGCTTTCCCGGCGGATCATTTCCGGAGAAGCTTTTTCACTCTTCCCCAGGCCGACAAGGAGAAGCCGTTTTGGCACAATTGCTCCCCGGGGGTAAAGCAGGAGGATCTTACCGGTCGAACCGGAGAAATCCCCAGCTTCCAACAGTGGGGAAACCGAAGATGGCAGAGGAATATCCTCAAAGCAGCCCAGCACGGCCAGGTCGCTTTCTGCCTGAAGGATATTACCGGGGTCAATTTTTATTTCCATGGTATCTCCTTTATGATAAAAAAAGAAATTTGCAGGTTAATTCCGGGTCAAGAAACCATTATTCCCGGAGATCACTGAATTCCTCACCCTTGGTTCCTGCCACCCGAGGTCGCAATGAGGTGATTAAGGGGTTCAAGAGAGCTGTTCTGAGGGTGTTGAACTTCCTCCAATTTACAAAATAAACAAGGCTCATATCATTAAGCCTTCCCGGCTATTACATCACCTGGTTCCGATTCCAAATCGGGAACCTCGCCCGGCGTATAGCCAGGCAAGCCTCCGGCGGGGATGATGGCCAGGACTGCGATACCGGCAAGAACCAGGAAGGAGATCTTGAGCGCCTGAAGCCGCGCCAGGACGGTGATATCCACAACTTCGGTTTCCTGTGCGGGAGTTAGATCGGTATTTATTAAGACTTCCTCAAGTTGCTCGTTGCTGATGAAATCGATCTTTTCAAGATAGAGCTGTTCATCCATGATCGTTTCGGTGATCACCGGGCTCTTCGTCAAGCTATTGATGATGATCAGGCTGAGCAGGGTGACCGAAAGGACGCTGGCGAGAGCGGTACCCAAACCTGTGGCCAGGTTGTTGGTTGTACCGCGCAACGCGCCAACATCCCCCGCCAGGTGTTTTGGTGAGGCTGAAACGAGCACATTGAACACCAGAGTCAGCAGCGCACCTTCCCCAAGTCCAATGACGATCAGACTGGCGACCACCAGCGGGGTGCCCCAATCATTCCAGATGGTGATCGAGAGCATCACCAACCCTATGGCGACCACGCCAAATCCAATTCTGCCGATCATCCTCGAAGACCAGCGGTCGAAGAGGCGCACGACCAGCGCGGTGGCAGCGAAAATAGCCAGCGAATAGGGAATGACAGCGACAGAGGTCTGCAGGCTGGTCTGCCCCTGAACGATCTGGATGTAAAGCGGAATGAGGAAGTTGATCGCTGGACCGAGTGCTGCGATGATGAAAAGACAGAAAGTCGCGGCTTTCTCCTGCGGAGAGTCCAGCACTTCGAGGGAGATCAGCGGGGTCTTATTTTCTTCCGCGCGCCGCTTCGTCCAGGCAAAGAAACTCTGTCCGAGCATCACCCCGCCGATGATCATGATGGGGGAAAGAGAAATCCCCAGTACACTGACCGGTGATTCCGGAGAGGCCAGCAGAATACCCCAGGCTTTTAATTGGTTGAAGCCGATGCTTATCAGAATGATGGCAAGCGCAGCGAGCAGCGCACCTACCCAATCGATCTTCAATCCTTCGTATCGCTCCACTGGATTCAGTTTGAAGCTCAACAAGAGCACAAAAACCGCGATCACAGTGATAAGGCCAAATCCATACCGCCAGGAGAATAAAGTGCCGAGAATGCCGATCACAAGGAATGCCAGCACACCGGCAATTGCCTGCGCAGCCCCCAACAAACCCAGGGATTGCGATTGCTGTCCGCCTTTGTAGTGATGCGCGATCATCACAACTAGGGTGGGCACCAGGATCGCCGCTGCCAGACCCGCGATGACCTGCATCCCGATCATCATCTGCGCATTGATACTGAGCGCCATCCCGACCATCGCGAGCCCGTGCAGGATCACGCCGATCTGGAACGCAATCCGGGAGCCGATCACCTTGCCGAGCTTGGCGCCAAGCATGACGAACCCTGCCACCGCCAGCGAATAGGCGACCAAAGCGGTGCTCACACTGCTGGGGGAGGTGTTGAAATCCTCTACGATTCCGCCGATCGAAACCGGCAGCGCGCTGACGTTGAATCCCATCTGGATCTGCGCCAGTGCGATGACCACCATGGGCAGCCAGGATGCTTTAATAATAGAGGTGAATTCAGATGAAGGATAAGATTTATCAGCCATATACTGTTCCTCAGGTACCCAGGATTGTAGCGGATATCATTACAGATAGCAATCAACAATATCTTTACTAAAAAGATAAAATTCAGAATGAATATTTTTATGTTCCTCAGAAGGGTTTTTTATTCCCTGTCTGGTTATCATGTAAAATCAACAGATCGACTTTTAAAGGATATCCATGAAACCCGCTTCACCCAAGGTAATCCTAGCCCTCAACTACCTCATCTTTCTCTTCTTCGGCATGTTCATGGGTGGGATCGGCACGGTCTTTAATGAACTCGCCCTGCGCACCTCCTCCACCCTCACTGCGGTGGGCGGGATCATCACCTTCCTTTTTCTGGGCTCGCTGCTGGCGCAGATCGTCGCCGGTCCGCTTACCGACCGCTACGGGCATCGCAACCTCCTGGTGGTCTCGCTCGTCATCCTCGGGTTGGGCGTCATCCTATTCACGAACGCGCGCAGCCTGCCCATGATGCTGGCTCTGGTGTTCATCACGGGCATGGGGCAGGGTGGAGTGGATATCGGCTCCAATCTAGTAGTCTCAGACGCAGCGGGGGAGAAAAATACCGGCGCATTGAACCTGCTCCACTTTTTCTTCGGTGTGGGCGCGTTCATCGGTCCGGCGCTGATCGGATTCGCCATTGCTTCCACGGGGTCCGGGTTATTGATACATTGGATCGCAGCGGGCGGGTTGATCCTGTTGGGGATCACTTTATTCTTCCTGCTCAAAGACCATGGAACCGAAGAGAAAACTTTGGATAAGAATAAGGCTAAGGCAGGCCAGGGGTACCGCATTTACCTCTCGCCCATTCTGTGGCTTTTCGGTGTGCTCCTGCTCGTCTACGTGGGGATCGAATTCGGCCTGGGAAGCTGGATCACGAATTACATAACCATCACCACCAGCGTGGCGCTGGAATACGGCGCGCTGGCCACCTCGGCATTCTGGGGGGCATTGGCGCTTGGCCGCCTGGCAGGCGCCGCGGCCAGCCGCAGGCTCAGCCGCATGCAATTGATGATCGCCGCGACAGCCAGCAGCCTGGCGGGGGCGATCGGGATGGTGCTCGCCAGCGGATCCATCTGGCCGAGCGTGATCTGCATCGCCTGGATCAGCTTTTCCTTCGGAACCGTATATCCCACCACGCTCGCCTACACCATCTCGGTCTTTCCAAAAGAACAGGGAAAAGCGGTTGGGTTCCTGGTGGCGCTGGGCAATATCGGCGGGATCAGCCTCCCGTGGCTGGCAGGTATCCTTCTGGTCACATCCTCCGGCCTGGCGTATGGCGGATTTATCACCCTGCTCATCCTGGCGATGCTGGGAATCCTATTCGCCCTCCAAAAAGCCCTAAGCTCCCGGAATTCTCCTGCCGAATAAAGAGCGTTCCAAGGTCACTCAATGACCTGGATTTCCCCGGTTCGGAATGTGAGGTACCCCGGCAGGGAGGAAATGATCTTCTTCGCCTCGACCGATCCGATCCATTGGAATAATTTCTTCAAAGCGCCTTTTTGCGCGTTCTCTGTCAGTGCGGCAAGCTGGTAAGATTCGAGAGTGAGGGCGATGAAATCCAGCCCCAGAGACCGGGCGGAAGCTTCCAGCCCTAAACCGGTGTTGACCCCTCCCTCGGCGATCATCTGGGCAACTTCGGAGTGCGTAGAGCGCTCTTGGTCATACCCGTCGATTTTAGCGGTTTTCACCCCTATCGATCGAAGCTGGTGATCCAACCATACCCGAGTCCCCGAACCCGTCTGGCGATTGATGAACTTCACCCCCGGCTTCGCAAGGTCTTCCAACCCATGGATCGACAGGGGGTTACCTGGGGGAAGGATCAAGCCCAGGCTGCGCTCAGCCAGGGTGAGCAGAGTGACACGCCTTCCAGGCAGCAGGCGACGGATGAAGGGGCCGTTGTAGCTGGCTGTTTCGGCATCCCAAAGGTGACAACCCGCCAGATCGGCTTTGCCTTCCTCCAGAGCGATCAATCCGCCCAGGCTGCCGCAGAAAATAAGGCTGATATTTACTGATGGATTCATAAATTCAAACCGCGCCGTGATCCGGGCGACTGCCAGGTCATGGCTCCCAAAAAAGCGCAATTCACTTTCAGCGTGCCCCACAGGCTCCGCTTCGGCCACCCGGAACCGGTCGATTGCGTGCTGAAAGGCTTGCTCAATATCCGCGGGCGTAAACCCGGAATTCACCGCTTCCAGGATGTAGGATTCCGCTTTGTGGATTAGCGCGGTTCTCCGCAGGGGGACATCCGCGCGGGAGGTGGGTGTGGACGCCACCCTTGTTCCCAGCCCCGACCGGCTGGTCACCAAACCCTCCCGAGCCAGCTCCTGGTATGCCCTCTGGATGGTACCCTGGGTGCAGCCCCACTGTTCGGTCAGTTCCCGGATGGTGGGCAGCTGGTCGCCGGGTTTCAACCGCCCTTCCAGGATTTCGAGGCGGATCGAATCCGCGATCTGATGATAAAGCGGTCCGTTCATGGACTTAGTATAGGTTTGCAGCGTGGTATTTTCAAGATGGGAAAAATCTCTGTGTTTATAGTATACTTTATGGGTTACAAGAATACAATACTATTATGACCAACGATTTCGCCCAGATCGTCACGCTCACGTTTTATGTCTCCGGTTCAGCACTTCTGATCAGCGCTCTGATCGGCATCCCCCTGGGCGCCTGGTGGGGGTTCCATCCCTTTCGTGGCAGAAAGATGACCACGGCTCTGCTATACACCGGCATGGGATTGCCGCCGGTGGTGGTGGGGCTTTTCGTTTATCTGATGCTTTCGCGTAGTGGGCCGGTGGGGGGATTGAATTCACCTTTCTTGCCCCGGCTTTTCACCCCTGGTGCGATGATCCTGGCCCAGGTGATCATTGCCTTCCCGGTGGTGGCGGGGTTGACTATGGCTGCAGTGATGGGTGTATCACAGGCTATGCGCTGGCAGATCATGGCGCTGGGGGCGGATAGAGCCCAGACCATACGCGCGGTTTTGTGGGAGGCGCGCCGGGGGGTGGTGCTGGCGCTGGTAGCTGGATTCGGCGCGATCATTTCCGAAGTTGGCGCGGTGATGCTGGTAGGCGGGAACATTGCCGGGAAAACACGCGTGCTAACCACCGCAATTGTGCTGGAAACCCGGCAGGGGAATTTCCTGTTCGCGCTGCAGCTTGGGATTGCCTTGCTGATCATCGCGTTCATCATCAATTTCGCTGTTGTGCTCATCCAGGAAAAGGACGGGCAGGGGTGAGCAAATCCATGTATCAATTGGAAAAAGTCACCCGGGTATTTGACCAGAGATTCTCCCTGATGGTGGATTCTCTTCGAGTCAACAAAGGCGACCGCCTTGTGCTGGTGGGACCCAGCGGATCGGGAAAGAGCACCCTTTTACGGCTGCTGAATTTCCTCGAGCCACCCACCCACGGTAGCATCACCTTTGAAGGCGTGTCTTACAGTAGAGAGAAAATGCCTCCCCTGGAGGTGACCCGCAGGATCACAACGGTCTTTCAAAGCCCACTACTGTTGGGTATGAGTGTTCTCGAGAACGTCTGCTGGGGATTGAAACTACGAAAAATTGCGGACCCGGAGGAAAAGTCGATCGCTGCTTTAGCCCTCGTGGGTATGGCGTCATTCGCCAAAAAGAATGTCAGATCATTATCCGGGGGAGAGGCGCAACGGGTGGCACTGGCCAGGGCGATCGTCCTTTCGACGGATGTGCTCTTGCTGGATGAACCCACCGCCAACCTGGACCCTTACAACGTCAGTCTGATCGAATCCATCGTGAAGAAATTAAATGAAGAGAAAGGAACGACGATATTGATGGTCACCCACAATGTCTTCCAGGCGCACCGGCTGGGAACCCACGCCGCGCTAATTCTGGATGGCCGGATCGTCGAGCATGGTTCGGTGGAAAAATTCTTCACAAAACCTGAGGATACACGCACCTCCGCGTTCACCCGCGGCGAAATGGTGTATTAAATTTCAATTTTGGAGGAAGAAATGAAAGGCAAGATTCAATTTTTGTTGTCCATTGGCGTGCTTTGTGCATTTTTACTAGCCGCCTGCGCTCCGGCAGTTACCCCCACGGCTGTGCCAGCAACCGAAGCGCCGCCTGCCCCAACCGAGGCTCCCAAGCCCACCGAAGCAGCGACTGCTGTTCCCGTGACAAAGACGCTGACCCTGGCCACTACCACCAGCACCCAGGATTCCGGGCTGTTGGATTACCTGCTGCCTATGTTCACCCAGGAAACCGGGATCGGTTTTGACGTGGTTGCAGTCGGTTCTGGACAGGCGCTTCAACTGGGAAAGGATGGAAATGCGGATGTGCTGCTTGTCCATTCACCCGCGGCTGAAAAGGATTTCATGGCAGCCGGCGACGGTGTTAGGCGCGAGGATGTGATGTATAACGACTTTGTGATCGTTGGACCAGCCTCCGACCCGGCCGGGGTGAAAACCGCCGCATCCGCCAAGGAAGCTTTCACCAAGATCGCGGACTCAAAATCTCCCTTCATCTCTCGCGGTGATAAATCCGGGACGAACACCAAAGAGCTGGGCATCTGGAAGTCCGCGGAAATTGACCCGACCACCACTGGTGGTGATTGGTACATTTCCTCCGGACAGGGCATGGGTGACACGCTGACCATGACCGAGGAAAAACAAGCCTATACCCTCAGCGACCGCGCCACCTACCTAACCCGCAAGCAAAATGGGTTGGAGCTTGAAATCCTGATGGAAGGCGATAAAGCCCTGCTCAACCCGTACGGGGTGATCGCTGTAGATCCAGCCAAGAACCCTGCCATCCAGAACGACCTGGCCAACCAGTTTATCGATTGGCTGATCTCGGTTCCCACCCAGGAAAAGATCGCCCTTTTTGGGGTCGATAAGTACGGGCAGACACTCTTCAATCCGAGCTCGATGCTTTATAAGGAAGCCAAGGGGCTTCTCCCGACGCCAACACCGTAAAAAAGTTGAAAAGTTGATTGGTTGAATGGGTATTTAAAAAAACCGCCCGGGAAACCGGGCGGTTTGATTGGCGGAGAGGGAGGGATTTGAACCCTCGACACCTTTCGATGTACACGCTTTCCAAGCGTGCGCGCTAAGCCAGACTACGCGACCTCTCCCT
>JGI20214J51088_10003435_pt1 | contig 10425 bp, 10 predicted proteins | sample WetSurMetagenome_FD_51088 | JGI IMG/M metagenome (IMG submission 51088) | reverse complement strand
GTTATGGATGAGTTCTGGCGAGTCGTCGAGTTGGTGACGAGGCAGAAGCCCAAGCTCCCGCAACCTATCGTGGAAAACAAGAACAACAAAACGATGACTTCAACTGGAACTTAGTTATTCAACTCAATCCTAGCTGTTCCTTGACAGACTGAACTTCCATTGCCGTTAAGCTTCTGGGGTAGTTGTAGATGGGTCCGCTGGGTTTCTCGTTGTAGAAGGGGCGGTTGCAGTCGGGGCACCCCGCGGTCTGGAAGGGTTTCCCGCTTTCTATCATGTGGGCAAGGGATTCGTTGGCAACACCAAAGTCCACGATTCTGCCTTCCGCGTCAAACCGCATGTCCTCCACCCTAACGACACCATTGATAATGAGGTGCCGTGCAACTTGCACGCGCCTGTAAACTTCCACCTTAGGCTGATTGCGTTCAGCCAGCGCCGTTCCAGCGACAGGTGTGAACGTGAAGAGTCCCACGTGTACGCCCATGTCTACGCACTGCTGTACCATTCGCGCGGCTTCCTGCTCAGTTTCGCCTAAGCCGACGATGAGGTGGGTGCTAACGTTGCCCTCGCTGAAGACACCGACGGCGGTGCGCAGGAGCAAGAACTCGTCGCGCCACTTGTACGGTCCACCCGCCGCCGCGCCCTTGACTTGGTTGAATAGTTTTTCGGTGGCTGCATCCACCGCGATGCCCACTCGGTCCACGCCTGCGTGGGCGAGGCTCCAAAGGTTCTGGCTGTTGAGTGGTTGGCAGGAAACTGAAACGGGCACAGCAGTTTTCTGCTTAAGGGCTTGGACGAAAGCGCAGACTTCGCCGAAGACCTGCGGGTAATTCAAAGCTTGAATGCAGACACGCTTAATTTTGCCAGCTTGTACCGCTTGCGCGAGGCCTCCCAGCACGGCTTGGGTGTTGAAAACGGGCCAAGTTACGCGGCTGAGGAGTTCCGCTTTGCTCTGGCTGCCTTTAGCTTGGGGGCAGAAACCGCAGTTCGCGGTACATTTGCCCTGCTTGTAAGTCATGAGGTAAGCGGTGGTGGGTTCAGCGTCAAGTTTGCCTTCAAGAAGTCCAAGGACGGTTGCTGTGCCGGTGGATACTCTGATTTGCGGGGGGAACGGTTCGGGTTGGGGTTGTGGTTTTTGAGCCAAGCGGTTTCCCTGCCGTATGGATTTGTTGCAAGGTACATATTAGTTTAGCCTGAAAAAGAGCTTCACGGTTTGGCTTGCGGTTTTCTGATGGCTTCCCGCAAGACTTACCGGAGGAGCGTAGCTTTGGCGGACAACTTAAATTGACTGAAGGGCACCTATGCTTGATGCTTCCATTCAAGAACTCTGCAGCAAAGCTGTCATCTTTTCTCCCGTTCGGGTCGTTGGATAGAGACCTGAAAATAATATTTATCAGCAACTTGCTGGCTGCGTTTGGCGACGGCTTCGTCGTTTACCTTCTGCCCTTGTTCATCCGTGGCTTGAACGCGACACCCGAAAACGTGGGACTGCTGTACACTTTGTCAACGTTGGCTGCGGCTTTGACGCTGATTCCAGGCGGGTTTTTGGCGGATAGGTTTGACCGCAAAAAAATCTTGCTTCTCAATTGGTTGCTGTGGATTCCTATTCCAGTCAGTTTCTTCTTTGCAACCGACTGGACCCAGCTGATTATCCCCATGTTCGTGTATGGCATTACCCTTTCCGCTTCAGCGTCAAGCGCGTACATTCTGGCGCATTCTAAGGAAGGAAAGATGTCTTCCGCATTCACGACATTGGGCGCGGCGTATTCGGTGGGGTACATTTTTTCTCCTTTGGCGGCTGGGTTTTTGTCTTCGATGTTTGATGTGCGCTCCACCTTCGTTTTCACTGGTGTCTTCTACGCTCTTGCTGCGCTTGCGTTAATTCCAATAAGGAGTCAACGTCCACCCAAAATTGATGCTGCAAACAAGCAGATGGGACCAGCTGTTTCTGCGCCAAGGTCGAACCTGCGGGTTCTGTTCGGCGTCGCCGCATTGTTTGGCACCATGATGTTCACGTTCACCCTCATTTCCGCGTTGGTACCACAGTTCTTAGGCGACGTGAACCACTACAACACAGCCAGCATTCTCAACATCGGCGTCGTTTACTATGTGGGCGCGTTTGTTCTGGCGTTTGTTGTGGGGAGATTCGGTGATAGGTATGGCAAGACTTCAGCCATCTCGTTTTCAATGATTCTCTTAGCCTTAGGCTTAGCAATCTTCATAGCTTTTGGAACGTTCAATTTCCAGATGGTGTCGGCTTTCCTCAGAGGCGTCTCTTTCCCGATGTGGGCATACGTAGGCGTAATGGCTGGGTCGATGGCGCCTGTTAAACAGCAGGCAAGGTGGATTTCAGTGGTTCAGTGGGCAACCAGAGTAGCGGGGGTTCCAGCGGCTTTCATCGGTGGCTTACTCTATGAAAACTCCAGCACCTTACCCTTCATCGTATGCATAGCGGTGGTTTTGATGCTGTCAGTTCTGGTTAATTTGAAGTTTTTCAAAAACAAGACGCAGAATTAAATTGGATTTCAGACAAGAAATCGCCTGAATCATCGGGGTAAGTGGATAATGCTGGAAACCTGTGCAGGACAGGTTGCTAGCTTACTTTTTGCCTGTTTTTGCCTCGTGCTTGGCTTTCTTGGCTTTGTTTTTCTTTTCGAGTGAGGGCATGTTAATTCACCATAAATATGGTGCATGTTCCATGCTTAAAAAACTTTGCACAGAGGCTCGAAAGTGAAGGAAACTCGCTTGGGGTAAGAAAATACAAATTGGGGTGAAAAATTATTTTATGGGCAATTTTTAAATTTGTGGGTGAACATAACACATTGGGAATTGCTATGTCCGTTGTTGAAATCGATGAGAGAGGAAGAATGACAGTCCCGAAGAATATTGGCCTTAGAAAATCTCGGGCAATAGTCATACCGGCAGGTTCCTTTTTCGTCACCATACCTCTTCCAAAAACTCCGCAGAAAGAAGCGCAAAATTGGTTATCTACTATCAAGGAACGCAGAGAACTGAAGAACGAAGCTGAGAGACTTGCCAGAGAAGATGCAGTAAAACGTGCAAAAAGGCGACGACAACTTTGATGATTGAGACTGATATGCTGTATGCTTGGGTCAAGAAATCAGACTGGCTAAAACCAACAGCCACCAAGCTCATTTCAAGAATTTCTAATGGCGAATTCGGTTCAGTCTGTGCTTCGCGGGAAGCGCTGCACGAAATATACTATGTCTCGAGAGAGGAAGGGGTATCTGCAGACGAGATAATTGCAAGGGTGGCTGCCTTAACAGCGATAGAGAACTTGACTTTCCTGGAAACCACATTTCACGTTGACCTGCTAGCTTTAACTCTGATGAGACAATATGGATTAACCTCCGTTTTCGACGCTTATTATGCCGCAACAGCCCTTAACCAAGTTGAAGACCACACCATAATCTCAACAGAAAGCGTTTTCGACACTATTCCAGGAATAAAAAGAATTGACCCCCGCAAAATATGAAGCCACCACAAAAGCCCAACACCCGCTTTGCGCAAGTGGGCTGCAACCTTGACTAAGGAATCAAGTAGACCCCCCTGCAAACTCTATCGTGGCTTTTTATAGGGGGATAGGGAGGCTTTGGAGAGCAACAAAATCGCGGAACACATAGAATTCGTTGCAGTTTCTATAAATAGGGGGGCTATAGAAGAAAAATCGCAGCAGTACAGGTTTATGTGCCTTGTTTTTCAGCGTATTTTTCTTCAGTTTGGATTCTGTGGATGTTGTTGTAGGCGCAGAATGGAATCACTTTGAGGTTGGGTGTGACGTAATGCACTACGCATCGTTGCACTCGGTTTACGTCGAAAGTGTAGCTGTCCATGAAAGCCATGCAGCCTAACAGGAAAATTCGTCTGCGTATGGGACCAAGTGACTGGTAACTTGGAGAAACAAACATTTTCAAGATTGCCTTCATCAACGTAAAGATCCCGACTTCTTTAGTTACCAGCAGCATGTTCATTGAAATCGTGGAAGACAGAAACAACGTGGCAAGTAGGGAAAACTTGCTTTGGTCCTCCACGTTCTGAGCTGTTTTAAGGATGCCTTTGAAGAACTTGTCGAAGCTAACAAAGTGGTTAATCGGGATCATTTTACCGCTTTTAGAAACGTACACCCAGTTCACAATGCCGCAATGTGGACTGCAAGAGAACAAAGGCCAAGGTTTCTTCATGAATTTCCGCATTATCTTTATGGGCGAACTCATCACCGACATCGGAAACAAATCGGTCTTAGCAATTTCTCCACCTGTTTGAGCTTCCACTTGCTCTGCAAAACGCCAATCACGCCAACCATCTTGAAAAGGATTATCAGTTGCACGACCAGTAAACGCGATAGGCTGAAAAATCAAGCCACGGATAATATCTGAGTTGGCTGCAGCGAATTTTATGATTTTCCCCACTTCTTGATCGTTGAAGCCATTCATCAGAGTAGTAACCAAGATAACTTCCATGTCGAGTTTGCGGCAAACCTCAATCGCTTTGAATTTGCTCTGCAGCATCTTGCGTCCGCGAACCTTCTGGTAAAACTCGTCACGAAAACTGTCAAACTGCAAGTAAACAATGTTCAAACCTTCCTTCTTGAGTTGTGCAGCGCGTTCAGGAGATTCCGCGATGTGAATCCCGTTTGTCGCAAGTATAGTCATGAATTTCAGTTTGTGGGCAGCAGCGATGATTTCGTGCATGTCTTCCCTTTCCAGCGGTTCCCCACCTGAAAACAAAATTGCAGGAGGTTTCGGATTCCGCTGACTCAAGAACGTCAAGATGTTAACAAGTTCATCTTTGGTTGGCTCATAATCCACGATGTGATCCGAAAAAGTGGAGAAGCAAACGGCGCAGCGCAGATTGCATTTTTTGGTAACGTCAATCACGCCGATTACTGTATCTGAAACGTGACCATTACATGACTCACAAGTGTAAGGGCAACCATCCGCTTTCTTGGAACCTTTGGCTTCCTCAAAATACTTGAAGAAATCATAATCTTCCGTGAAGTTGTAGACGTTTGAGCTCTGCCAATGTGTAGCTGTAAAAACGCCGTGCTCGGGACATTTTTTGGTGATTAGGATTTTGCCGTCTTTGTGGGTTAGTTCTGCATCGATTTCTTTTTGGCATTCTGGACAGATGCTTTTTGTTTTGGTCACAGTAATCCTCCGATGATGGGTGAAATGCCTTGCAGTATCAGAGCCAAAGGCAGCAGAATCATAGACATCGTTACCATTCGTTCATACTTGCGCACATTCGCAACATTCGAAGCAGAAACTACCAAACGAATAGAGGAATAAATCAGGATGACACTCCAAACCAGAATCAACGGCAAATAGTACACGCTAAATTTGCCCAGCAGAAACGGCAAAGGAGCCAACAAACCGCAAGCCACAAAGAAGGCAGCTGCAACTTTCGCTGCGCGACTTACCCCGATTTTCTGGGGCAAAGTGGGATAACCAACTTTTGCGTCGCCTTCCAAACTTAAAACATCACGCAGCACGTTTCCGCCAATGGTTCCACACGCAATAGGATACAGACTCAGCGAAGCCAAACTCAAAGCAGAAAGACTTATCACGTTTGCACCTAAAGTCACAGCTTCACCATACAAGAAAGCAGTGCCAGTGAGAATACCAACAATTACGTTCGCAGCTAAACCTGACTTGCGCTTCACAAACGCAGAGTAAACCACCAAAACCACAGAGTCAGCTAACAAAATCATGAGGCTCAAATGATTAATCAAGGAAGCTAAACCTAACCCAAGCAAAAATAAAACCACTGACACCGCAACTACTTGCCGAAGCGACAATGCACCAGACGGAATTGGACGTTTCGGCTTAATCACTGCATCGCTTTCGCGGTCAAAATAGTCGTTTATGCTGAACCCTGCAGAAGTCACAAACGCCATCGAAAAGAAAGTCAACAGGAAAATCCAAGGGTTCAGCGAACCTTGAGTGGTGAGGATGGCAAACGACGTGAGAACAGCTAAGCCACCAGTCATCATCCAATATGGAAGTCTCAGGAGCGCAAGGACGCCTTTGGCTGGAGTACTGCTCATTTAAGCATTTTCCTCTCGTTGATAAGCGTTCGCAAGTAGTCTTCCAAGCGAATTTTCGGTGTCCAACCAAGCTCTTTTTTGGCTTTGCTGATGTTGAACCAGATAGTGTTAATGTCGCCTTGCCAGCTTTGACCTGTGGTGGTAACTTGGGTTTTGCCCTCTAAATTCAGGATTTTAAGGATAATGTGCGCAAGATCAATTATCGTGGTGGTTTCGCCAAAACCCAAGTTGAAGGTTTTGCCAATGTGCTTTTCGTCGGCGACAAGCAGGAGTGCTTCCGCGATGTCGAAGACATGCACGAAATCCCGTGCTTGCTTTCCTGTACCGATAATTTCCAGTTTCTCTGGGTTCTTCTGCAGCTTGTCCAGGAAGTCGTTGATGACTCCGTGACACCGTGAACCATACACATTGCTGAACCTGATGATCGTGATTTTGGATTTATACTGCTGCATGTAGATTTGGCTGTACTCTTCACCAACCACCTTGCTCAAACCATAACAGCTGAACGGGTGAAAACCATAATCTTCCGAAGTGGGCAACTGCGTGGGGTTGCCGTAAATTGCTGCGGTGCTGGAGAACACGAGTCTAGATTTATCTTTACGAGCTTTCTCCAGAACATTGAGGGTTCCGCGTGCGTTGTTTTCGAAGTCTTCCGTGGGATTTTCCATGCTGTAGGGAACCACAACTTGCGCTGCTAGATGGTAGATGAGGTCGAATTTGGGGAGACTTTGGAGGGTTTTCAGGTCGAGTATGTCGCCTTTGATGAAGTGGGCTTTAGAGTTGTCTTTGACGTTTTCGGGTTTGGCGTTGGACATGTTGTCGTAGGTGGTTACGTCTGCGCCGATTTCGAGGAGTTTTTTGGTTAGGTGGAAGCCGATGAATCCTGCACCACCTGTTACTAGGATGTGTTTTCCTTTAAGTGGGTGTTCCATGAGCCATCACGATAAGTCTATATCCCTTTGTGGAGGTGAATAGGGTATATGTCGAAGTCGAATGCTATAAAGACTTTTCGGGATTTGTTGTCTTTCCTGACTATTATTCCGTTGGCTCAAACTGAGGAGTTTGTGTTCACGAGTGCACGGAACATGTATCTTTTTCCGTTGATGGGTGCATTGATTGGCGGGTTTGGAGCGCTGTACTTCTTTGCAGCGGGGTTTGTGGTCTCGAATGTGTTTGGGTTAGCTAGTTCCTGGGTTGGTTTTCCTTCAGGTTGGCTGCTGCAGGCTTCGGTTTCGGCTTTGCTCGCGGTTATGACTTTGGCGTTTCTGCTTGTCTTCACGGGTTTTCAGCATTTTGATGGCTTGGTGGATTTGGGGAACGCTGTAGGGTTGAAGCGGGTGGAAGACCGAAGAGAAATTGCCCACAGGTGGGTTGTCACCTACAAAGGCGCATTCTTGGCTATGTTTGTGGAGTTCTCCGCGTTCGCGGGCTTGTTCTTGCTGAATTGGAATGTGGCGTTACGGGCTTTGGTGGTAGCTGAAGTTGCTGCGAAGGCTGCAATGGTGACGATTGTGTGGCGTGGAAAACCTGCACACGCAGGTTTGGGTTCACGGTTCATTGGCAACGCGAAGCGGAACCTCAACGTTGCAGCTTACGCTTCAGGCTTTGTCTTGTCCTATTTACTGCTGGGTTTAGCAGGTTTAATCGTGATGACTGCTGCTGTGCTGTTCGGCTTATTCATGGAGAAAGTGGGCAACAGAGTTTTTGGCGGCGTGAGTGGCGACATGATTGGCGCAACAAATGAGGGCGCAAGAGCACTGTCACTGGTTTTAGTTGCTGCGGTTTCCTGGTTGGTTTCAGCGTTGCTGTGGGGTGCGTTGTGGCTTTGAAGGTTCCTGCGTTAGTCATGGCTGGCGGCAAAGGCAAACGAATGGGTGCGTTGCCAGTGGAGAAGCCGCTGCTGGCGTATTTGGGGAAGCCGCTTGTGGATTGGGTGTGTGAAGCTGTGGCTTCCGCGGGGAAAGTTTCCGAGTTTTATGTTGTGACGAGTGCGAATACGCCTGAAACGGAGAAGCACTGCTTGGAGCGTGGGTGGAAGGTTCTGCGTACGGGTGCTTTGGGTTACCATGAGGATTTGAAGCAGGCTGTGCGGTTGGCTGGTTTGCAGGGTCCTGTTTTGACGATTCCAGCGGATTTGCCTGCTGTCACGGGCAGATTTCTGAATAAAGTTGTGGATGCGTTTGAGAGTTGCGGGAAGGATTACTTGGCGGTTTTTGTACCCATCGTGGTGCGTGAAAGGTTGGGGTTATCGGTTTCTTCCACGGACGAGTTCAGGGGTGTTTGGCATGCGGTTTCTGGCGTGAACATCGTGGATGCCCAGAAAACTCAGGAAGAAGGAAAAATCGAAACTGACGCAATCATCACCGAGGAACTTGAAGTCCTCTTGAACATCAACACTATGAAGGACTTGGAGATTGCCGAGAAACTCATGCGGCTGAAGCTGAAGGAACAGCTGTGATTTTTCAACTATAGCCCCCCTATTTATAGAAACTGCGATGAAATTTTGGGGTTCTGCAACAAATTTTCGTTTTATCGCCGACGCCTATTTTGCTCTGCAGACCCTCTCCTATCCCCCTATTTATAACGTAAACCTTTGAGGGAAGGAGGCTTTGTTTCTTGCATAGTAGAATCCATGAAGAAACTCGCGTCATACACTGTTTTCTTTCTTTGAATGCTCCTCAACGTTTTAGTGAACGAAACAGAAGGAAGACAAGGAACAGTCGCTACTTGAAAGTCTTGTCCCAGCTTGCCACCCTATCCAGAACTTCCTGGACGGGTTTGCCGCCGTAGCTCTTCAGCCGTTGCCGAAGCTCCACGTTTTCGACGCATGCTTTCTGGAAGTCTGCGAGTTGGCTGGCTTTCTCAGTGAGGTAGAGGATACCGTCGGCTCCTGCGCGGGCAACCCGAACACTCAACGTCAGCAGTTCCGCGGCGGTGGGGACATCTTTGGGGTTGTCTCCTGGACCATACACGTACAGGCTCACGTAGCAGGGCTTCTTGAGGATTTTTTTGAATCCGCGTACGATGGTTTCCCAGTACCAGGGCGTCGCGTAGCTCTTGCTGAACATGACCACGTTGAAGACGTCGCAGACTTTAGCATAATCGTCGAAGTCCACGCCGTAACGATCCAAGCTGCAAACTGGGTCAGGCTGGATGCACATCACAAAATCTTTCTCGGTTGCTTCACGCATCCGCCCAGCGAAATCTGACACTTCTTTTCTGCGCCACTCCAGCCAGCTTAACCCGCTTTTCTGCAGGCGCTCCTTGCAGCGGGGGCAGGTGCAGTGTCCGTGCTCGGCGAAGTACTGGCTGTTTGGCCAAACTCCCAGTGAAGCCGCATCAACCTCGTGTATGTAGTGGAGTTGCTCTTCCTGNTGNTCNGNCTGCGTNGCGCANACGATGTTCCAGTAAATGTTAAAGTTGGCGTTGCCCATCTTGGCGGGTCCAAGGGGCGACTGGGACAGCCAATCAGGATGCTGGCGTATGGCTTCGTTGTCCCCGAACACGGCAACATTGCTGCACATGTCTGGTTGAGGCGGGATACGGATGCCCATCTCCGTTTTAACTCTTAAAAGCTGGAAGTCGAAGCCCTCGGCTTTCTTGGGTTCAAGAGTGAATGCGCCAAACTTCATGATAACTGCACCTTGGATGCACAAAAAACGTAGAGATACGTAATAAGGGTTTGCAGTTTTATGGCAAAAAGCGGCGATGAGGGTTTGAGGGAGTGGTGCTCCGGCCGGGATTCGAACCCGGGTCCGTGACTCGAGAGGCCACTATACTTGACCGGACTATACTACCGGAGCGCCTACAATGCGGAGTGTTTACTGTGTCTTTGGTTTAATAAAAATAGCGTTCAAAGAAAGAGAAAAGGGTGGCGATTACTCTTCGCCCATTCCGCCAGGCATGCCGCCTGGGCCACCTGGACCGCTCTTCGGTCTACTGCTTGATATAACGTCGTCTATGCGCAGAATCATGCATGCAGATTCCGCCGCGGATTTCAGTGCTTGCTCTTTGACGATGGATGGTTCGATGACGCCGTTGTCGACACTGTTTTGGATTTTGCCGGTGAAGACGTTGATGCCTTTGTATTTACCGTCTTCTTTGTCGTGTGCTTGGCGGAGTTCTACGAGTATGTCGATGGGTTCAAGACCAGCGTTTTCTGCCAATGCGCGGGGGATGACTTCGATTGCGTCTGCGAAGGCTTCGATTGCGAGTTGTTCTCTGCCGCCGACTTTGGTAGCGTACTTGCGAAGTTCCTTTGCAACTTCGATTTCTACTGCGCCGCCGCCTGCAACGATTCTATTGTTTTCAATGACGTCGGAAACGACTGAAAGTGAGTCAACCATGGCGCGTTCCGCTTC
>JGI20214J51088_10003434_pt1 | contig 10427 bp, 9 predicted proteins | sample WetSurMetagenome_FD_51088 | JGI IMG/M metagenome (IMG submission 51088) | reverse complement strand
TGAAGGGAAAAATTGAACGGCCCGAGAAGAAAGCCGGCATGGATGAATATGTGGAAGAAAATGTAAAACGTCTTATTGACGACTATCAGAAAGAGATGGAGGTTTTTGCCTATCACAAAGCGTTACAAAGTGGTTTCGAAATAATCTCCATACTTAACAAGTATATTGACTCTGAGGCGCCCTGGAAACTTGCGAAAGAGAACGATGTGCGCATCAAGACAGTACTCTACAACATCTGGAACAGTTTACGGGTTGTGGCAATGCTGCTCTATCCTTTCATGCCAACAAAATCAGAGGCCATCTGGAATGCCCTCGGAATCGGGAAACACATAGAAAAAGTCTTATTTGAAAATGAAAAGGTTTTCTACTTCACGGACGACATCGGGACAATCGATAAAATCAAGCCTATTTTCCCGAGAATTGAGGGGTAGAATGGCCTTCTATTCGCTGCAACGTATTCTGAAAAAAGTTCTCAAAGAATGCAACCTGCCGGCCCACAACGTCGATGCCTACAAAGTCTTCCATCTTTGGGAAGAGATAGCTGGAGAGGGGCTTGCCAATCATGCAACGCCAGTCAGAATTGATGACAGAATCCTCTACGTAGAGGTGGATGATCCTGTCTGGCTCACCCAGGTGCGCTACATGAAGCTCGACATTTTGGCGAAGATCAGCGTTCGGATTAAAAAAGGGATTTTCAAGGATATCAGGTTTTTTTTGAAGAACAGCTGAAAGCTGTTCCTTCATCTTACCTCATCGAATTCCATTGAATAAGATGAGACTTATTTCAAAAAAAGAAGGGAGCGGTTTAAACACCGCCCCCTTTAATTTCAGGCTTACTGAGCTATCAGCTACGAGTTACAATCTGCCTCTCACGTCAGGCATATTTCTACTGCTTCATCCATCCTTTCGATGAACTTAAACTCCATGTTCTCCTTGATGCTTTCAGGGACCTCTTCGAGATCCTTTTCGTTCAGCTTCGGCAGGATAATGCTCTGAATTCCCGCCCGTTTTGCCGCAAGGACCTTCTCCTTGATACCGCCAACGGGAAGTACGAGGCCACGCAAGGTAATCTCCCCGGTCATTGCCACATCATTCCTCACATGTTTGTCCTTCAGCAATGAAACAAGGGATACGAGTATTGTAATCCCGGCCGATGGTCCGTCCTTGGGGATAGCACCCTGCGGCACATGAACGTGTAAATCGTTCTTCTCGAAGAAGTCTTCAGTTATATTGAAATCAGATGCTTTTCCTCGAATATAACTCAGGGCAGCCTGGGCCGATTCTTTCATAACATCACCCAGTTGACCTGTCAGGGTCAGGTTTCCCTTCCCTCTCATCTTCGTCGATTCGATGAAGAGGATGTCTCCACCCGTCGGTGTCCAGGCAAGACCCGTGGCAACACCGGAGTACTTTGTCCTCTCCGCTATTTCAGAAAAGTATTTAATGGGCCCCAGGTAACCATGGATGCTGTCTGCAGTAACCACCTTTTTGTCGGTCATGCCTTCTGCCACATCCCTGGCTATAGCCCTGCAAATCGCTGCAATCTCTCTTTCGAGGTTTCTTACCCCGGATTCCCTCGTGTGGGACTTGATGACAACCTTCAATGCCTCATCCTGGAATTCAATCAGTTCTTCATTCAATCCATGCTCGGCCCGCTCCTTCGGAATAAGGAATTGCTTCGCTATCATGAGCTTTTCTTCCTCAGTGTAGCCAGGAAGTTCCAATACCTCCATCCTGTCCTTGAGTGCCGGTGGGACAGGGTCAAGCATATTCGCCGTTGCAATAAACATCACTTTCGAGAGGTCGAGGGGTACTTCCAAGTAGTGATCGCTAAAGGAGAAATTCTGCTCCGGGTCTAATACCTCAAGGAGTGCACTCGACGGATCTCCCCTGAAGTCCATACCAATCTTGTCAACCTCATCGAGCATGAACACAGGATTATTCGAGCCTGCTTTCTTGACACCCTGGACGATCCTTCCTGGTAAGGCACCCACATAGGTCCTTCTGTGGCCCCTGATCTCTGCCTCGTCTCTGATGCCGCCAAGAGAAATCCGCATGAATTTTCTGCCCAGTGCCCTTGCGATCGACTTCCCGAGGGATGTCTTTCCCACGCCGGGAGGGCCTACGAAACAGAGTATAGGGCCTTTCATATCCGATTTCAGTTTTCTTACCGCCAGATATTCGAGTATTCTCTTCTTCACCTTCGTCAGATCATAGTGATCTTCATCAAGAATCCTACTCGCATCTTTTATGTTGAGGTTGTCCTCTGTCGCCTGAGACCAGGGTATTTCAGTAAGCCAGTCGAGGTACGTCCTCGACACGGTATATTCAGCCGACATGTTACTCATTTTTGAGAGACGGTCAAGCTCCTTCTCTGCAATCTTCTGAACATCCGCCGGCATCCTGGCTTCGAGGATCTTTTTCCTGATTTCCTCCATCTCAGACATTTTGTCGTCTGTTTCACCAAGTTCCTTCTGGATAGCCTTGAGCTGTTCCCTTAAGTAGTATTCCCTCTGGGTCTTGTCAATCCCTTCTTTTACATGGGACTGGATACGGCTGCTCAGTTCGAGAGTCTCCACCTCCCTGTTGAGGAGGATGGTGACTTTCTTCAGCCTTTCTTTCAGATCGATTTTTTCGAGAATCTCCTGTTTCTCGGCAACGCCNATGTTGATCGTCGATCCGATGAGATCAACAAGATTCCCNGGGTTNTCCATCTGGCTCGCAATTTGCGAAAGCTCCGATGAGAGATAGGGCGCCATTTCAACCGCTTTTTTGTATAANTTCTTGAGATTGATATACATGGCGTCAATCTCTATGTCTTTCTGGTANTCCTCAAAGATGGGCAGGATCTTTGCCCGAAGGTGAGGCTCTGATGTAGTGAACTCCACCAGCTTGAANCTGCATATACCCTGCACNACAATTCTCTGACTTCCATCAACCATCTTCACCATTTTCATNATGGTCGCCACTGTTCCGATCATGTAGAGATCATCTATCCCGGGGTCCTCTATGTCAGGATTTTTCTGGGTTATGATCCCTATCATCTTGTCTCCGGCGTTTGCATCGTCCACAAGCCTTATGGACCGATCGCGCCCCACGATAAGCGGCATAACAAGATCAGGGTAAGCAACCGTACCACGAAGAGGCAATATGGGCAGCTCAGCCGGTATAAAAACTTTGTCTTTAAGGCTTTTGTCGTTCCTAAAACCAATGACCATTCATTCCCCCTATTTCTTCACGTCTTCAAATTCTGCATCCACCACATCGTCATCCTTTTTACCTCCACCAGGTCCACCTTGTGCCTGGCCTTCTTCCGGTCCGGGCCCTTTCGATGAAGTCTCGGCAGTTTTCTTATAAAGTGTTTCTGCAAGTTTATGAGAGGCTTTCGTCAGCTCATCAACGGCGCCTTTGATACTGTCAGGGTTTCCGGCCTTGATGGTATCCTTTGCCTTGGTGAGCGCTTCCTCCACAGACCTTATATCGTCCGCTGACAACTTATCTTTACTTTCATTGAGTGTCTTCTCCGTTGTGTAGACCATATTGTCGAGCTGATTTTTCATCTCGATTTCTTGCTTCCTCTTCTTGTCTTCATCGGAATGCGACTCGGCATCTATTACCATTTTCTTGATCTCTTCCTCGCTTAAACCTGTTGACGCAGTGATGGTAATGTTCTGTTCCTTTCCTGTGGCGAGGTCTTTTGCCGAAACATGAAGAATACCATTTGCGTCGATGTCAAAGGTAACCTCTACCTGAGGTATACCTCTCGGGGCCGGTGGTAAGCCAATCAGATGAAACTTTCCGAGGGTCCTGCTGTCTCGCGCCATTTCGCGCTCACCCTGGAGCACATGGATCTCAACACTCGTCTGGCTGTCTTCGGCAGTCGTGAAAATCTGACTCTTTTTTGTCGGGATTGTAGTGTTCCTCTCGATAATTTTCGTCATGACACCGCCCAGGGTCTCAATTCCAAGTGAGAGCGGTGTGACATCAAGAAGGAGTAAGTCCTTGACCTCACCAGCCAGAACGCCTGCCTGAACCGCCGCTCCGAGGGCTACAACCTCGTCAGGGTTCACACCCCTGTGGGGTTCTTTGTTAAAAAATGCCTTCACCACATCCTGAACCTTTGGTATCCTCGTTGAACCACCAACCAGGACAACCTCATCAATCTTGCCCGTACTAAGCTTTGCATCTTCCAGCGCCCTCTTACAGGGCTCAACGGTCCTCTGAATGATGTCATCGGCAAGCTGCTCAAGCTCTGCCCTTCTTAGTTTCAGGTTGAGATGCTTAGGGCCAGATGCGTCAGCTGTTATGAACGGCAGGTTAATATCGGTCTCGATTGCCGTTGAAAGCTCAATCTTTGCCCTTTCTCCTGCTTCTTTTAACCTCTGAAGCGCCATCTTGTCCTGGGAAAGATCGATTCCCTGATCCTTCTTAAACTCAGCAACGATCCATTCAATAACCCTCTGGTCGATATCATCACCACCCAGATGCGTATCGCCGTTCGTTGATTTAACTTCCACAACGTTGTCACCCACTTCGAGGATCGAAATATCAAAGGTACCGCCGCCGAAGTCATAGACTGCAATTGTTTCATCCTTCTTCTTGTCAAGGCCGTATGCAAGGGCTGACGCTGTCGGTTCATTGATGATACGGAGCACGTTCAAGCCTGCAATCCTTCCGGCATCCTTTGTGGCCTGTCTCTGGGAGTCATTGAAGTAAGCCGGTACCGTGATAACGGCATCTTCGATGGTCTGGCCCAGGTAGGCCTCGGCTGACTTCTTCAGTTTCTGAAGCACAAAGCCCGAAATCTCCTGAGGTGTGTATTGTTTACCCCTTAATTCCACCCTGGCAAGGCCTTCTGCGTCACTGACAACTTTGTAGGGCACAGTTTTGATTTCGCTCTGTACTTCATTGTAGCGTCTACCCACGAATCTCTTAATAGAAAACACTGTGTTTTCTGGGTTTGTAATTGCCTGCCTCTTGGCAGTCTGCCCGACGAGTATCTCGCCATCTTTTGTAAAAGCAACAACACTTGGCGTAAGCCTGTTACCCTCTTCATTGATAATTACTTTAGGCTCTCCGCCTTCCATGATAGCCACAACTGAATTGGTTGTGCCAAGGTCTATACCTATCACTTTTTTTCCCATATCTCTATATACCTCCAAATTTAATTTAGTTTCTTATGTTAAGAGCTTAAATTCATATGTAATATAATGTTCAAGGGTATCCTTGTCAATATGGCGACACAGCCAAAAACAGCGTCTGAGTTGCCTTTTCTTGCCTTATTCCACTCCTTTGGAGAACCTTATTATTTTGTATACGTTTTATTTAGCAAGAAACTTGCCAAAGATAAAGGTTCCAATGAAAAAAATGAAATTTAGAATGACGATTGTGGCGCCCGTGGGAAGGTCTGCCACCAGAGAGAGGAATACCCCAAGCATTACAGATAAGACTCCGGTCGCAGAGGCAATGATGATGGTCATCCTGAAACCCCTTGCCACCTGGAGGGCCGTTACTGGGGGAAGTATGAGGAGGGAAGAAATGAGCATAATCCCCACCACCCGCATGGCGAGAACCACTGTCAGTGATGTGAGGAGGACCAGGATTGCATTGATGGTCTTTGTTTTGACTCCACTCGCCTTTGCCGACTCCTCATCGAAGGTAATCGAGAGAAGTTCGTGGTAGAAAAACCAGATAACAAAAATCAGGATGATGGAAAGGAGGATCGACGAAACAACCTCCACATTACTAATGGCCAAAATATTGCCAAAGAGATAACTGAAAAGATCAACATTGAAACCGCCGGCGGCGCTCGCCAGGAGAATACCGCATGCAATCCCCAGGGAAGAGACGATACCGATGGCTGCGTCGCCGTAGAGGCGTGCCTTTTCAACAAGCTTGAGGATACCCAGTGAACTTATCATAACAATAGGGATTGCCATATATATGGGGTAGAGATTGAGAAAGAGACCAACTGCTACCCCTCCGAAGGTCACGTGGGCAAGACCATCCCCAATAAGGGAAAATCGCCTCAGGACAAGGAACGTCCCAAGGGTCGCGCAGAGAATGGCAATGAATGAGCCCGCAATAAGCGCCCGCTGGATGAATCCGTGACTCAATAAGCTTATTATATCCATCGCCTATTATCCCTTACCCCATAATTCTTAATCCCTTCACACTTCCTCATACGTGACGCATAAAGCGTGACGGGTAAACGATCACGGCCTTGAATCATGCCGGTGGCATATGACATGCTGGGAGTATTCGCCAAAGTAGTTTGCCATTTCACTCGAAGTACAGAAGTCATCGAAACCACCATAGAAAATAAGCCTTTTATCCAGGTAAAGAAGCCTCGANGCGTACTTACCAATAGTCCCAATATCGTGGGTGATGATGATTATAGTGACTTTTNTATTCTCGTTGAGGTCTTTCAGGGTTCCGAAGAATTTCTCCCGCGCCTCCGGGTCGAGGGCTGTGGTTGGNTCATCGAGAATNAGCAACTCCGGCTCACTCACGAGNGCCTTNGCGATGAGAACCCGCTGTTGTTGTCCCCCCGAGAGTTCGCCGATTAATTCGGTTTTGATATCAATAATATCAACAAGTTCCAAGGCGTTATTGATAGCCATGTCGTCATTCCTTTTGATACGTCGAGGGAACCTTTTCGTTGAGAGAAGCCCGAGAGAAACAATTTCTCTGACCGTTGCCGGAAAGTGGGGGTTGAAAGAATTGATCTTTTGCGGAAGATATCCAACCTTACGCCAATCTTTAAAGTCGGTGAGGTTAGAACCAAAAAGGACAATCTCCCCCTTGCTTGGCTGCAGAAGTCCAAGAATCAGCTTTATCAGGGTAGTCTTCCCTGAACCATTGGGGCCAACGAGACCCAGGTAATCTCCTGCTTGAAGACGAAAGGATATGTCCGCCAGAATTTCTGTTGAATTATACTGAAAGGTCAACCCTTCGGTAGCCAAAACATCTACTGGCATTCAAGACCTGCCTTCAGATTTTTCAGGTTCCCTTCCATAAGGGAGAGAAACGAAACACCTTTTTCGAACTCCTCCTTGGAGATGTTGTGAGCCCCATGAAGTTTCAGGAGTATTGCCCCTGTTTCCTTTGCCAATACCTCTGCAACCCGGGGCGCGATGAGCTCTTCATAGTAAACATATTTAATGTTGTTTTCCTGCATCTTCTTTTTCAGAGTAATGAGCCGCTTCGGTGTCGGTTCTGCGTCAGGAGATCCGGGGTATGCTGAAATATAGACAAGATTATATCGCTTTGCAAGGTAATTGAAGGCAAAGTGGCCGCCGTGAATAAAAATATTTTTTTTGCAGGTAAGAAAGGTTTCCTTGTACCGTCTATCAAGGTCTACAAGTTTGGCCTTATAGGCCTCTGCATTTTGTGTATACATATTTTTTCCTGCAGGATCCCTGGTTATCATGGCCGCAAGGATATTGTCGACAATCTTCTGGGCATTGGCGAAGTCAAGCCATAGGTGGGGATCGATTTTTCCATGGTCATGGTGGTCTTCTTTTTCTTCCATAAGGGTTATGCCTGTGCTCGCGTCAACTACGAGAAACCCTTTGTTGTCGACACCCTTTAACAAACCATCAGCCCAAGGCTCCATGGATTTCCCGGTAAAAATGAAAAGGTCTGCCCCATTGACTCTCAGCATATCTCCTGCCTTGGGCTCAAAGCTATGCGCTTCTACCCCTGGGGGTAAAAGAAGGGTAACTGACACCTTGTCACCGGCAATATTCTTTGTGAAATCATAGAGGGGGAAAAGGGTTGTCACCACGTTGATCTGTTTTGCCTTGCCAACCTTCTGCTCCTGACGCTGGCACGCGGTTTCTGCAATAAAAAAGATTAGAGATAGAATGATGCAGGGCACAATCCTGATCTTCATTCAAGCCTCCTATGTAAAAATTGCATTACCATGAGAACACTCCCGGCAAAAGCCATAGACTTGAAAGAGGTGGGAAACCACCTTGCCTTTCAAGGTATCTTCCACTTCCTTGATTATCTGTTCCTCGCCGCAGAATTCGAGGTCCTGAACCTTCCGGCAGGAGATACAGACAAAATGGTGGTGGTGATTGGTATTATGGCAGTAATAATAATAAAGCTTACGATCGGGATGAATAATCTTGATGATAACTCCACCCTGAGAAAGCTCTTCAAGGTTCCGGTAAACAGTTGGAAGTCCAATTCTTTTGAAACGGGTCTGCAACTTCCTCCAAATCTCCTCCGGACAAAGGTAGACAAACTCCTCGGAGAGAATCTCTAGGATTGCTATCCTTTTCGGTGTGGCCTTGAGGCCAAGCTTCTTTACTGTACGATGCGAATCCATGGGGTTACGTTTATTCTAAATAGAATTTATTTCTAATTAGAGATTTTACTCAGATATTATTGACTAGTCAATAATAAAAGCCTGGAATCTGTTTGTTTTAGGCACAAATCAATTAGGGCATGGTGTTGGATTTTCCTTAAGCAAACCGTCGAGAAGGCAAGGAAGCTTGGTCTTTTGCGCAAGCAAAAGTTCCGCAGCCGAACGCGAGCGAGTGGAGTCGCCGGAACGGAATGAGCGTGTTTGCGAGGAATGTCCGACACCATGTATACATTTTAGTAGGAAATTCTGGTTTAAGTGACAAGAATCTCTGAGATGGGCCTTCTATCGTTCTACNGGATACCCTTTTCGGTTCCANTCAGGGAATCCTGCCATNTAAGTATANACCTTTGTGTACCCGAGTCCACGCGCTGCGACCGCAGCCTTCACGCTCGGGTATCACCCGAAGCCCCTGCAATAGAACACGAGGGGCGTGTCCTTTGCATTGGGAAGGATGAGTTCGAGGGCAAAAAACTTTTCCTCCGGTACAAAGAGCGATCGTGGTATGCGACCCCGGGCGTATTCCAACTGGGTTCTTGTATCAATGATCACCAGGCCCGCGTCTCCATCCATCATCTTCTTCAATTCTTCCGCAGAAAGGTCAGGAAAATCCTTCTTGAATCCGCAAGAGTATATGAACGTGATGGCGATAAAGAGCAGAAGAAATGTGATGCGTCTTGCTGCCATGCTACCCTTTGAAGATCTCCCGGATCTTCACCTTTGCCTCTTCGACTTGCGCTTCAGAGAGTTTGAACCCACCAGGCGTTACATCGGGTGTGCTCTCAATGCTGTAGATTCTTTCTTTCATGCGGGCCTGTCTCTCCATACCAGGAGGAAGATCAGGTTCAAGACCTATAGCAAGCTCAACATCCTCGGGGAATTTTCCGGGATCAGCGGTTTCATAGATCACCGCAGGTTCTTCATGGCGACCTTTCAGGTAGATATCCAGCGTCCTCCACCCAACAGAACCATGGGGATCAAGGATGACCCCGTATCGCTCGAAGACATCCTTCATGGTATCAAAATGTTGGGGGTTTGTGATACCCATGGAGACAATATCTCTCCTCATCTCGTCCATGTCGGGCATCCTGTCGACAACCCCCGGCCTGATAATTTTTTCCGAGGAGGCATCTCTTTCGTCATACATGTGGCCGCCATAAAAATCTATAAGTCGTGCAAGGTTGCTTGGATGAGAAACGATCATAGCCGAGGAAGGCGACTTTATGGAGGGTCGCACCTCGTACCTTCCTGTTTCAAGAAACTCGGGAAACTCGGTATTTTCATTGACCCCTGCTATAATTCGAGAAATAGGGAGACCCATTCCCTTGGCAAGCACAGTCCCCATCATGTCACCAAAGTTACCCGAGGGAATGCTGGCGATAATCGGCTCCATGTTATCAGCAATTCTCGAATAGGCATAAAATGGATACACTGCCTGGGGTAGGAGACGGCCAAGGCTGATCGAATTGGCTGAAGTGAATCGCTCCCTGTCGTCAAATACATCCTCGGCAAAAATTTGGTCCCCAAGGATTGTCTTGGCAAGGGTCTGGCACACGTCGAAATCGCCATCTACCTCAAAGGCATAGATATTGTTCATGAGGGTCGTCATCTGTCTTCTCTGCCCTTCGCTGATAGACCCCTTTGGAAAGAAAACGATGTTATCGATGTTTTTGAGACTATACAGTGCATCAGCTACCGCACCTCCAGTGTCTCCGCTTGTGGCCACAACAACCACTCTTCGAAGACGTCTCACACCAAGGAAATAATTCAGCATCCGTCCAAAGAAACGAGCGGCATAGTCCTTGAAAGAATAGGTAGGACCTTTTGTTAGCCACATGATATAGGTTCTTCCTGTAACATGCTGAACATCAGTAGGGATTACATCTTCCCGGTAGGCATCGTTCAAAAGTGATCTCAGTGTCCGTTCGGACACTTCTGAACCGAGGAAGGGGTAAAGGACCTCGAAGGCTATCTGTGGATAATACATGAAAGGCATGGCCATCAATTTATCTGGAGAGACTTGAGGCAGTTCCTTCCTTGATACCATGTAGAG
>JGI20214J51088_10003433_pt1 | contig 10428 bp, 8 predicted proteins | sample WetSurMetagenome_FD_51088 | JGI IMG/M metagenome (IMG submission 51088) | reverse complement strand
ATGTTCTTAATTCAATTATTCGATTTTAAATTATTCAAAGTACCCTTTCATTCTTTCAAAAAAGCCTTTGTCGTTTTTATCAGGATCGGGTATAAAGGATTCTGAATCCTTAAATTTTTCAAATACTTTTAATTCATCCTTGCTCAGGCCTTTGGGTATCCATACATTCACATTAACGAGCAAATCGCCACGGCCATATCCATTAACTTCCGGCAACCCTTTTCCCCGGAGACGCAGGATCTTACCGGGTTGGGTACCTGGTTCAATTTTTATTTTCACATTATTATCCACAGTTGGTACCTCGACATGAGTACCGAGAACAGCATCGGGAATGCTTATAAACAAGTTAAAGATCAGATCGTTGCCTTCTCTGATCAAATCAGGATGTTCTTCTTCATCAATTACCACCAGCAGGTCACCATTAATCCCACCTCTTCTTGGCGCATTTCCTTTGCCGCCAACNGTCATTTGCATTCCTTTTCCTACCCCGGCAGGAATATTTATTTTAATTATCTCCTCTTTCTGTACAATTCCTTCACCGTAGCATTTTGTACATTTCTTCGTAATGGTTTTTCCTTCTCCTCCACAAGCCGGACAGACCGATGTAGTCTGCATCTGGCCAAGCATAGTGTTTGTCAGGCGTGTTACATGTCCCGAGCCACGGCAGGTAGAACAGGTTGATAGACTGGAGGCATCGGCTGCTCCGGTTCCTCCGCAGGAGTCGCAGGTATCATATTTATTTACTTTGATTTTCTTTTCTGCTCCGGCAGCGATCTCCTGCAACGTAAGTTTAACTTTAACTCTGAGGTTGCTGCCCTTGTTAATTCTTTGAGCGCGTCGACCGCCTCCGAATCCGCCAAAACCGCCAAAAGCATCGCCGAAGATATCGCCAAATGAAGAGAAAATGTCATCCATTGTCATTCCCTGCCCCGAGAAGCCTCCACCATTGTTGCCCATTCCGGCGTGGCCATAACGGTCATACCTGGCTTTTTTTTCATCATTGCTCAGGACTTCATATGCTTCAGCAGCCTCTTTAAAATTCTCTTCAGATTTTTTATCACCCGGATTCTTGTCAGGATGATACTTCAAAGCTTGTTTCCTGTATGCTTTTTTAATCTCCTCTTTTGTGGCTTCCTTCGACACTCCAAGAACTTCATAATAATCTCTTTTTCCCATCCTTCTATTCTTTTTATTCAGCCACTTTTCTTTTTTTGGACTGAGATTCAGATTTTATTCACCAACAATAACTTTCGCAAACCTTAGAACTTTATCCTGTAAAAAATAACCTTTTTGTACAATATCAACCACTTTCCCTTTCTTGTCGGGGTCATCCACCTGGACTTTTGCAACAGCTTCTTGTAAATCAACATTAAAACTACTGTTAAGTGCTTCAATTTCTTTTACACCGTTCTGTTTAAGAAAATCACTGAACTTTCCATAGATTAATTCAATTCCATCTTTCAATGCAACATAATCAGAATCTGTATCAATGTGTTTGAGAGCTCTTTCAAAATCATCCATAAGGGGTATGATTCCCAACAGAAGGTTTTCCCCAGCATATTTTGATAATTCCATCTTCTCACGCAGGGTCCTTTTTCTATAGTTGTCAAACTCGGCAGAGAGACGGATATACCTGTCCTGCATTTCTGCCAGTTTTTCTTCAATAACTCTTACCCCGTCGATCACTTTGTCAGGCGATGTGACATCTCCGTTCAATCCATCAGATACTTGTTCTGTTGATACACCCGTAATGGATTCTAAAGATTCCTCTCTGTCGTTTTTCCCTTGATTCGAGGTGCTTTCTATATTTTCAACTGATCTGTTTTTATTATTATGTCCTGCGTTCTCGTGGTTTTTCATTTTTTTTTTCATCATCAAACACTCTATTTCAGTTCAATATCATTATTAACAAAAGTCCTGCCAACCCTGATTGTGTTGACAATTTGGCAGGGGAGAAAAGGCACAACGGCACAATGGCGCAACGGAATTATGGCACAACGGCACAACGGCAAAAAGCATCAAGTCAGATTTAGTTTTGAACTTAGCCCTTTCGCCCTTGTGCCCTTGCGCCTTTGAGCCGTCATGATACTCGTTGAATATCCGCACCCAGGGCGTTCAGTCTCTTATCGATATTCTGATAACCCCGGTCGATCTGTTCAATATTATGAATGATACTTTTACCGTCGGCAGAAAGAGCAGCAATGAGTAAGGCAACACCTGCGCGGATATCAGGTGAGGACATAACTGTTCCTTTTAACCTTATCATTTTATCCTGTCCGATAACAGTTGCTCTGTGTGGATCGCAAAGAATAATCTGTGCCCCCATATCGATCAGCTTATCAACAAAGAAAAGACGGCTTTCGAACATTTTCTGATGTATCAGTACAGCTCCTTTGGCCTGAGTGGCAATTACAAGAAAAATACTTAGTAAATCGGGTGTGAGACCTGGCCATATAGCATCTGAAATTGTCATGATTGAACCATCAATAAACGTCTCAATTTCATAATGTTTCTGCGATGGTATATAAATATCATCGCCTCTTCTTTCGAAATTGATGCCAAGACGCCTGAATGAATCAGGTATAATCCCCAGGTTTTCGAAGGATGTGTCTTTGATTGTTATTTCCGATTCGGTTATTGCTGCCAGTCCTATAAAAGATCCTATCTCAATCATATCGGGCAGAATGGTATGAGTACACCCATTCAATTCCACAACTCCATCAATATAAAGAAGGTTGGAACCAATGCCCTCAATCTTAGCACCCATTGATACCAGCATCCTGCAAAGTTGCTGAATATATGGTTCGCAGGCAGCGTTATATATTGTTGTACGGCCTTTTGCCATAACAGCAGCCATTATAATATTGGCAGTTCCTGTCACAGAAGCCTCATCAAGATGCATATAAGTACCGGTTAATACAGGCGCTTCAACCTTATAAAATGGATCGCCTGTATCAAACTCAATCTTTGCTCCAAGCTTTTGAAAACCGGTAAAATGGGTATCTATCCTGCGTCTCCCGATTTTATCACCTCCCGGTTTAGGAATAAAGGCTTTGCCGAAGCGGGCGAGAAGGGGGCCGACTATCATTATAGATCCTCTTAAACTTGAACTCTGAGTCTTGAATTTGCTTGTCTGGAGATAATCCAGATCAATATTATCAGCCTCGAAACTTGCTACAGAATCGGATTCCCTGACCACTTTAACACCCATGGAGATGATCAGTTCTATCAGCATATTAACGTCACTAATATCAGGAATATTCCTTATAGTTACCTTTTGTGAAGTAAGAAGAATTGCACATATTACCTGCAAAGCTTCATTTTTGGCTCCCTGAGGTGTAATTTCCCCCTTAAGAGGCTTTCCACCCTGAACAATAAAAGTACCCATTAATGGCGGCTGTGTCCTTTTTTCTTAATGAAATTTTTATTTTGTGGTTTTCCGTGTGGCTTCCCGACAGGTTTTCTTTTGACAGGGGGAATCAATTCTCTGACTTCAAGAATTCTAACTCCCTCAGTCATTAACAATTTCCCTTTAGATAATAATTTCATATCCTTGATTATCACCTCATCTGCAACCTGTCCTCTGTTCCACGTGATATAAGATTTTTTCATCTGATTGACAATCAGTGTAGTAAAATATTCTTTCTCGGGGCCCTCTTCAAGTTTACATGCAGAATCGATCATAAGTTCGATAATACGTCCGTAATGGAGAAACCTTATATCTCCCTGCTTATATGGTACCTGTTTTGGTTTTTCAACAAACTTGGCGGGCTCAGGAATAGGGTAAGGTGAATCAATATCAAGTTCGAAGCTTGCAATAAGTGCCAGATGATCCCATAATTTATGTTTGAAATCGCCAACATCGCGAAGATGAGGATTAAGATTACCCATTATAGAAATTATTGTCTTAGCGGCCCGGTTTCTCTCTGTCCTGTCCTCAATGGTCTTGATATGATCAACCATTTTCTGAACATTTCTCCCATATTCAGGTAACGCCATTCTCTTCCTTTGAGTATTATAATCGTAATTCATTGTGCTCTTATTATTTTATGCAAAGCTAGTAATTTAATACAAATTCACGATAGCATGTTTATCGTTAAAAAGCTGAGTGATATCCTGATTTAAATTTTGAAGGAAAAATCTTATTCTTAAGGATTCATTGTTAACTTTATTTTTCAAACATTAGTACCTGAACTATGAGAATTCTGTTTTCAATTTCATTTATTGTCCTCTGTTGCATCGCAGTTGGAGCGAAGGATGGTTATCCCAGAAATCCTTCTGTTGATATTATTCATTATGATTTTTCCATTTCGGTAAGTGACACAAATAATGTTATTTTCGGCCAATCTGAAATTACAGTTAGTTTCATCAAAGCCGTAAAAACTATCGGGTTTGATCTTAAAAATATGGATGTAAACGGGAAAGGAATGTCAGTAAAAAATGTGACCTTTAATAAGGGATCAATAAAATGGGATCATTCAGGCGACCGAATCTTAATCACATTGGATGAACCAGTATCAGCAGGTTCCCGGGGTCTTTTTACTATTGATTATTCGGGTATTCCTGCCGATGGATTAATAATATCAGATAACAAGTATGGTCACAGGACTTTTTTTGCAGATAACTGGCCCGACAGAGCACACAACTGGATTCCCTGCATTGATCATCCTTATGATAAAGCAACGGTTGATTTCATTATTACAACGCCCGATTACTATGAGGTTGTAGGAAGTGGTTATCTTGTTGAAGAGAGCAATATGCCCAAGCATACCAAACTCACTCACTGGAGGGAAGATATACCTCTGGCTACTAAAGTTATGGCTATTGGTATTGCATCATTTGCTACGCGTTTTGAGGGTAATGTATTTGGAACACCGGTATGGAGTTGGGTCTTTTCTGAAAACCGTACAGCAGGATTTTACGATTATTCTGCAGGGGTGAAACCCATGGCTTTTTATTGTGTTCTTATAGGAGCNTATCCGTATGAAAAACTGGCAAACGTACAATCAAAAACAATTTTCGGAGGGCTTGAAAACGCAGGATGTATCTTTTATTCAGAGAATTCAGTAACGGGTGAAGGCAAGTCGGAGAACCTTATGGCCCACGAAATTGCGCATCAGTGGTTCGGGAATTCAGTTACTGAAAATGACTGGCATCATATCTGGCTGAGTGAGGGATTTGCAACTTATCTGACTGCTGTTTATCAGGAAAAAACTTATGGGAAAGCGAAGTTGGAAGAGACAATGAAATCCGCTCGCGATCGTGTTCTCGCACTTAATGCAAGATCCCCCGGTCCTGTAATTGATACGACTGTTACAGATCTTATGAAACTTTTGAATGCTAACTCGTATCAGAAAGGCGCCTGGATGTTGCATATGCTACGACACGAACTCGGAGATGATCTGTTCTGGAAAGGGATGAGGATATATTATAAAGATTACAAAAATAAAAATGCTCTGACCATAGATTTTCAGGATGTTATGGAGAAAGTGAGTAACAAAAATCTTGACAATTTTTTTAAACAGTGGCTCTACACCGCTGGTCAGCCGGAACTGAAGGTAACTACCGGTCCTGGAGTAAAAGAGGGATTCACTGAAATTACAATTGAACAAACGCAGCAATATCTCTTTAGTTTTGATATAGAACTTCAGGTAAAAGATTCAAACGGATCGCAAATGATAACAATTCCGGTATCGGAAAGAATAACAAGAAGGACCATCAGGAGTGAAAAGGTGTTTGAGATAATACCCGATCCGAACATTAATCTTTTATTCAGAGTAATTGCTGATAGCAGCAGAACTACGGGAGGTTCTGAGGCCCCGGAAAATGAATAGCGGTTTAATTACTTAACACCCATGANCCACCGTTAAAAATGTATTCTTTAATATTGATGTTCTGGTCATTAAATAGTTTCCTTGAATCGCTTATGAATTTATTCATCAGATAAAACGCCTGGGGTTTATCGAAAAACTCAGGTTTTTTTTCAAACTCGGAGCAGGGGAGGACATAGAATTTTTTTCTGTAATTCACAATTGGAGTATAAACCCAGGTGAGGTAATATCCTGCATTGGAGATAGAATATTTATCACCTTTTTTAGTCAGTTCAATTCTTACCATCGATCCTCCATCGGTTCTGGGCTTTCTCTGGTTCGATACAAAGTTACCTAGTGAGTAAACTACAATTTCACTCTTAACTGTATCATTATTCCTCAGCCACACCATTTTCTGTAACACATGCGGATGAGACCCTATTACCATGTCTACACCCATAGAAAGTAAATATTTTCCCAGATCAACTTGCCCCTTAGATGGAATAGAATCATATTCTGTTCCCCAGTGCAAAAAGAGGATTATAAAATCTGCATTTTTTTCCTTTGCCTTAGATATATCTTTTGCAATTGATTCCTTATCGAGCATATTAACAATTACAGGTTCCGGTACAACGATTCCATTTGTACTGAAGGTGTAATTTAAAAGAGCAAATGAGGTTCCATTTTTATGTATAATTAAAGGGCTAAGACTATCACGGCATGACGGATTCAGGAAAGTACCGGTATGAGGTATTCCTATACTGTCGAGGTTGTTGATAGTGCTGATTATTCCCTTTCTCCCTCTGTCAGCTGCATGATTATTTGCAGTGACAAGGTAATCGATTCCGGCATTTTTCACGGCAACAGCAAGGTCGGCCGGTGAACTGAACTGAGGATATCCGGTATACGGAGGACCGGCAAGGGTGACTTCGAAATTTGCTATAGCTATATCTGAAGCTGTAATAACCGGCTTTATGTATTGAAAAACGTCGTCATAGTTGTACAGATGTGTTTCCCTGTTCTCGGCAGACCATATCTGTTCATCGTGGCCCATTATATCTCCGATAAAAAGTAGGGAAATCTTGTTCTCTGAGTATGGTTGAATCTGGCTCTTCGCTGATACAGAGAATGAAATTAATAAGAAAAGGATTAGGAACGACCGGAGACTGGCAGGTAATCGATTCATAGCAATTATTAATCAAGTTGCAGATTATCAGATTGATATTTGTTTTCTCAAAGATAGCTTAAAACATTATGTAATTCTTTAAAATTCAGACAACATTTTTCGTTTTGTTCGCAGGTTACTTATTACCATGGCATTACATTGCCTGAAACTATACTGTCTCGCAGTCTCTTCGTCTCTTAGTCCCTTTGTCATATTTCGTCAATGATTTGATTTCAATTAGTAATTAATTCGTGCAAGTAAGATCAAAATCTTAAAGACCCAAGATTGTTTAGATTCATTAAATTTGTGAAGTTGACTTTGAAAAAACAATGGTTGAAAACAATAATAAGACGAGTAAAATCAGAAGACGGAAATTTCTCCTTAATATCTGGCCATTTGTTTTATTACTGACTGTCTTTTTAAGCACCAGGTTATCCATAAGGAACCCTGAATTTATCGAGAAGTATTATTCAAAGGGCATTTACCCTGTAATAGCAAAATGTTTCTCTTTTTTAAGCAATCTCATTGTGTTTTCGCTCTGGGATGTTTTTTGGATATTGATCATTCTATTGCTATTTGCCGGATTAATTTTAGCCTCTTTCAAAAAGATTAAATTCACCTGGTTAATTTTAACGACCCTTCAGGTACTGGCATTGCTTTACTGCTTTTTCTATTTTATCTGGGGTTATAATTATTTCAGACCAAAGATTGAACAAAGAATAGGCTGGAAGAGTCCAAAAGCCGATGAGATGATATTCAGATCTGTCCTGGATTCTTTAATAATTAAAACAAATTCCAGCTATATTTCTATTAAATCTTCCGAGTTTCAGGTTATTGATACTCTGGTTGAGGAATCTTACAGCAGTCTAAGTAGCGGATTAGGTATCAGATATCCAAATGGTAGCCGACGGCCAAAGACTATGCTTTTTAGTTCATTTTACGGGAAACTTGGATTAAGCGGCTATTTTGGACCATTCTTNAATGAGATTCATGTGAATCATTATCTCCTTCCTCTTGATTATCCATTTTTACTGGCCCATGAAAAAGCCCATCAGTTTGGGATTACGAGTGAGGCTGAGGCAAATCTTGTTGCATTTATCGTTTGTGTCAAATCGGGCGATCAGCGTCTGAGGTATTCCGGCTATGAGTCTCTACTGCTTTATTTTCTCAGGGATGCCACTCATCTAAAGGGTTATAAGGATTATCTGGGCATTGACCAGAGAGTTCTCCAGGATTTCCGAACGAGACAGAAATATTACCAGGGCCTTGAAAATATCACACTTTCGAAAATGCAAACAGCAGTAGACAATAGTTACCTTAAAGCAAATAATATTGAAAAAGGTGTTAAGAATTACAACCAGGTTGTTTCTCTGGTAATAGACTGGTATTATAATTCGAATAATTATTAACTTTGCCCGCTTTATTTTAAAACCCACGATAAAAATCAGGGTAATTATTTATGAAAGGGAAAGAACATCATCTTGATATTAAGAAGCTCTCTTTTGCTGGTCTGATCATTACCCTTGGAGTAGTTTATGGTGATCTGGGTACAAGTCCTCTTTACACCATGCGGGCAATTCTCCTGGCTGGTAAAGCCAACATTAACGAATTGCTGATATATGGTTCATTATCTTGTATATTCTGGACACTTACCCTGCAGACAACAATTAAGTATGTCATCATTACCCTCAGGGCCGACAATAACGGAGAAGGGGGAATTTTTGCACTTTTTGCACTGATCAAGAAAAAATCGGGATGGGCAGCACTTCTTACCATGGCCGGCGGTGCCGCTCTGCTTGCCGATGGTGTTATTACCCCTTCAATAACGGTTACCTCGGCAATAGAAGGATTAAAACTTTTCAATACTAACATTCCGGTAATTCCAATTGTCCTTATAATTTTCGGGGCCTTGTTCTTCATCCAGCAGTTTGGCACTAATTTCGTCGGTGGCTCCTTTGGCCCTATAATGGTTGTATGGTTTTCTATGTTAGGCATCTTTGGATTCTCTCAAATCATTCATTATCCTGTTATCTTCCGTGCAGTAAATCCTGCATTTGCTATAAAGTTTCTTACCGAGTATCCCGGAGGTTTTATTTTGCTCGGGGCTGTATTTCTTTGTACCACTGGAGCTGAAGCGCTCTATTCAGATCTGGGTCACTGCGGGAGAGCCAATATAAGAGTATCCTGGATATTTGTGAAGATCACATTATTGCTCAACTATTTTGGGCAGGGCGCATGGGTGATGATGAACAGCGCAGCTGCAGCAGATTCAAATCCGTTTTACTCAATTATGCCAAAATGGTTCCTTTTACCTGGGATATTGATTTCAACTGCTGCCGCAATAATTGCCAGCCAGGCATTGATAAGTGGATCTTACACGCTTCTCAGCGAGGCAGTTTCTCTTAACTTCTGGCCTAAGATCAGGATTTTACATCCTACATTTGTCCAGGGACAGGTCTATCTGCCTTTTGTTAACTGGTTCTTATGGATAACCTGCAGCCTTGTTGTATTCTTCTTCAAAGAGTCTGCAAACATGGAAGCTGCCTATGGGTTGGCGATAACCATCACCATGATAATGACTACGTTATTACTGTCGTATTATTCATATCAGATTGGATGGAACCACAGGTTTGTCTTATTAATGCTGACTGTCTATCTGACAATTGAGGGTAGCTTTTTAATTGCCAACCTTCACAAATTCAAATATGGCGGATGGTTCACACTGTTACTTGCTTCTATGTATTTTATCATCATGTATGGGTGGTATTTCGGAAGGAAGTTGAAAAACAGGTATGTTACTTTTCAGGACCTGTACAAATATATTGACCTTTTCAAAGACTTATCGAAAGATAGTTCAGTTCCAAAAACGGCAACTAACCTGGTTTATATAATAAAAGCCAACAGACCCGATCAGGTTGAATCGAAGGTGATTTATTCAATTTTCCAGAAGCAGCCAAAACGTGCCGATACATACTGGTTCATTCATGTGGACAGGATTGATGAACCTGACAGGATTGATTATCAGGTTAATCAGATTATTCCTGGAGTTCTGATAAGAGTTGACTTCCATATCGGGTTCAAGGTCGAGCCAAAGATCAACCTTTATTTCAGGGAGGTGCTCGAAGATCTGACAGCAACAGGAGAAATAAAGCTTGAAAGCACTTTTACTTCATTAAAAAAGCATTCGATGCCTGCCGATTTTAAATATATTCTTATTGACAGGATAATGCCACGCGATTACAAACTATCAGGTACGGAAAATGTTACCCTTGCACTTCATAGTTTGTCGAGACTTCTTTGTATCTCCGATGTGAGAGCTTTACAACTCGATTCCGCGAATACCATTGAGGAGCAGGTTCCTATTACAATTGATCAGCCTGTTAAGACAAGAATAAGCCGGATATTTTCATCAGAAAATAAATAATTAAGCTTTCTGATCGATGAATGCAATGC
>JGI20214J51088_10003432_pt1 | contig 10432 bp, 8 predicted proteins | sample WetSurMetagenome_FD_51088 | JGI IMG/M metagenome (IMG submission 51088) | reverse complement strand
CTTAGCGAATTTGGTGCAGTATTTGCTATATATTTTTTGGCTGGCGTATGGGCAGCTTATCAGTCCAGGAATATCAAGCAGGGAACTCTTGCTGCTATCCTGTCCGCACTGTTCAGTTCTGTGATCTGGTTGATAGTCGTTCTGGTCACTTTTTATCTTTTTCGAAGTACGATGCGACAAGAGCTCGTTTTTACAGCAGAAGGAAACTTTGAAGATTTCGCAAGGAGCGGAATGAAGGATTTCAACACATTTGTTATGGAAGATTTCCTGGGGGCAGGATTTTTTCATCTGATTCTTTCGCCCTTATTTGCTGCCATTTTTGGAGGGATTGGTAGCCTGTTCGGAAAGGGGATTGTACAGTTTGGAAAGCATTAAGGCTGTCCAACACAGCCTGCCCCGGCAGCCTGCGTGATTTCGAATTGCTGAATAAACCATGGTAAGCCAGGTAAAACCGGTCCGATGCTGAGTGTTGGCAGTTACCCATTTTTGAGCTTATTTTTCTTCGGTGATGCTCCTTAAAATCATAACATCTGGAGATCGCATATGGCAGGCGCTAAATACTTTATTGAAGAGGAGAACATGCCTAAACCGCCTCAAAACTCAATTCATCCCAAAACTCGTGCCGAGTGGCGAGAATGGCTAAGTAAGCATCATACTCAAACGGAAGGCATATGGGTCATCAGTTTCAAGAAAGCTAGCGGAAAGCCTCGTATGGAATATGAAGAGGCTGTTGAAGAAGCGTTGTGTTTCGGATGGGTGGATAGTAAGCCGAATAAACTTGATGAAGAACGGGCGATGCTCTGGTTCGCACCCAGGAAAGCAGGCACGGGTTGGTCAAAACTCAATAAGATTCGTGTCGAAAGACTTATCGCCTCGGATATGATGAGACCGGCAGGTCTGGCCAAGATAGAAGCCGCAAAACAAGACGGATCCTGGAATGCTCTGGATCGGATTGAAGAACTAGAAATTCCACCCGATTTAGCAAAAGCCCTGGCCGCAGACAAAACGGCTCAAACATATTTCGATGAATTTCCGCGTTCGGTGAAACGTGCAATTTTAGAATGGATTGCGAATGCCAAAAGGCCTGAGACGCGAGCAAAGCGGATTCAAGAAACGGTCACGTCTGCCGCTAAGAATATCCGCGCCAATCAGTGGCGGCAGTAATAAGTAAAGGGATTTATAGATACGAGAAATCCGTCTCTGCCGTGCGGTTGGATTTGTGGAATATGTGATTTCCAAATAAAGCACCTGCTGTTGTATCATCGAGGGGTTTAGACAGGCGGCCTTGAGGGGATTCAACACAGTGGTATTCGATGAATGGTGAAAAATGAATTGAGAGCAGCAGAGACGAAACTCCACTACTCTCAATTCATTTTTGTGCTAAACACTTAAGTGGGAGGCTGGTATCTGCCGCCTACGTTGCCGCCTACGCAACCGCAGGCCGAAATTTATACCCGTCTGCCAGATTTATGCCGCACCGGCCAGATTGTGTTCCAATTGTGATTGCACAGCTCTGTATCGAGATCCGATTGATCGATATTGGCGCCCAATGTTTCGCTAAACGCCACTTGGTTATCCAAAAAATGGATGGACGTCATATAATAGATTTATGTCTGTGCCCATCTTAGCCACCAAGCTGCACATTCCCTTGTCTCGTTCAAAAGTTGTTATGCGCCCTCGACTGGTCGAAAGGTTGAATGAGGGACTGCACCAAAGCCAAGGGTTTGGTCGCAAATTGACCCTGATCTCTGCGCCAGCTGGCTTTGGCAAAACCACCCTCATCACGGAATGGCTTACCACATGTCAGTATCCTGCGGCCTGGCTTTCAATGGACAATGGGGATAAGGAGTTGCGAAATTTCCTGACTTACCTAATTGCAGCGCTTCAGGTACTTGAAAAGAATATTGGCGCGGATNTCNTGGGTATGCTGCAGTCATCACAACTGCCATCTACCGAATCGCTTCTGACAAACCTGCTCAATGAGATTGCTGTGATACAGCAGGATTTCATGCTTGTTCTGGATGATTACCATACGGTTGATTCCAAACCCATTGACCTCGCGCTTGCCTTCCTGCTGGAGCATCTGCCGCCACAAATGCACCTGGTGATCACAACGCGCGAAGATCCATCCCTGCCGTTAGCTCGCTTCCGCGCCCGGGGTCAACTCGCTGAGTTGCGCTCCGCAGAAATGCGTTTTACATCTGCCGAAGCCGCTGACTTTCTGTGCCAGGTGATGGGACTTGATCTTTCAGCAGATCAACTTGCAATTCTGGAGTCCCGTACGGAGGGCTGGATCGCTGGTCTGCAATTGGCCGCGCTCTCCATGCAGGACAATCAGGACATTGCTGGTTTCATCCAATCCTTTACGGGCGCGCACCAGTTTGTGCTGGACTATTTGCTGGAAGAGGTCCTGCAACACCAACCTGAAAACATTCAAAGATTTTTATTGCGGACATCTATTCTCGACCGTTTATGTGGTTCCCTTTGTGATGCTGTTTTGGGTGATACGGCAGGTTCCAGTCAAAAGACACTCGAATATCTCCATCACTCNAATTTGTTCATTACTGCATTAGATCATGAACGCCGCTGGTATCGTTATCATCAGCTCTTCAGTGATCTGCTGCGCCAGCGGCTGGGGCAAAGCCTTTCAGGCGAAGAGATTGCCGAACTGCACCTGCGTGCAAGTGAGTGGTATGAAAATAATGGGGATGTATATGAAGCCTTTCAGCATGCCATTGCTGCCCAAGATTTTAGCCGCGCAGCAGGCATCGCGGAGATGGCATGGCAGGGCATGAATGAAAGTTTTCAAAATGCGGCGTGGCTGGGATGGGTGGATCAGTTACCGGAGGAGTCGATCCGCCTTCGTCCAGTGCTCTGCACTCAAATGGCCTGGTCACTAATGGATAGTGGAGATNTGAACGCGAGTGAGTCCCGGCTGCAGGATGCCGAACACTTGCTGGATGGTCCTCCAGAGAAGATGGTTGTGGTCGAGGAATCGCAGTACCGGGCCCTGCGGGGAAGAATCGCCTTTGCCAGAGCATACAATGCCCAGGCTTTGGGGAATGTATTTGCTACATTGAAATATGGGGAACAGGCACTCAATCTCATTCCTGACGAAGATCAGTACTTGCGCGCCCAAACAAAAGCGATTCTAACAGGCGCATACTGGGCAAATGGCGAACTGGATGCGGCTTACAGTTCCATGAGCGAATGGATGCATAATGCCCAGAAAGCCGGGAATATTATTTTCGNCGTCGCCAGCGCCCATGGAGCGGCAGAGATNCTGATCGCCCAAGGGCGTCTCCAGGAAGCTGTAAGAACGTATGAGCAGTCATTGCAGTTAGCACTGACCGTGGGCAGGGAAGCGCAAAGATTTACATCCAATCATCATCTAGGGTTGACTATGCTGCATCTTGAGATGGGCCATGATGAGAAGGCAGCACAGCATTTTCAAACGGGTCTGGAATTGGGATTACATTGTACGCAGCCGGACTGGCCCTATCATAAGTGCACTGTGCAAGCACGTTGGAAAGAATACGAGCAAGACCTCAATGCTGCCGTCGAGTTGCTGGACGAAGCCAGACGCGTATACATTCGGACTCTCATGCCCGACGCCCATCCTGCTGAAGCATGGAAGGCACGGGTTTATCTTAAGCAGGGGCGGCTCTCCCATGCACAGGATTGGGCCCAGGAACATGGGCTGACCGTTGATGATGAGCTAAGTTACCTGCATGAATTTGAGCATCTTACTTTGGCACGCGTGCTACTGGCAGCGTATCAAAGAAATCGAGCGGAGGCTGATGTTCAAGATGCTTTGCGTTTGTTGGATCGTCTCCTGAAGGCAGCCGAGGAAGGAAAGAGAACAGGCAGCATGATTGAGGTTTCGATATTGCAAGCGCTTGTTCATCATGCACGGGGCAACAAAGCGCAAGCCTTAGCACCGTTGAAACGCGCCTTAACTCTAGCAGAGCCGGAAGGCTATGTCCGAATTTTCGTCGATGAAGGGCAAGTGATGATCGAGCTTCTGACCGGCCTGAGCGAAGTCGAAGGCTTGAAAGAGTATATTCGCAAGTTGTTGAGCGTCTTTGGAGAGCAAAGTGACGCTCATCTTCCTGCTCCCTCCCAACCTATGATCGATCCCTTAAGTGCTCGCGAGTTGGAAGTGCTTCGCCTGGTCGCCCAGGGACTTTCGAACGATAAGATCGGTAAGAGACTTTACCTGTCTGTAAACACGGTCAAAGGGCATAACCTGCGAATCTTTGCCAAGCTGCAAGTCAAAAGCCGCACCGAAGCGGTGGTACGCGCCCGCGAGCTGGGCTTGCTATAATCTCCAAAACAATACTTCAAAACAATACTTTCGTATCTAAACGACAATACCTGGTTGCCGGTATATTTTGCGTACATTAATTCGCAAGACGAAACTCTATGTAGCAAATCAAAAGGTACGAAGGAATGTCAAACAAGCAAAATGAAAAAGCCACAAATTATCAAATCAGGATCGAAGGGGAGTTAGGCCCTCAATGGAGCGACTGGTTTGAAGGGTTGTCGATCTCTCAGGAGGAAGACGGCACCACACTCCTTACTGGACCTGTCAGCGATCAATCCGCACTGCATGGATTGCTCAAGAAAGTGCGTGACCTGGGAATACCTTTAGTTTCAGTGAATCGAATGGAAACAGACGGATGTTCAAATCCGAATCAAATAACCAAAGGAGAAATCTAATGAAAGCAATTGTGTACACAGAATACGGCTCGCCCGATGTTCTGGAACTCAAGGAGGTAGCCAAACCTACCCCAAAAGACAGTGAAGTATTGGTAAAAGTTTACGCGGTATCAGTAAATGCAGCTGACCTCCATCTCTTGAGAGCGGACCCGTTCCTGATCCGCCTGAGTTCCGGGCTTTTAAAACCCAAGAACCAGATCCTCGGATCTGATATTGCGGGACGGGTTGAAGCGGTTGGCAAAGACGTAAAGGAGTTTAAGCCGGGCGATGATGTATTCGGGGATATCTCGGCGGAGGGCTGGGGCGGTTTTGCCGAATATGTATGCGTTCCTGAAAGCGCATTGGTTTTGAAACCAAGCAATCTATCCTTCGAGGAAGCCGCAGCGGTGCCCATGGCTTCAGTTACTGCCCTGCAGGGTTTTCACTACGCGGGACAGATTCGTCCCGGGCAAAAAGTTTTGATCAATGGCGCGTCCGGCGGTGTGGGCACCTTTGCCCTACAGCTTGCCAAGGCATTTGGCGCTGAAGTGACCGCTGTGTGCAGCACCAGGAATTTGGATGTGGCGCGCTCGATTGGGGCAGATCATGTTATTGACTATACTAAAGAAGATTTCGCCAGGAATGGAAAGAAGTATGACCTGATCTTTGGCACGAATGGCAACCGCTCGATTTCAGACTATCGGCGTGCATTAAGTCCCGAGGGTATTTATGTTCAGACCGGAGGTTCCATGATGCAAATGACTCAAGCGATGATCCAGGGACCCTGGATTTCCAGGACCAGGAGCCAAAAAATGGGGAACATGGGAGTCGCGAAACCAAACAAAAAAGATTTGCTTGCTATCCAGGAACTGCTTGAAGCTGGCAAAGTAAGACCTGTTATTGATCGCTGTTATCCATTGAACCAGGTCGCGGATGCGATCCGATACCTTGAAGAAGGACACGCGCAGGGAAAAGTCGTGATAACTGTGGCGCATAAGGACTAATCCTGATAGGGCCACAAAATAGCGATTTAGCCAGCAGGGAGATCCAATGAAAGATAATATGATCGGCAGAATCTGCCTTGTTACAGGTGATAGTCGTACAAATCTTGACCATGCCTGCTTCAATACCAACATGTACTACGTCTTTTTTAGCATCATCGAATGATCGCCATGTTGTTAACCCACAGCTTAACGTAATCACCTAGAAGATGTTGTACAAAAGCCTCCTAAACAAGGGAGTAAAAAACATCAACACACTCAACAAATAACGCAAAAATTGCAGCCGTTCTGTTTTATTAGATTGGAGGTTTTACAATGAATGGTCGGGATCAGAACGGAATTGTAAGTCAATAAAAAGGTCGAGGTTGTTTAATCTGGCTGGGTCGAACTATGGTAATAAAGTTCCAAGAAAGAGGCCGTGCCATTGATAGCATTTGCAACTGATTACAACACTTATAAGCATTCGATCGGCGATTACCCCATTATTCAGTCCAGTTCAAGTGGAAACTTATCAATAACATTCATAAGGAGAAAAATGAACACAAAACCAAAAAACACAGGCATAGATATCAAAGTAAAACTTTCAACACTCTGGCTGTTTGCAACCCTTAATTACCTTTACTGTGATGTGGTAACGGTCATGGATCCCCAGAAGCTAAAACAATTTCTCGCGGGAACAGTAGGCGGCATGGAGATCACTCCAGTGTTTCTGCTGGGAGCCGGGATATTGGTAGAGATCCCGATCGCCATGGTCCTCCTGTCCCGTTTATTGAAATACAAACCGAATCGCTGGGCGAACATCGTAGCAGGGATCATCATGACTGTGGTTCAACTCTTGACCCTGTTTTCGTCGTCACCAACGAACTACTATGCTTTCTTCAGCATCATAGAAATTGCCACTACCGCACTCATTGTCTGGTATGCATGGAAATGGTCAGGTCCTGAAGCTGATGAACTGCCTGTTGATCACCAGGCTCACCAACCAGCCTTGACTGCCAGTCGCTAGTTGATCTTCTACTTTGGTTCGTGAAGGTTGAGTACGGGCAGAAACGTTCTCTTGCATCTGCCTGAATCCAGTTCATCAGAATGGCTTGGAATGAGAAGTGTGGACTGATTATTACTCGTAGCTTTATGGAGGTTTTACAATGAACGGTCACCATCATAACGGAAAGACAAGTCGCTCCAAAAGTCGCGGTCGAGGTTGGTTAATCTGGATGGGGCGAACTGTGGCTTCCATCATTGGGTTGATGATCGTTGGAGTGATATATGAGTCACAGGCGGAAGTTGCTGATGCAAAAACATATCCACCACCCGGTCAACTCGTCGATGTTGGCGGTTATCGCCTGCACATCAAATGTACCGGCACCGGTAGTCCCACCGTGGTGATCGACGCCGGATTGGAAGATTGGTCAACATCGTGGGGATTGGTGCAACAGGAAGTTGCGAAGACGACGCGGATCTGCACGTATGACCGAGCTGGCATGGGCTGGAGCGATCCGGGTCCTCTTCCCCGCGATGCCGCTCACTTCGCAAAGGAACTGCATGCCTTGCTGCAAAAGGCAAATGTTCTGGGTTCTTATGTGATGGTCGGGCATTCGCTTGGAGGCGCTTCCGTACGAGTATTTGTGGGCGAGTATGCTTCAGAAGTTTCAGGGGTTGTGTTGATCGATTCAATGAACCCGGGCCAGGCCACCCAACCGCATATCGAGGCACAGGCTCAGTCTGACCTAAAATCACAACCTTTTTCCCTTCAAGCGGCATTGGCCCGTTTCGGAATCGCTCGCTTGCTTGTGAAACTGCCTGGAATGTATCCCACTATGCCACCCGGTTATGAAGCCTACTATCCACTCTATATTCGCCCACAATCATTACAAACGTCTGCCGACGAATTGCGAGGGCTGCCAGCCTCTTTAGCGCAAAGTTCTGCAGTAAAAACCTTTGGCGATCTACCGCTGATCGTTCTGACCGCCAGACTAAATGAAATTCCGGGTTGGCCTGAGTGGCAGACAGAACTGCTCCAATTGTCATCCAACAGCCAACACTTATTTGCAGAGCACAGTAGTCACACGATCCAGTTTGATGAGCCGGAGGCTGCCGTTGCCGCCATCCTCCGAATGGTTCAACAGGTACGTGAGATGGGCATGAAGTAGGTTGTATGATTTGCAAAATCACAGTTGCGAGCGACGTAATATCCTGCCCCTTTGAATAGTTCCTCCACCGAAAGGATAACGAAATGAGAGCGATCATCTGCACAAAATCAGGACCCCCTGAAGTCCTTCAGCTCAGCGAAGTGGAAAATCCTGTCCCAGGAGACAATGAAGTGTTGATCCGGGTACATGCTGCCACTGTGGTACCGGGAGATGTGATGCTTCGAAAACTCCACCCCTTATTGTTCTTGCCGATGGAGTTATTCGGAGTAAGAAGAAAAAGGATACCGGGTCACGAGCTTGCCGGGGTGGTGGAAGATGTGGGGAAAAACGTAAAGCGGTTCAAGAAGGGCGACGCGGTCTTTGGCACGACCACCGGGTTGAGCGTGGGAGCGAATGCCGAGTACGTGTGCCTGCCGGAAGAATGGTCCAAAGGGGTGCTGGCGCTCAAACCGACCAATGCCACCTATGAAGAGTCGGCCGCCCTTCCGGTCGGGGGCATGACCGCCCTGTACATACTGCGAAAAGGCGCTCCCCGGAGCGGGCAGAGAGTCCTGATCTATGGCGCGTCAGGAAGCGTCGGCTCCTATGCAGTGCAGATTGCCAAACAACATTTTGGGTCCGAAGTGACCGGCGTGTGCAGCACCAGGAACGTCGAGCTGGTGAGATCGTTGGGCGCCGATCACGTGATCGACTACACCAAAGAAGACCTCACCAGGAACGGTGAGAAGTACCATGTCGTTTTCGATGCCGTCGGCAAACTCCCGGCTTCCGAAGGGAAAAGCCTGCTCATCGAAGATGGAGCATACCTTTCCATCCAGTCTTCGACCCATGAAGAGCGAGAAAATCTAATGGTTCTCAAGGGACTGGTGGAGGCGGGGAGGATCAAACCGGTGATCGACAAGTGCTACCCGCTGGAGCAGACCGCCGAAGCGCACCGTTATGTAGAAACAGGGCGTAAAAGAGGAAATGTTGTGATTACAGTCGCCTGATGACAAAACCTGGCGGACAGGAGGAGCGTTTATGAAAGCGATCGTATGGACAAGATATGGATCACCAGATGGGCTCCGACTTAGGGAGGTGGAAAAGCCTGTTCCAAAGGAAAATGAAGTACTGATAAAAATACGTGCAACGACTGTTACGGCAGGGGACTGTGAAATACGCAGACTTGAGCTGCCTTTGATGCTTTCGTTCCCCGTACGACTCTATGCGGGTTTCCTGCGACCGAAAAGAATCTCCATACTCGGGCAGGAGCTGGCGGGCGAAGTGGTGCAGGTGGGCAAAGAGGTGAATTTGTTTAAAGAAGGCGACCAGGTCTTTGGCACCACCGGCCTTGGCTTTGGCGCCTATGCCGAATACATCTGTTTGCCTGGGGATCCTAACGGTATCCAGGGTATGCTGATTGCCAAGCCGGCAAATCTGACCTTTGAAGAAGCTGCTGCCGTTCCAACGGCCGGATTCGAAGTGTTGCATTTTCTCAGGAAAGCAGATATCCGGCCCGGAAAAAAAGTTCTGATTATCGGTGCAGGGGGAAGTATCGGTACTTTCTCAGTTCAGCTTTCCAGGCACTTCGGAGCAGAAGTGACCGGCGTGGACAGCACCGAAAAACTGGACATGCTGCGTTCGATCGGTGCGAATCCTGTCATCGACTACACCAGGGAAGATTACACTAATACTGGTGAAACCTATGATCTCATCATCGATGTGGTTGGAAAAAGCTCCGTCTCTCGCCGGCTGAAGCTGCTAAAACCAAATGGATATTATTTCCTGGCTTACGCAGGGCTCTCGGAAATCCTTCTCGCATTGTGGACTTCGATGTTCGGCAGCAGGAAATTAAGAATCGAATCATCCAGCCAGAAGAAGGAGGATCTGCTATTTCTCAAAGAGCTCATCGAAGCGGGGAAGATCAAACCAGTCATCGATAGATGCTATCCGCTGGAAAGGACTGCGGAAGCACACAGATATGCGGAAACCGGACGGAAAAAGGGAAATATAGTAATCACAGTAGNGCATAACGGCAAAAGTTAGCTTGCTGTCCCGGCGGGATTCGACCCGCGATCTGNAACTACCAAGGAGCGCTANAAGCGACAATTAAGAGCAACAGAGATCAATCTCCATTGCTCTTAATTTTTAGTCGAATTGTTCGAATAACTATTAATTTCGGACGCCTACGTTCGTTTACGAAATTTGTAGCCGTGTGCCAGATTTATACCCCACGAGACAAATCCTGATTAAGCTTTAGTCCAATTTCACGGCTTGTCGATAGTCGCCGTCGAAGCGGGAAAAATGCAAAGCCAGGAAAATTCTCAAAAAACGCGGCGCATACCCACCTGTCACCTGCACGTCATAGATCCCGCTTTGCGGGGCTGTGTTCAGCAGCTCGCACTTTTTTAGAAGTTAGGATTGCGTGCTCTGTAGAAATTCCAGCACAATTTGATTGAACTGCTCTGGTTTTTCCATATTGGATAAATGCGCGGTGTTCGGTATGATGACTTGTTGTGCTCCCTTTATGTTTGACGCAAGTAAATTGGCAATCGTCGCGATATTTGCATCGTCACGATCACCAACAATAATGAGGGTTGG
>JGI20214J51088_10003431_pt1 | contig 10432 bp, 11 predicted proteins | sample WetSurMetagenome_FD_51088 | JGI IMG/M metagenome (IMG submission 51088) | reverse complement strand
TCAGCTGGAGCTCCGACAGAATTGCATCGGCCTGCTCGATCACCCCGCCGTTCTTGGCCAGCTCGCGTCTCATCCCGGAAATCTTCTCCCCGGCGCTCTGCTGTAGCTCTGTGAACTCATCGCCCTTCAGAACCCTCGAGACTGCCTCGCAAGGCAAAGCAGATGCTCCCCGACAGTTGGTGGATAAAATGGGTATCCTCCACAGAGCTATTTTTCTCCAGATCTCCAGGAGTTCATTCGGGCCGAGACCTCCTTCTTTGGTAGCCTTCTGCCTGCATTGCTCATCAGCACCAGGGATCTGTATCCTTCCTCTTTAGAAATAGCGCCTCCTTTTACCATTGCATCCAAAAGCCACAAGGTGCCATGAACAACCACACCCTCCTGCTGGGCAGCCTTGCGCAGGGCCTCATCGCCTGTAAGAAGGAGAGCATTTTCTTGCATAGCCAGGACCAATGATATCAGATCGATACGTCCTGGCCGGGGATATTTCCTAATCAATTCTTCTGCCTTCAGCATAGCTGATCCTGGCAGACTCTTTTCAATAAGTCCCATGCCCAGGAGGTCCCATGATGGCAACAGCAATTCCGCGATCACCATATCCGGGGCCATGAACTCCCAGGGGAGATGAAAGGCATTGGCCGCAATCTCTCCATGAAGCAAGTCTATCCAAAGGTTGGCGTCAGTTACACACCTCAGCCAACCATCCCCCGTGAGTCACCGCTTCTTTTGACAGGAAGTCCCTTACCTTCATGCCGAGGATCTCATTGGCTCTCGACTCTGAGATTATCCCGTCTGCCAATGCACCCATAACAAGCCTCTCAAACCTTCGTGGCAGTTCTGGAGGCACTGAATCATCCGGTTCTTTTTTATGCCAGCCTCTCAAGCGGAAGGTCTTGAAGAGCGTCTTGGCAGTGGTCTCAGGGATTATTTCAAGATCCCTCGCTCGGTATATCCATGCCTGCATGCTCAAACCATATTTGTGTTTCAAGAGGTGCAACTCATATAGGCTGAGGTCGTTTCTCTTGCCTCGAAGCTCGAATTTTGCCGCGGACGCAGGAACCAGAAAGGCTGCTGCAAAGCGGTGAGCAGCTTTCTCCTCGTTTAGCCCAGCAGTACTCAGCATCAGATGTCCAAGCTCATGGGCGATGCAAAACCTCTGGCGGTCTCCGGGCATATCGCTCCTGGCGACAATCGCGGTTACTGTGAGATCGTTCTCCGCCTGGAATGTGCAGGCATCAAACTTCCCGTCCGCATCCATTGAGCCTATTTTTAGGCCTTTTGCCTCCAACAGGTCTGTGAGGTTCTCGATGGGGCCGATCCCAAGATCCCAGGAGTGGCGAAGATCTTCAGCGGCTTTCTCAATATCATTGAAGGTCATAACCGCGACCGGAAACCCCACAGGATACTCGAACACAAGATCTGCCCCATCCTCAGAAAGTATGCCTTCAATTTCCAGGTACCTCTCGAGCCAGTCCGAAACGCGAGCCAAAACTGAGTCCTTGCCCTTTTTGGATAGCGATTGGCGTTTTCTGAATTTTGGCTGCATTTTGGAGAGAGATTTTGGCCGGAGGAAGAATTCTACGCGAACTTCTAGAGCGCGAGCTAGCTGAATGAGAACTTTTGAGCCAGGTACATCGAGATTTCGCTCATATTTGGATATGGCCTGAGCGCTGACGCCTACCTTGGATGCTACTTCTCTCAGGGAGAGGCCTGCCATTTGCCTTCCCAGTTTAATGCGCTCTCCTATGGTCATGGTCACCTCCGGTTTACAAATGATCGATAAATAGGTTTTTTATAAACCATAAGGCTTTCGGTCAAAATTATTATGAACTTTAACATCGATCCTATTCAGATCTAAAACGCGGCATACAGGACCGATATGCCTTTTTGTCCAGCAAGATAATATGAGATTTAAGGCCGCTGCCAGATAAGATAATAAATGCTCATAAAATTTAAGAAAATGCGCTCACCAGTCATAAATCTCCTCAATTAACTAAATATATCCTCGCGAGATAGCTCTTATCAGGAGGTTGATACCATATGCCCTATTGAAGTCTATACCACAGTTGCCTTGAATGTGTCTATTATCCTCCAAAAGCGAAATCGCATATCTGCCAAGTCGTAGAACGCCCGGCAAATGCGCCTGTCCTACAATAGCTCTCAAAGGCCGGCAGATGTCTCCGGTGACATCTCCTCGCACCGCAAAGGTGCAGGTGCAGTCGGCCTTTGCTGCAGCTATTCATTGCGGTCTCCTACTTACTACTATCCCGTTCAGAATTCTTTCCGATCTCAGAAGCGAGCGCGACGAACTCCTGGATCTATGATCTCGCTCTTCAGGTTGCTGATGGCGGCAATCTTCCGGCTCTTGATGATTTCCGGGAACACGGTCTCACTTTCAAGCTCGCTATCGTCGTACCAGGCGACCTCGATTATTCCTTCATCCTTCGCCAGAGCCGTGCAGGATGCTGCGCCATCAATATAGTCGCACAGGTACCAGACCTTCACCATCTGGTATCGGCTGGCCAGCAGGTTCTCAATCATTACCGGCCATCTGGTAGTGCATTTCACACCCGTTTCCTCTGCTATCTCCCTCTCCGCTGCGGTTGCCAGCGACTCGCAGTCTTTGATAGCCCCTCCAGGAGCAACAAGGTAGGTGCCTTTTTCGTCTCGATACCTGACCAGCAGCACCCTGCCATCCCTGATTACGATTCCACCGGCGGCAATTCTGTGCGCAATTGTCATCTCATGCTTCTCCCCATATGCACACGTACTCCGATGTCATGGCCACCGGTCCTTTGCGCAGGTCCTCCTCAAGAAGCCGAAGGCCCTTTTCGAACTGAAGATCATCAATTAGCTGAAGGCAGGAAAAAGCCCTCTCCTTAAAGGGCGTGGCATCGGTGGTAAGCGATGTCTTCTTGATCTCGCGAGCAGTTACGTTGACATAGCCCGCTTGATTCATGGCATCGAGCAGCGCGGCGACTGTTGGGTATCGTGCGATGTCTGCCTCAGCGGACATTGGCCAGTATCGCGAGAGTGGCTCCCTTCTGCGAATCGTCTCTGTCGAATCTGTGAATGTGCATATCCTTCCCCCAGGACGGAGGACTCGAATGCTCTCCTCGAAATATCTTCCAGGGCTGGGCAGATGGTGGACGACATTGACCGAGAACAGCAGATCGAAGAAGCCATCCTCAAATGGGATGCAATCGGCGGACCCCAGGCAGACGCTCAGCCGGCAATGAACCGGCGCATGACGCCGCATTCCTTCGGACGGCTCGACGCCCCAACCAGTACAGCCAGTGCAATCAACAAGAGCATGGATGTGGTTTGCAGTGCCACAGCCAACCTCCAGAACCCGTGATGCTGGTGTGATGGAACAGAACGATTGCAGCTCGGTGATCACATGCTCGCTTACCTGTCGGGTGCGGGAGTATGCATCGGCTATGGCATTGTAATCCGTCTTGGTCATCTTCATCATCTAACGGGAGCAGGTCTTCTGCCTCAATTTTTATTACTTTTTGAATAAAGAGATTGGCAAAAGCCACCAGGCATGGGAGGGAAAATTCGCGGTCGACTTTCGCCAGTCTGTAGAACGTCAATTGCCGTATTTAAGGTTTTCTATTGACAGCATGAGCCAGTGATTCATGTCTCTGCCACCAGCCAGGCTGTTTGATGTTGATGGCATCTCAAGAAATGATTTTATATACGAACATACCACATTTTATCTCTCAGTAGTGCAATTTGGAATTGAGCAGAAGGACTCGGGCTCATGACAATTATTGAAAAGTTTCAGAATGCGATATTGACCATCCTGGCATGGATAATGACCCTTGTAACTCTTTTGGTCACGCTGGATTTGATCTATACCCTGGCTAAGTACCTGCTGTTGCCTCCCATAAACCTGCAAATCAATGAGCTTCTCAGCTTTTTCGGAAGCATATTGCTGGTGCTGATCGGAGTAGAGCTTCTCGAGACCTTCAAGAACTTCAAACAGGATAAGACCTTCAATGTGCTCATCGCCCTGCTGGTGGCCCTGATCGCAATTTCCAGGAAGGTCATAGTAATGGAGATCGAGGGCGACCCGAGTGAGACTGAGCTGATCGGGATCTCGGCGTTGATAATAGCGCTATCACTGGGATACTATTTGGTCAATAAAAGCGGATCTATAAAAAAATAATGATCAGCGCAGCATCACCCGGCTGAGCGTCACCAGAAAGAGGGCCATGAGCAGCCATCCCAGCAGCGTCTCAATCACCGTCAGCACCTCATAGCCTTCAATGATGCTGAAATTCTGGGGAGTCTTGCCCAAGAACTCCATGCTGCTGAAATAGAAGGCATCGCTCTGCGATACGCTCACCTTCGTCAGCGAATGCACATTCGCGGAATCCGGCTGGAGGGCGCCACCAGTCCAGAAGATGCCCGCGAAGAGGAGGATAATGGCCAGGCTGAGCAGAATAGTGTGCGACGGACGCACTCCATAGCCGCAGGAGATCCAGGCCAGGTAATCGAACAGTTTTGGAAAGAACTTGTGCGAAAGAGCTTGCTTTTCCTTCCGGTATTGGTAGTAGCAGTTATCCTGGTCCTCGAACTGCTCCAGATTCCTGAAGTTTCTGGTGAGCGTCAGATACACCGATCCGTTGAAGGGAATATGTTCTTTGATGATATTCCAGCGGACGACTATGCGGCTAAAATTGAAGTCCTTGAGGTGGATGCTCGATCCTTCCGGGAAGACCGCATCGGACAGATTCAATGTGTACACCTTGGCGTTGGTCAGATAAAAAAATTTATCGAACCTTGCCCGGCCAAAGTCGGCGTCGTTGAACTTGGCCCGCGAGAAGTTGGCATCGACTGCGAAGTGGGTGCGGGTGAAGTTGGCCTCTCTTTGAAATTGCGCATCGGAAAAGCCGGCATCCTCATGAAAGTGAGAGCCTGAGAAGATGGCTGCCTGGGTAAAGGATGTGCCGTCAAAGTCCACCAGGCCGGAGAAGGATGCATGATCGAAGAACACGTCGCCCTTGATGACTGAGTATTCGATTTTTATTATCGATTTTACCATCTTCTCCTTGGCCTTATTGAATGGCAGATCCAGCCGGTGCAGATCCAGGTCGCCATAAATGATAACGTTTTCGTACTCTACCGGCTTGCCCTTCTCGATCTTTTCCAGGATCTCCTCGGCCTTGATCATCAGCAGGGTATCGACCATAAGCGAAGTATGAATTCGACCAAAGCAGATATCGTTTGCGGTACGTTAGTTGCAGGCAGCACCTTCAGGGCCGCATCAGACGCCATCAGACCCTGCTTCCAGCAGCATCTTCTCCACAAAGTCCCAGTCATGCTCGTAGATATGCGCCGAAGAGCTGGTGGTGGAGATCGATCCCGGTTCTGCTCCTATCTCGCGGCTGACATATTGCAGCAGCCTCGCCAGGCCGTAGAGATTGGCAGGATAAGCTCCGGCAAAGTCGTGGCTGCGAAAGAAGATGGACAGGTTCAGGCGGCCATCGCGCAGTTTGAAGTCGTCCACGATCATGCAGGGAACCTCATCCTTGTTCATATCCACAGGCACTATCCAGGTTACGGCTGTCGCCCGGCGGGTATTGGCTGAAGATCTGAGCCGCAGGATCGCCTGCTCGATCTGATCCTGTGCGGGCATGCCAGGCAGATGCCAGGCGCGCAGCCGCTCTCCGTAGGTGTACTCAAAACCGGGATTACTGCCGGACAAAAGCTGTTCAGCATACTCCTCAAGCCGCTCCTCATTCCAGGAGTACTGGGCGGGAATCATCTCCCGGTAAGGTTCCTCCACCACTACCTGCAAGGATAGAAGCTCCCGTATCCTGGTGCCTCTCTCATCAGTGATCTCTGCTCCCTGCCGCCAGATGAGACCCAGGCCCCTCTGCCAGGCATCGGTGATGGTTTTCGCCCTAATAAATCTCCCCAGTGTTGCCATGAAAAGACATTTTTCGCATGATACATTAAGATTCTTTTCCGTCTCCCTGCCCATCGATTCGAGGATCTGCCTCATGCCAGAAGGGCGGCGAACTGGCCCAGTTCCAGACCAATTCCTCCATAGCTGAATTTGAGGTCTAAGATGCCATTATGTGCGAGCAGTAGCATCAGAATCAATGTGATCTCAAATAATAAAAGCAGAGCTATGAGAATGATCGCCACGCCCGGCATGGAAAGTGCCTCGATAGCAAAGTCCCACAGAGTTCTACCCACTACCATTGCTTCTCCCACCAAAACGCACCGCACTGGATTTCTTTGCCGGTTATTAAATGAGTGCAGTGAGCGCGGAGCGAAAGTAATCTGAGGAAAAGATATTTTTAGAGATCCGCGGATAACAATGGGCAATGCCTGACTTTGAGTGGGCCCTGGTGAGCGCCCTCAACTTATTCTTCGAGGAGGATGGCATCGCAGCCATTGCCTACCGGCTAAAGCAATCTCGCTTCTCATCTCAGTTCATCGACATCCTGGTGGACTCCAAGATTCCTGAGTATTATCTGGCCATCGAATGCAAGAGCCTGGATGCTCGCAAGACCGGTTCCCTCTACTTCAAGCAGCACTTCAGCCTTGCTGCCGGGGTGCATCAGGTGGTGCGTGAGACCGATTTTATCGCCCGTTCCGGCAGACAGGGAATTCTCGCAGTGGAGCTGCGCCACGGGGTCGGAAAAGCGCGTACGGCACACCTGGTCTCCTGGGGGGAGATCGTAGAGAGATACAACTCTGGAGTGGCGGGCATCTCCCTGGAAGAGATACAGAGCAATCCGCCCCTGGAGAGGAAGAACGGAGCTTATCGGATCTCCCGGCTGGACATCATACGCATCTCCGGATACTTTGGTTTAGCAGGCGAGGGCGACATCCGGGAGGAAGATCCAGATACAGATAAATAAAAAAATCCGGACGGAAGTCCTTTAAAAATCCCTCTTAAGCAATTTTTTCTATATTACCTCCGGTTATAAGAATTTTGGAATTTATGGGATTTGGCACCAGCATAATGGCCGAAATAATTACATTCTTTTGTATCTATGAATTGCATGATATATTATGTTTTCGCGAAAGGAATATCTTTACGCAGTTGCATATTTGTATCATAATCTTAGGCCTGTAACGATGGCTGTCGAGAAAAAAACTATTTATATCATTGAGTATTTCTTATATCCAAATATAGAATGAGGTTATTATGAGGCAATTCTCCGTAAAAGTTCTTGATGACTCCGACCGGGAGTTCGTAGAAGTTCTCCGAGAACTTGACATTCCAAGAAATGTGGCCAGTATGATCACCTATCTGGCCAATGTGGAGGAGGCTACCTCCCGGGAGATCGAGATAGGATCGAATCTGCGCCAGCCAGAGGTGAGCATTGCCATGCGGACGCTGCGCAACAACAACTGGGTGGAAGAGAGAGAAATCAAGAAGGACGGAAAGGGCCGACCAATGAAGGTTTACAGGCTCACCATATCTCTGGACGAGATCATAAAGCACTTTGAGGATGAGAAACGGAAAGAGTCCGCCAAGACGCAGGAGAGCATCGAAAAGCTCAAGGAACTGAGCCGGGGCTTGAGCGTAACGCCTTCTTAGTGGATGATGAGATTGCAATTATTCATAAAAAATGACTGAATATAAGGCACCTTGCCAGAGTTCGTCTCTGGCATCGGGCCCCGATTTGATCCTCTTATCAAAAGGATTTATTTCAGTTCTTCTCCCCTACCCCGGAGGTCATCGAGGTTATCTTCCATGAGCTTCTTGCTTTTTATCTCTTCCTTTTTGCCGCCCTTTCTCTCGGTATTTCTCTTCTTAAAATCAGCCAAGAATCTCACCTTACTCTATTTATTCCGGGAACTGTAATTAACCTTTTCCTTCATTGCTGTTTCACTGCTACACAGGCCCACTGATCATAAATTCCCTTTGAATCACGATTGTCGATTACCTTTCCCTGCCAGCCGATGTCTCCCAGCGCCTTCGCGATGAGCTCTGCTTCTTTTTGGGTGTACACGGTAAACAGAACCTTATTTTTCGCCAGGCGGGAGGCGGCAAGGAGGATCTCCCTCCAGAGCGGCCAGTTGAAGTCGTCAATCAGCCCTACCATGAATCCCAGGACGGTATGAAAGGAGCCATCCGGAAAGATCTGAGGCAGCAGCCTGGCGTCGAGGAGAAAGCATCTTTTGGGGTCCATAAGTCCGCTCTTCAGGCCCATGCACAGATCGCAGCGGTCATAATCCATAGAAAGCGGACGGCATCCATTGCGAATGAGCGCCTGTGTGGCCATGCCGCTGCCGCAACATATCTCCAGCATGCTCTCGTCTTCGGAAAGAATCGGCTGCAAGAGTGTAACCAGCCTGTCTATCCTCTCTTCCACATAATGGGGCGATCCTTTCTCCAGGCATCTCTCGCAGAAGAGTTCTGCTGCCAGGGAGGTGGAGAGATATTCCGTGAGCGCTGAGAAAAAATCCGCCTCGCTTGCCTGCACCGTCTTTATGATCTTCGTGTGCCATCTTTCTGCATGCTTTGATAGAATCTTTGAGGATGAGTAGTGATCTGTGAGAAGAAGCCACAATTCGGCTGGCTGGGATAGATGCAGGGCAAATCCCAGGTCTTTGATCTCAATGCAGGCATCAGCATCCAGGTCTTCCTGCAGTATCTGCCTGGTGACGGGCAGCTCCAGCAGATCTTGCCAGGACTCTTCTGCGAGAAAGACGTCCTCATCCTCACTAGTGTCCAATAGTTGATTTAGCAGCAAACTCTCCACCACACACTTCGCCACATACTTCGCTACGCTCTTCACCACTCTTTCTCCACATTATCAATCTTATCGCATCCATTCCGGCAGGACGGCTGGCGGAACAATTATATTATAATCCCTGCAAAATGGGGTTGTTTGAAGCTTGTGGATCTGCCCGGTGTAGGCTCTCGCATCAGAGAGCGCCTCATAGAGCAATATGGAGACGAAGAAAAGGCCCTGCAAGCGATTTTGGACGCTGATGTAGCAGGATTGTGCAGGGCCCTGAGCGAACGCCAGGCTCTCCTCCTGGTTTCGCATGCCCGTGGCATGAAGTTTTCAGTTGCACCGGATCAGTTTCTGGCTACGGACGAAGCGGCCAGGATTCAGCAGGCGATCATCTCCCGCCTGGCAAGCTATGCCCATACCGAATATGCCCGGCTCAAGATCGGCACCCTTTTTGCCAGCTCTTCTGCAGGGCTTCTGGCAGAGAATCGCAAGGCTGCTCTGGAGGCATTGCAGGCTGCGCAGAAGGCGCAGGGGCTGGGCCTCGATGAGCTGCTGAAAAGGGTCCGGCCATTGAGGGAGAAGGCAGCGGCGCGAGTCAGAGAGAGGGCGGTGGCCGCAACCACTGCCGGGGAATTTCAGAAGCTGAAGTCAAGGGGGCTGGACAGGCTGATCGACCTGCATCTGGCAGAGAGCCCTGCAGAGCTCTCGGACCTGGCCAGAAGCTACAGCCATGTCTGCATGGTCGGCGAAGAGATGGGCGGTCAGGCGGCGGAGTCTCTGGAGCGGGCGGAGTCTCTGGAGGAGTGGTATCTGGTGCCTGAGGCGGTCCTGGGATTTTATGGGGTGAATCTGGAGCCTCTGCTGGCAGCAGCCAGGGCGGCCCAGAAGCTTGAGGCGGCGGGAATTGCCGGATTTTCAAGATGGCAGGAACTTCATAAGCTGCTCGCCAGGCTGGAGGAGGGCGGGGACCGGGAAGCAGAGCGGCTGGATAGGCTGGCCGCGAGCCTGTGCAGATGCGCGGAGGAGGCGGCGGCCTGGGCCAATGAGCTGCTGAAGGGCAAAATCGAGAAAAGCTCTCTGACCCTGGGCGGCTCTGACCTGCTTCTGGTCATGAGCCGGGGGGAAGGAGTGCGGGAGATCCTGGAGTCGCAGATGAAGGGTGTCTTTATGCAGGTTCTCAAAGATGCTAAGGCGCGGGCTGCGAGCCAGCTGGAGCTGGCAGGATCGGAGACAGTATGGCTTGACGAGGTCTTCTCGGAGCAGGTCAGCTATCCTCTGGAGCTGGACCGGCATGCGCTGCGCTCCTTTGAGCTGGAGCTAAAGAGCCGCAGGGAGGGCCGGGGGCTCACGAAAAAGAGGGAGATCGCCCGGAGCCTGGCGGACAGAAAGGATGAAGCTGCGGCTCTCGTTCATGCCCTGATGGAGTTTGACTATTCTTATGCGTTGGGGCGGTTTGCCCTGGAGGAGGGCCTAACCTTCCCTGAGATCGCAGAGGTGCCATGCCTCTTCTTTTCAGAAGGACGTCACCTTTTCCTGGATAGGCCTGAGGCGGTGAGCTACTCCCTGGGTGGCGAGGGTCACCCGGAGAAGGTGGCCCTGCTCAGCGGGGTGAACTCGGGCGGCAAGACCACTCTCCTGGACCTGATCTCCCAGATTGTCATCCTGGCGCACATGGGCCTGCCAGTGCCTGCTAAATCCTGCCGGCTCTCCCTCTT
>JGI20214J51088_10003429_pt1 | contig 10433 bp, 15 predicted proteins | sample WetSurMetagenome_FD_51088 | JGI IMG/M metagenome (IMG submission 51088) | reverse complement strand
GGTTGCCGTTTCTGGAGCGGCGGGCAAGAGAGTTGTCTCCGACGGATTTTGGAGTGCTATCGGATGCCCTCTGTGAGTAAGCGCGTTTTCTTCGGCGACCTAAAGTTTGATGTTTGCGAAGAAGTGTATGAGCCTGCTGAGGATTCTTTCCTGTTTGCAGAGAACCTCTTCGTGAACGCGGGTGAACGGGTGCTTGACGTGGGCACGGGCACAGGCGTACTGGGCATCGTTGCCGCGGGAAAAGCCAGCGAGGTCCTCGCGGTTGACGTGAACCCGTACGCTGTGCAATGCGCCAAATGGAACGCCTCCCTCAACAAAGTCCGCGACCGGATGGCGTTTGCGCGGGCAGACCTGTTCAGCGCCTTGAAAGAGGTGGCTCAGTTTGATGTCATTCTTTTTAATGCGCCCTATTTGCCTTCAGCGCCTTCCGAAATGGATACTTGGATGGGTCGCGCTTGGGCAGGCGGCGTTTCAGGCAGGCAAGTTATTGACCGATTCATAGTTGAAGCTCCCCAGCACTTAACGCGGAAAGGCAGGGTTTTAATGATGCAGTCAACCCTGGCTGGGGTGGAGGAGACGCAGCGGCGCTTTGCCGACTGTGGGCTGTTGGCGGAGGTGATGGCGGAGCAGAAACTGCCTTTTTTTGAGGTTCTGACTTTGCTGAAAGCTGTTTTCAAATCATAAAAAAGGTACCAATCTGACCGGTGCAACGCTCAAATAGGGGAGAACAAGCAGAAGCGCAGAATGAAACCATAGGTCCCTTAAAGATAGACGCTTTTTATAGGGGGATGGGAGGGTCTGGAGAGCAAGAAAGTCGTGGACCGCAGAAGCTTCATTGTGGAGCCCGTAGATTTTGTTGCAGTTTCTATTTGTAGGGGGGGATAGTTTTTGCCGAGCAATAGAGCTCACCCCGAAGAAGTATACCTGCACGCGTTTTGCAGCACGTTGCACAACCTGAACGCAAGCAGAAACAAGCTCAGAACACAAAGAACATGCACCTGCATATCCTGACAAGAAGATGTAGTGTATAGCAGCTTCCCACAACTACTTCAAAACGAAAACCAACTAGCACCCAAAAACACGCCACTCAGAACCTAAAGCACCCATCTAAACTTGAGTAAACCTCTTAAGCAACATGCGCTATACCCAGTTTTTAACCGCTTAGAGCGCCAAACGTTCCGTAGCAAATTAAACAACGAAACGTAACGGTAACGTTTATAACTCTAATTTCTCATTGCTAACCTTCGCGAAGCTGAGTTAAGATGGGTCACCGAAAACATCATGCACCAAGACATGGATCACTCGCTTATTTGCCTAGACACCGCGCCAAAAGTCCAGTTGCAAGAATACGCTACTGGCCAAAACTTGACGCGGACACACCAAGACTGCTAGGCTTCTTAGGCTACAAAGCAGGCATGACTTACGTCTTCACCGTCGAAGACCGCAAACGTTCACCAAACTTCGGCAAAGAAGTCATGCGTGCCGCAACCATCCTGGAAACACCACCAATTGTCATGTGCGGCATCCGCACCTACACTAATTCCCCCTATGGACTCCAACAGCAGACGGAATGCTGGATGAAAGATCCCCCAGCAGACCTCGAACGCACCCTCGTGCTGCCTGAAGCCTTCAACACAGAAGAAATGATCCAGAAAGTTCAGGCAACCCTCGACCAAACCACCGTCGTCCGCGCCATAATCGCCACCCAACCCAGACTCACCAGCATAGGCAAGAAAAAACCCGAAGTCACCGAAATCGAAATCGGCGGCGGAACCATCCCCCAGCAATTCGAATACGCCAAGGGACTATTGGGAAAAACCATCACGCCAGACGAAATGTTCAAAAACGGACAATACGTTGACGTGGCTGCAATCACCACCGGGAAAGGCTGGCAAGGACCAGTAAAACGTTGGGGAGTCACCATCCTGCAAGCTAAAGGTCGCAAAACCAAACGTGGCATCGCCACTTTGGGACCGTGGAACCCTCACCACCTCATGTACTCCGTTGCCAGAGCTGGACAGATGGGCTACCACCAACGCATAGAATTTAACAAGCGCATCCTCAAAATCGGCAAAGACGCCAAAGAAGTCACAGTGAAAGGCGGCTTCCTCCGATACGGCAACCTCAAATCCAGCTACATCATCATGGAAGGCAGCATTGCAGGCACGGAGAAACGCACCATAACCCTGCGTTACCCAGCTAGACCACCACGAGATGTTCCAGAACAAGCACCCACCCTCATCAGCATCTCACTCGAATCACCCCAAGGAAAATAAACTGACACGGAAGAAACCACAATGCCAAGAACAGCCCAGATTTATAGCATAGAAGGAAAACCCGCAGGCAACACTACCCTACCTTCTATTTTCGAAACCCCCCTCAGACCAGACGTGATTAAACGCGCAGTACTCGCTATCCAAAGCCACCGACTCCAACCACAAGGCAGAGACCTCATGGCTGGAAAACGCACCACCGCAGAATCCCGCGGAACCGGCATGGCACTCGCCAGGATTCCCAGAGAGAAAGGTGGCAGCGGAAAAGCCAAATTCGCTCCAGGCACAGTTGGCGGAAGGCAAGCGCACCCACCAAAAGCCGCAACTCGCATAGTCAAAAACATCCCCAAGAAAGAAAAGCAACTCGCGCTCTTCTCAGCCATAGCCGCCACAAGCAACAAAGAAACCGTCCAAGCACGCGGACACAAGATTGAAACCGTTCCACAAATCCCACTAATCGTCGAAGACGGCTTCGAAGCACTCAACAAAACCAAAGATGTCGAGCAAGCACTCATAAACTTGGGCGTAATCTCAGATGTTTACCGTGTGCGTGACAGCAGAAAAGTCCGCGCTGGCAAGGGCAAACACCGTGGCAGAAAAATGAAGCAAGCCATTGGTCCCCTCATCGTGGTTGTTGAGAACAAGAGCCTCTCAAACGCTGCAGGTAACCTCCCGGGTGTAGATGTTACCACAGTTACCAAGCTTAACCCGGAACTTCTTGCTCCCGGCACACACGCTGGAAGGCTTACGCTCTGGACGAACGGTGCAATCGCACAGCTTGAGAAAATGTACGGCGAAGGAGAAACCTCATAATGGAACCCAACGAAGTAATCTTCTACCCCCTCATGACCGAATCCGCCAGCCTCATGGTGGAAAAAGACAACAAACTCATATTCATCGTCAGCCTAAAAGCCGGCAAAACCGACATCAAGAAAGCTGTCGAAACGCTCTACGAGGTTAAAGTTGACAAGATCACAACTCTAATTACTCCGCAGGGCGAAAAGAAAGCCTTCGTGAAACTAACCCCCGAATACAAAGCATCTGACGTAGCTATCAAGCTAGGCATCCTGTAAACTAACCTGAGGAATGATTAATGGGAAAACGTATACGTGTACAAAGACGTGGGCGTGGCGGATCCACTTGGAGAGCCTCCACCCACAAACGAGTAGCCCCCGCACAATACCCAGCCCTATCGCCCAAAGAAGCCTATGAAGCTTCCATAAGCGGCACCGTAGACTCTTTGGTTCATGACCCTGGACGCGGAGCACCACTCGCACTAATTAAATTCGAAACCGGCGTTTCATGCTACATTGTTCCCCCTGAAGGAACTCATCAGGGACAGCAGGTCCGCTTAGGTGGCAACGCTCCAGCGGAAGTCGGTAACATTCTTTCCCTCGGCAAGATTCCTGAAGGCACATTAGTCTGCAACTTGGAACTTCGTCCAGGCGACAGAGGCAAACTTGCCAAATCCTCAGGAGCATACGCTACAGTCATCGGTCACACACCCCAGGGCACCATGATCAGACTGCCTTCCAGTCGCACCCGATACATAGATGACTACTGCATGGCCACCATCGGCGTCGTAGCAGCTTCCGGTCGCACAGAGAAACCGTTCCTGAAAGCTGGTGAAGTGTTTCACTGGATGAAAGCCAAAGGACACAAGTACCCGAGAGTCAGCGGACGCAAAATGGTTCCAGCTTGCCACCCCTACGGTAGCAGCAAGAGAAGCGCTCGCAGATGCACAACCACTTCACACGGTGCACCTCCAGGCCAGAAAGTCGGCTTAATTGCGGCTCGAGGTCCAGGTCAGAAAAAGAAACGCGCCATTCGATAGGAGAAAGTATATAGCACATAAAAAGCATCCAATGAGGTCGTGAAAAAATGCCAAAAGAATTCAAGTACCGCGGTCAATCACTCGCCAGCGTTCAAGGCATGTCCATGGACGAATTCATAAACCTGCTTCCGTCTCGACAGCGCAGAAGCCTCCAGCGTGGTCTAACACCCGAGCAACGCGTGCTGTTGGAGAAACTGCGAGCAGCCCAAGAAGCCCAGAAAAAAGGCAAAGAAGTCACAGTGAAAACTCACGTTCGCGACATGATTATCCTACCCGAAATGGTAGGCTCAAAGATTCATGTCCACAACGGCAAAGAGTTCGTCGGCATCGACATCAAACCCGAAATGATTGGGCACTATGTGGGCGAATTCGCCATAACCAACAAGCCTGTGCGCCACGGAACTCCTGGTATCGGTGCATCTCGATCATCAATGTATGTGCCACTGAAGTAGGCAGCAAGTGAGAAAGCATGGAAGTCAAAATAATCTCCAAGAAAGAAAACGCGCTCCTGAAACGCAAAGAAGTCCAGTTCCAAGTAGAGCACACACAAGGCAAGACCCCTGAACGCTTAGACATCAAACGGTCCATCGCCTCCGAGTTGCAGGTCAGCGACAAACTCGTGTTCGTGAAACGCATGAAAACCTTAACTGGAACCAACACCGCAGTGGGCTTCGCAAACGCCTACGAATCAGCTGAACAAGCAAAACGCATCGAACCAGCGTACATCCAGAAACGGAACAGTCCACCAGAGAAACCTAAGGAAGAAGAGGCGAAACAGTAATGTCCAAGAAACCAGACAAGAAAGAAGCCGCAGCACCAGCCAAAGAACCCCCAGCAAAAGAAGCACCAAAGAAAGAAGAGGCAAAACCCGCCGCAAAACCCGTAGCCGCTGCAGGTGCAGCAAAGCCAGAGAAGAANGCCAAGAAAGAAGAAAAAGGCATTCACGCAATCTACAAAGTTGAAGGCGACAAAGCCACGCGTCTGCGTCCAACTTGTGAAAGATGCGGACCGGGATTCTTCATGGCGGACCACCATGACCGCTTCACATGCGGACACTGTGGATTCACAAGGTACAAACACGCTTAAACGCGTCTTAAGCAACCTTTCTTTATGTTCCTCTATTCTTTAATTGGATACGAGCTTTTTTCCCGAGAGCAACTATTTCTTTCAAAGACTGTTTCTCCCTCAAACAACCACAACTAATCAGCGCACGAAGTTTAACATCAAACGGGACTTTTCTGGACTTTTTACGCCTTTTTTGGACAGAAAAAGACATTTTAAGACAGACGATAAGCCCAATTCACAAACAGAAAACCAAACAGAGCCCAAAACACAAACAACTCGCCGCGATAGGGGTATAGAGGAAAAATCACAGCTAGCCCAAACTCGCGAAGCCCAACTTCAAAGAAACGACAGTTTAAAAGCTTGACTTACTGATACATCCCTTGATGGTTCAGATGATCAGGGTTAACGTGTCAATCACAAGCATCAGCGCGGAACGTTTCTGGGACATCCGCAAACCAGCCCCAAACATCCAGATCAGCACCAACATCAACGTCGTCAGCATCGACAAGAAAACCGACGACACACTGGATGTTCCCTTCGTCCTAACNATCACCTATAACCCATCAATTGCGCAGATGAGCCTCAAAGGCAGCGCATTCGTCCAAGGCGACAAACTGGAACTTGAAAAAATCCTCAAGGAATACGACCAGAAGAAACCTCCACCACCCATAATCCTCCAATCCATCAGCAACGTAGTCTTCGTTGAATCTATCTTGATTTCGCGGACGCTGAATGTTCCACCGCCAGTTCCGCTGCCCATGATCCAAGAGAACAAGCCACCAGGACCTAAACCCGCAGCTGAAAGAGAATACACCTCGTAACAGCAACTTTTTCTATTTTGTCTGGGTTTTCAGCATGCTTTCCCAGATCTGCGTGGCTTCCGCACGTTTCCGCGCAGTAACCTGCACGACGACTATGCCTTCGCTGGGTTGACCATACACCACAAGCGCATTTTCCGGAGCATACAAAACCACAATGAGGGTGAGCATATCTTCTTCGCCGTCTACCAGAATCTGCGTTGCTTCGCCTGTTTTTAGGGCTCTTTGGATGGCTTGGATGGCTTCCTCAGTTATGGTGCCTTCAGGGTTCTTGACGTGAACAAGAGTTTTGCCATGGAAAACCACGGGTGAAAGCTTCTTGCGCATGCTCTTATCATCAGTTATGGATAACTGTGGAATCAGGTTGTGCTCGTGGAGGTTGCGCGAAACCGTGTCGCCAACCGAAATGAGCAACAGCGGCTTCTGTTTTTTCAAGATTTCGGCAAGTTGCCGCATGGTTTCTGCTGGTGTGCCTTTGATGAGTTTGCCGAAGGGTTCCTTGAAGCTGCTGAGTTTTTCGGGGTTGATGCTATAGTTCGCTGGCATCTGCTTCGCCTCGTTCACACTACAGTCTGCTGGAAACGGTAAAAAAGTGTCGGTGCACTTGGCTATCTGACTTTGAGTGCGTATCTGCCTTTTTCCTTAATCTTCATCGCTTTAGCTACAGCACTGTTTTCGGGGTCAAAAACAATGACTACGCCGCCAAAATCCTCGCTTAAGCTGGTGCTGCGGCATTTGGGGCAAATGTTTTCTTTAGTGACGAAGTGACAGTTACTGCAGGCTTTCTCGCTCATGCTGCTTTCGGCTCCTTGGCGGGTTTACCTTCAGCTGCTTCTTTCTGTTCTTTGCCGCGTTTCTCCGTGGATTCCTTCACCATCTGGGTTTCCTCCTTAATCCAATCTAACTTGCCCAGGAACGGTTGCCTTGCGGTTACGCCGATTTTGCCGCTGCTTCCTGCTCTGCCTAAAGAGACAGCGGTGATTCTCACGCGAACTTGGTCTCCTGCAGCGAGCTTGCGTTTGGATTCTTTGCCCAGCAAGACGCCTTGTTTTTCGTCGTAGCTGATGAAGTCATCCATAAGTTGTGAAACGTGCAGGAGTGCATCTACTGGTCCTATGCGGACGAATGCGCCGAAATCCGCGATTTCCACGATGTCGCCTTCAACGATTTCTTGGATCACTGGGAAGAACGTGAGTAGGCTGAAGTTGACTTTGTGGTATGTTGCTCCATCGCCTGGGATGATTTTTCCGATGGGGCTAACTTCGACTTTGCTGACGGCTATTACGTAGCCTAATTCTTCGTCCACTACGCCTTCGTATTTGGCTTTAACTTGTTCTTTACCCACTGCTTCCAGGGGGTTGCCGAAGGTGTCTGGTGGGATGCGGATGGTGTCTTGGAGTGTGATGAGTTTGAACATTTAAGTTATCAACCCTTCAAGTTGTAGGCGGGTTTTTGCTCGTACGTAAATCACTGGCGTGCTTATATCTCTTAGCTTCCGTTTTAGTTGTTTATCATTTGTGAAGACTGGTGCGTTCCACTGTTTGGCTATACGTAGGATGGCGTTGTCGGTTGGTTCGTTTGGCAGTTCGTAAACCTTCACGTATGTTAGTTTTTCTGCTAAAGTGAGTGCGAAAGCTGCGTTTCTGCGGGTTTGGGGTGAACTCTTCTGCGCGAGGATTTCCAGTTCGCGTTTCACAGGTGAGAGCAGAATAAGCTGAAAGTTTCTGCAGAGCAGCGTTTCAAGTTCCGTGAAGATGTCGATTTTGTATTCTAGGGGAACGTAGAGTGCGTTGGAGTCCACGATGACTTTCAAAGGTTCCTTCTTGGCGGATGGCGCTTGTGCGGTCATTTTCTCGTTCTCTGTTTGGAAGGTTTCTTTGTTGAAGCTAATACTGTTTGCTATAGCGAAATCTGGGCACTTGCTTTTTCAGCCTATAGGCCCCTATCGAAACGTGTCTGCGGGTATTTTGGGCTCTGTTCAACGCACAGCTTGTGAAACGGGCTCATCGTCTGTCTTAAAAAGTCTTAAAATGTCGAATTCTGTCCTTTTCTGTCTTAAACTGTCCTGAAAAGTCCCGCGAATCCAGAATGGCAAACGTCTTCTGCCTTTTCCCATATTGTTGGTGCATGTAAAGGCTTTTAGGCAGAACCACCTACATCCTGAACGAGGAACCACCAATTGACCAAAATAACCCGCGTCGGCGTAACTTTCCCGCCTGAACTGCTCAAAGACTTCGACGACATCACCAACAAAATGGGGTACGAAAGCCGCAGCAAAGCCATCCAAGACGCCGTACGCCTTTTCGTGTCGGAGAGGAAGTGGCTGCAGGAAGAAGCAAACACCCTGCAAACAGGCGTTATCCTGATGGTTTACGACCACGAAATCAGGAACTTGGAAGCAGACCTCACAGAAGCTCAGCACCACCACAGCTCCCTCGTGTCCTCCACACTGCACATCCACATCGGCGAACGCGACTGCCTAGAAGCCATCGCCGTGAAGGGCAGAGCCGCCGAAATTAGGCACTTAAGCGACGAACTCGCCACAAAACGAGGCGTAAAAATCCTAAAAACCATGATAGTAACCCTTTGATGGCCACAGCTGTGTTGCTCTTCCTTAAAGCATCAATGGTACAGGCAGAATCTCATTTTATGGGAAAGAAAAATCTAGCATAAACTAGATTTCTGCGGGATAAATCCTTAATAGTTAGAGAATCGCCTTCATATTGCGCTGGAGTGTAAACTAGCAAATGGCAAAATTCAAAGTCATAGTATCCGACCCCGCAGNTGGAACAAGCAAAGTCGTCGAAGTCGAAGAAGCACGCGCAGCCCCCTTCATAGGCAAACGCATCGGCGAAACCGTAGAAGGCGCAGTCGTTGACATGCCCAACATGAAACTCCAAATCATGGGCGGCTCAGACAAAGACGGCGTACCAATGCGACCCAACGTCCACGGCGGAGTCCGCAGAAGAGTCGTCCTCAGCGGCGGCGTAGGCTTCAAAGCCAAGAAAGAAGGCGAACGCAGACGCAAAGCAGTCCGAGGCAACATCATCACCGACGAAATCGTGCAACTCAACCTCATGATCGCTGGGCAACCTAAAAAGCCCAAGGAACCCAAAGCCAAAAAGGTAAAAGCTCCCAAAACCGCGGAAGCAAAGCCTGCGGCTGCAACTCCAAATCCTCCTGCTTAGTTTCTCAACCCTTATATTCCCCTCAAGGTTTATCCTTCTGTCATTCATAGGTACTTGTGGAAGAAAACATGAGCGAAAGTAAAGCCCTGCCCAAACAACCCGAAGTTAACATCGGAACCATCGGACACGTAGACCACGGAAAAACCACCCTCGTCCAATCCATGACGGGTGTCTGGGCAAGNCGCCACAGCGAAGAACTCAAACGTGGCATCACCATCAAACTGGGCTACGCTGACCTTCCAATCTACAGGTGCCCCAAATGTGAGGCACCGAGAAACTACTCTACGAAGCCAGTGTGCCCCGTATGCGCGGAACAAGCAGTTTTTGAACGAGCCATCAGCTTCGTAGATGCCCCTGGACATGAAGCGCTTATGGCAACGATGCTTTCAGGCGCCGCCATAATGGATGGAGCCATCCTAGTAATCGCCGCCGACGAACCCTGCCCACAACCCCAAACACGCGAGCACCTCGCAGCGGCAGAAGTTATCGGCATCAAAAACATCGTGATTGTCCAGAACAAAATCGACATCGTCGATGAGAAACGCGCCCTGCAGAGCTACAACGAAATCAAAGCCTTCGTGAAAGGCACAGTCGCCGAGAACGCACCCATTATCCCGGTTTCTGCTCAGCGCGGCATAAACATAGACGTTCTCCTTAACGCCATTGAAGAAATCATCCCCACCCCCAAACGGGACAACAGCAAGCAGCCGTTCATGTATATCATCCGCAGCTTCGATGTCAACAAACCTGGAACCCTCATTGAAGAAATGGCAGGAGGCATCGTAGGCGGAACCATTGCACAGGGCAAATTCGCGGTTGGCGAGCAGATTGAGATTCGCCCCGGTATCATGATGGAACGGGAAGGCAAGANCGTGTATGATCCGCTTGTCAGCGAAATCGTCAGTTTGCAAGCGGGTGAGCAGTACGTGAAGGAAGCCACATGCGGCGGGCTAGTGGCTGTTGGAACACAGCTAGACCCCTCTTACAGCAAGGCAGATGGGTTAACAGGCAACGTCGCGGGCAAGGTCGGGGAACTACCGCCAACGCTAACAGAGCTGGTTCTGGAGACGCACGTGCTGGAGCGAGTGGTAGGCACAAAAGAACTGCTTAAGGTAGAGAAGATTAACTTGGACGAGCAACTGCTGCTCCACATCGGCGCGGCAGTGAACGTGGGCAAAGTCACAGCGGCGAAGGCGAACTACATCCGAGTAAAACTCAGCAGGCCAGTATGTGTTTTGCTGGGTTCGCGTGTAGC
>JGI20214J51088_10003428_pt1 | contig 10434 bp, 10 predicted proteins | sample WetSurMetagenome_FD_51088 | JGI IMG/M metagenome (IMG submission 51088) | reverse complement strand
GTACAAAGTGTCCTCCGAAGTGCCAGCGAAGGAAGAGGGCACAGGGCAAATGGCTAAGGGGGAAGAGTGCAAGACAGAAGAGGAGACAGGGAGTAGGGGAGAAGGGGAGAAAACTGAATTGCAGGTGACACGTTTAAAGCTGAAGACCGGATTGGTTCTGGCATGTGTTTTTGTTTTATTGTACATAACGATGTGGCTTGTTCTAACCAGGCTTACCGACTCTCCGGTACCAATGAGAGACTCATTTATTACATCATTGTCAATCATTGCCACCTGGATGCTGGCACGGAAGATTTATGAACACTGGTATTTATGGATTGTTGTAAATTTCGTATCGGCGATTCTTTTTTTGACTCGCGGACTATATCCGACAGTGATTCTTTATGTTGTTTATGGGGTTATGTCGTTTGCGGGACTCATTGAATGGAAGAAGACTATACCAAATCCACTGACCTCTTCTCCAAGGGAAGAAGGGGAGTAAGAAAAAGGAAAAAATCTTAGTCTGTCCCCCTAATGAGGGTCAGGATAGCAATCAGCAGGGAAGAGGTAAAAATAAAGAAATGGAGATGTGAATCCCAGGATGTTGCTAATTTGTAATAATTGCGAAATAAGCTATTAATTCAGATATAGTTAATATGAAATATTTTCAGTCAGTATTCGATACAGTTATTGTAGCCGACGGCAACTTCCCTCAGCATGAAATCCCTCTGGGATATCTTAAAAATGCAAAACGAATTGTTTGCTGCGATGGGAGCACTGAAAGTCTGCTTCTTTACGGAATGTTACCTGACGCTATTGTGGGAGATATGGATTCCCTTACTGATGAGCTTATTAGCCGTTTTGCAGATCGGATATTCCCTGACAAACATCAGGATACCAATGATCTTACGAAAGCCGTATCGTGGTGCAGCAATATGGGCTATAAGGACATTGTTATTGTTGGAGCGACCGGTAAACGCGAGGATCATACTTTAGGAAATATCTCCTTACTTGCAGATTATGTAAAAAACATGAATGTGATGATGGTGACCGATACGGGTATCCTTCTGCCGTTCCTGAATAGCTCTGAGATATCTTCCTCCCGGGGTCAGCAGGTTTCGATCTTTTCAATAGATCCGGACACAGAAATCACATCATCCGGATTGCGTTATCCTCTTGTACGGACTAAACTAAGAAACTGGTGGTTTGCTACTTTAAATGAGGCACTTGGAGATAGCTTCTCTCTTGAGTTCATTGGACGGATAATCGTATACCTGAAATTTCCCTGAAAAAATAGGCTGTATCAAAAGTCCTCAGTGAAACTCTGTGGTCTCTGAGTAAGTTCTTAATTAATTGTTACACAACTTGTCCCGCGCAGCGGGAGAGGGACACAGAGAAGGAATTACACCAAAATTGACTTTTGATACAACCTCGTCAAATTAAAACCTGTTTTGCATCAGAACCTGTACCCGATAGTCAGACCCATTCCTTTATTACGAAGATCAGGATCCTGTTTATCAACTTTATTAAGCCCCATTTCATATCTTAACTCGGCAAGTATCGCTCCGCCATTATTCAGCTTATAGGATACTCCTCCTCCGAAGATCACCCCCCAGTCAGTTTTTTCAGCCTGATTATCAATGTCTACCGGAGATGTGATACTTCCGGCCTTAACATTCGAATATGCTGAAGTAAGATAACCCAGGTATGGACCGGCAAACAATGAGAGATCCCATTTTTCGCCCAGTCCCATATCATGTAAATTACCTTTGACGAGAACAGGAATGGAAATGTAATTAAATTCTCTCCTTACAACCGATTCTGTTGATTCCAGAGCTGAATTAAACTTTCCACCTTTCTTCTGATAGTTTAATTCTGCCTGTAAGGAGAGTTTATTACCAGTATTGTATTCCAGAAATCCACCAATCAGGAATCCCTGATATAGGTCCACATTATTCCATAGCTGACCCAGTTCAGCCTGGGCTTCAAGGTTTGCTCCGGCGTGTACTCCGTATTTTAGCTGAGCCTCCATAGTCTGGCAGGTGAACAGCATTGCTGTAACTCCTGCAATAATAAAAATCTTTGTTTTCATTTTTGTATAATTATCAAATTAAGGTTTATTGATTAATTTCCGACTCCTTACTTACATCTCCGTTGTCATTCTTTTCCTTATTGCCTTTATGGGTAGCGAAGCGATTTTTCCTCGTAGATGTTCTGAAAAGTTGACCTGAAATCCATAAGTAATGCAAGCTGTGAGGAAGTAAGTTCCAGTTTGTATCCAAAGAGTCAATATCTCTTTCCTGGTCTCAAAGATTGATGCACCCAGGGAGTTCATTTTTATGTATCCGAAAATCGCATTTGAAGAGGGGAAAATGTCGCGGACGATCGACCATATTGTACTGAAATTTGATAATGGCCATATAATCCCTGATAAAAAAAGCAACGGTATTGAAGTAAAAAGGTATATCATCATGGCGCTTTCCCTGTTTTTGAAAATAACCGAAAGTGTTAGTCCTAAAAAGATACTTGAAAGTATAAATGGTGCAATAAGTGCAATTAGTTCAACTAAGCCGGCCGATTGTCCATAGCCAAACCATTCAGGGATCATACCCAGCATATACACACTCAGCAAAGCATAAATTGTGAAATAGGCACCTGATTTCCCGACAACAAGCCTGAATGCTCCCATCCGTTTACGATCGAGCGGCACAAGTGTGCCAAATACATGTCGTTCACGGGTTGTGCCCGCCAGAATGCCAATTGCAATAATCATTGTCTGCTGTATAATAAGAATGAGTGCTGCCGGAATGCCATAGCTTGCAAATCCTCCAGCCTGATTAGCCATAGCGTTATCGACAAATTTCACGGGCCTGGCAGTCACTTCTGCCTGCATTTCAGTTAATCCGTCATTCATCAGGTTTTTAATCTGAATCTGGTTGCCGGTTTCGAGTACAACGAAACTTGTGCCGGCTAACATAGCCTTATAATACAGGAAAAACTCCATGTCAGCGTAAGTCGAAATAGTTGTCTGGCGATGTAATGCAATACCTGAACTGAAAGTTTCCGGAATCTGTATTATGCCACGCACCTGCCTGTTCCTGAACATTGAAATGGCTTCCTCCATAGAAACACTGTTGGCAGTCACTTTCAAATCGGGGGTAGCATCTATGTTCCTGATGAAAAGCCGGCTATCAGCCGAGTGTGACAAGTCAACAACAGCGACAGGCATATCGCGAACCACTTCAGGATAATAAATAAACGAATAGAGCATCGGGTAAATAATCGGGACAGCAAAAATTAAGATCATCACTCCCCAATCCGAAAATATAAGCTGGAATTCCCGCATCCATATCCTTGGCAGACTGTATAACCCTTCTCTGATTTGAACGAATAAATTTCTGTTATTGTTTTCCATTTTATCTGTTTATAAAATGCAGCAATTAGTTACTCCTGGTAAATTGTTAAAAAGCTAAGTGTTCTATTATTGATTTAGGTTTTATGTACATTTTCAATGAAGGTTTGATAGATCAGTGCTGATTTGAGACGTTGAATGATTATGACAGGCAGCAGAAGGAATATCAGAAGGCAGATATATGATGGGATGGAATATTTCAGTTCGAAACCGGCAAGTATCTGACTCTGAAAAATATGCATATAGTGTCTTACAGGAAATCCGCTTGCCCAGTATCGAAAAACGGGGGGCATTGCCTCAACAGGGAAAGAAAACCCACAGAGAGAAAGTGCAAGGATTCCGTAAAATGCTGCCATATTCAGCGAGTGCCGCATCATTGGAAGTAAACCGACACAAAATACCCCGATAGCCTGGTATGCCAGTACAAACATAAGCGAACCAAGCATTATCCAGCTAAGACTTGTATGATTAGGTATCTGCATCACTTTATAAAGCATAAAGTTCTGAAACATCATCACGGAAAAGAAAATTACCGTATATGGTAATAGCTTCCCTGTCAATGCGATAATTATCGATTTGTCAGAAAGATGTAACCACTCATGCGAAGTACGTTCCTTTATCTCTATGCCTATACAATACACTGTTATGAGCAAAATGAAGAGTTGCAGCATAATTGGCAATATAATTGTGGTAATATAGGCCGGATAACTTGCGGTAGGATTAAACAATTGATGTGTGCTAAGTTGAACTGGCTGTACCTGTGTCATGATGTAGTTTTCCGGTTGCCCCATTGCTTCTCGTTTCTGAATATTAATTCCTGTAGATAATGTGTTAAGAATCAGAGTTAAATCATTCTGCATCAAGCCGCCGGCAATAAGAAATCCGTTTTGATAATAGTAACTGATTACCGGTTGATGCGATTCAAGAATATCGGTCTGAAGGTTCTCAGGCAAAACCACAAAACCGTAAATATTGCCTGTGCGTAGTTCAGACATAGCTTCAGTTTCAGATTGAAGGAATTCTGTGACTTTACTCAGAGGAGTCACATCGATGGCGCGTGCTATTTTACGCGAAGTGACTGTATTGTCAAGATCAACAATAGCAATCGGCATTTTTGTCGGGACCCCTTCCTTTAAAAGAGAAGAGAAAAATAAAATTGATAGAACAGGAAGTATGAGAACCACAATGATGTAGAGCCCACGCGACGACATACGGTCAATTTCGCGTTTCTCAACTTCCAGGATATTTGTAATAATTGATTTCATTGTATTATAACTGTGCTAAAACCCTAAGCAACATATGATTAATTAGAAGGTTAAGCTGGTATCTTATTTATTCGAACTGTTCAGATTCACTTAAGTTTTTCATAATTGACCATCAGGCTCATTCCCGGACGCAATCCTTCAATTGCTTTCATAGGTTTTGCTCTTACCTCAAATGTTTTTACATCGAATCCTCCGTTATTTTTTGTGGCTTTAAATGTGGCATAGCTTGCCATGGCTTTAATATAGCTGACTTTCAACCTGACATTGGTTGCACCCAGAGCTGGTATAGCTGCTTCAAACTCTTTACCTGTTTTTATATTTGCCAGCAGATCTTCGCGAATATTAAAAACTATCCAGATATCACTGAGGTCAACGATATTCATGATTGGAGCGCCTGAACCAACCAATTCACCCTGTTTTGGGAAAATATCAGAGACTTCACCTTTAATTGGTGAGACCAGCATAGTTTCAGATATATATGACGCTACTTCTGAAACAGCTCCCTTTGCACGATTTACCAATGCAAGTGCTGCCAGTTTATCTTCCTTTTCGGCACCATTTACTGCCATATCGTATTGCGATTTTGCTGCTTTCGAGGTCGCAACTGCTGCCTGATAATTAGCCTCTGCTTCGTCACGTTTTTGTTCCGGAATCACACTTTCGTTGAACATATTCTGCACACGGTTATAAGTTATTGAGGCTAATTTCACTCCAACTTCGGCTTTTTGCCACAGCTCATAAGCTCCGGCAATCTGTTCGGCACGTGCGCCTTTGTTAGCTTTCTGATTCTGTGCATTTGCTGCATCTTCCGCCGAGGTGGCCTGCAGCAGTTTCGCGTTGAGTTCAGGAGCGCTGATTAGTACTAGTGTATCTCCTTTATTCACAGTCATTCCTTCTGAAACCATGAATTTGTCTATTCGTCCCGGGACCTTCCCTGAAACGCGCACTTCTGTTGCTTCAGCCTGGCCTTGTAAGATTATCGGCTCTGGTTTTACTACCATCCATCCAATAAAGCTTACTACTGCGATTACCAGGAGCAGGGTTAAAAATGCTAACAGCATTCCTGAATGTCTTTTATTAATTGTTTTCATTGTTTTAAATATTGTGGATTTGATGACAAGTTTTATTTGTACTTTGATTTATATTTTACTTGATATTAGATAGTGAAAGATCCCCGGTAGCTTTATAACATTCCAGAACAGATTGACGTTGTGCAAAAACAGCCTGCAGGTATTCGAGTTCCGCGTTTTGCATTTCAGTTTCAGTTGCCAGTCGTTCGGTAATATTTATCATACCTTCGTTATATGACTTCTGAGCCAGTTCAAGCGCCAAACGGGCTGTATTGCGTTGTCTGTCTTTGTAAGTTATCTGGGATAATGAAGCCTGGTAATTTGTTGAAGCTTTTGTTTGGTTTAGTTCAAGTAGCTCGCGAGCTTCATCCCGGGCATTTTCAGCTTTTATTACTTCGAGTTTTGACTGACGTACTTTTGCTGATACTCCTGAACGGTCGAATATTTCCCATTTAAAGCCTGCTCCAACCATATATGTAGGACCCAATCCAATTTTTTCAATGTTCATACTAACAGGTATCGGGGCATTAAAATCGGCTTTAGCATTGAAAACATTATCGTAACGAACTGATGCTATTGCCTGAATCTTAGGCAGGTAATGCGATTTCTCCGACTTTAATAGATATTTCTGTGCTTCAACTCCAGCCATGAGGGCGCGTAGTTCTGCCCTGTTAGTGATGTTGGAGCCTGAGCCGGTAAACAGAAGTGGGGTCAGATCGGGCTTCATATTTTCGAAACTTGATACTGGCTTACCCGTGAGTTGTGATAACTTTTGAAAAAGCAGAGTTTTCTTGCTTTCATATTCTGAGCGTTTTGCATCAAGGCTCGCATTGGCTACAGCGATTTTAAGTGTGTCGAATGATGTTGCCATACCATTTTTAAGGGCAGTTTCCGCATACTTTTTTTCGGCAGCCAGTCTTATACCCGATTTGTCAAGTACCTGTTTCGACTGGTTGAGCAATGCAAGCTGATCATAATATGTTATTACATCGCTGATAATGTCCGACTTACATTTATCTGACAACGCTTCCTGGACTTTTATTTTTTCCGATAATGCCTTGGAAAGATTTGGAACCTGGCCACCGCTGTATAGCAACATTTTTACAGTTGCATCAATTCCTGTATAATTGCCGTATAAAGTGCCATCCAAATTATCAGAGATAGTGGGAAGCTGTATTCCCTGCTGGGTTAGTAAGTTCTGAAGCTTAGTAATTTCACCGGCTATTCCGGAAAGGTTTGGAAACATGACAGGGAAGGCAGGATTCTGCATGAATTCCTGTAGCTTAGCAATACTTTCGAAACCTTCTATGTCGCCTGTTTTTGAACTTATTGTTGAATAAGCAAACACATATTTGCCTCCTAATTCCAGCTTTGGGAGGTAAGACGATGTGACAGCTTTTTTTTGAACTTCAGCGATCTGCTTATCAATGTCCTTTTCAGCAACCTTACGATCCTTGACTATCGAAAGACCGATCAGCTCTTTAAGTTCCGGAGAAACCTGAAGTGATTGTGCGTTTACTTTGCATAGTATAGGGCTTAGTGTAATGATCAGAATAAGAATTTGAACTCTTGTTTTCATAGTTTATATAACTTTTAACATTTGATATATTGAGTATTAGACTTAAATGGTTAAATGGTCGAACAATACGCAAAAAAAATTATCGTTTTACTATTCCATAAAAAAGAAAATTAATAAGGTTGTTCAATCTGGCTTCGAAGTTTCCATGTTCCTTATTAATAAAAAGAGGTACTTCCAGACCTTTCATGGCTGTTACGATTGCCACTGCACTTAATTGTGGATCATCGACTGAAAACTTCTCCTTTTCTATTCCTTCCTGAATTATTCCCGCTACAATTCTTACTTCATCAAGGTCATAGCTTTTACGGATCTGTTCAATAAACTCCAGATGACTCAGGTAATCGCTTTTAAGAGCAGTATAGAAGTTAGTGAGTTTATTAAGTTTCCGCATCCTCACTGTGATATAAACTTTCAATCTTTCAATCGGGTCGTCAATATCCGAAATCTTTTTAAAAAGTTCTTCTTTTAGTTCTTCAGCTTCCTTTTCGACAACGGCTTTGAATATATCTTCCTTACTGCTAAAATAATAATAAATGGAAGATTTTCCTTTCCTTGTAGCGAGAGCGATTTCTTCCATGGTGGTCTTCTTAAAGCCAAAATGGGTGAAGATATTGCGTGCAATATCTACGATCTTCATTCTGGCCTCTTCATGTTGTACTAACATTCTTTTTCAATTAATATCGAAAAAAACAATGACTCAAAATTAAAGTATATTAAAGTATTCTCCAAATATTTTATAGACTATTTGATAAAAAAAGTCGAATCGTCTTAAAAAAATTTATTCCGTTTATAATATTTTAAGCTCCTTAACCAGGTAAATTAGCTGAACCCTGCTCTTTACATTAGTCTTGGTATAGATACGGTGAGTATGATCTTTAACAGTCTGGAGACTTATAAACAGTTTATCAGATATTTCTTTATTGCTTAAGCCATTGCATATTTCTCTGACAATATCTGTTTCACGGGGTGAAACATCGAATTTTTTACAAAACTCCTCAAACGAAATGTCATTTTCTTTTCCGGTTGAGAATACCGTGAACAATGTCCCATAATTAAGATAAACGGGAAGGAAAGTATTACCTGCAAAGAAAGCAAGAGTGAAAATTACTGCGACATAAGGCTGCGAGTCATAAAATATTAATGGCAAACATTGTAAAAGCATAATAATAAATATTCCCGAGCCAATTCTTCTGCTGTCGTATTCATGGATAATTGTCTTTCTCTTTCCCGGAAATACAATAAGCAAAAAGGAGAGAAGAGAATACAGGAAGTGCATTGTGATAAAGTAATATTTTATGAGTAATGCAGGTTTAAGGTTGCTTGTTTTTGCCATAAGATATCCTACAACAATAATTATTGAGAAATTAATCATCAGGAACCACAGTACAAACCAGCTACTATTCTTCCTTCCTGATATTCCTTTGGAAAACTGGGTGAGCATCAGCCAGGCGAAAACGAGAAAAGGAAATCCGAGTAACATTGAAATATTTGAGAACCTTAGTAGTAATTCTGCTGAGATGTATGCAGACAAAAAGGCTTTGATAACTACCTGACCCCATATTCCGTAGAATCCGAATGTAAAAATGAAAACCTGGAAATAGAGAAGCGTCGAGAAGATTTCATGGTGATACCTGTTCCTTAATCTCGAAGAAAGGACCACTCCTCCTGCAGCTGAAGCTACTGATAAAATAAATATTAGATATACAAGGATTTGCAACATTTTATAAAGTTATTAAAATCTCTCAGAACCAAAAAATCAAAAATAGCCACTACATTAGTATTGTAGTACATACTAAAGTAGGAAAAAATAAAAACACTACTATAGTATGCAGGCCGGTAAAAGGGTGTTGTATAAATTCGCCTCATAAATATTCACGGGTTTTAAAATTTAATCAACAGTAATATGGAAACAAGTAATGAATACAAAAACGAATACAAATTGGTACCGGATTTCGGGTATTGTTTTGGCACCGGATTGAAAGTAATGATGGACAATTTTCTGCGGTTATTCCTGGTTATTATAATTCTGGCGATAGTAACAGCTCCTTTTAAAATGTTAAATTTCCATTTTGACGCTTCTGATTTCTTCAAAGGGCCATGGCATTGGGGAAATGATTTTAGTCATAATCTTTTCAGGTTAGGGACACTTGGAATATTTGCCGCTTTTTTTGGATTGATTGCCATGTTATATGCGTTTCTGGTGGCTCCTGTATTTCAATATGGCGGCAAAATGATATTTGTCCAGGCCGTTCGGAAAATAAAGCCCGATTTCGAGTATCTGATAAAAGGATTTATGGAGAACTATCTCCATATTATACTGGCAAACCTACTTGTTTTTGCGCTTGTTGTTCTGGGATTATTTGCCCTCATTATACCTGGAATAATAATCGCCTGTCGTCTGGCATTTGTCTCTTATATAATAATGGATAAAAAGCTCGATCCGATTGAGGCTGTTGAGTTGAGCTGGAAGCTTACCAGGGGCCATGGGTGGCAGGTCTTCTTAATGGGTTTTGTCTCAATCTTCATCGTTATCTTCGGGCTTATATTGTTGATAGTAGGGGTTTTCCCGGCTATAATTTGGATAAACAGTTCGTTTGCCGCTCTTTATGAATCCGTTCTTAGGGAGAAAGAGAAACCGGTTGAAGCGGTTGCTGCATAATCAGATTAAATAATTACCTCTTATAGCAATTTTCATTTTAGCAGAGACAGGTCTCAGACTTGTCTCTGCTTTTTATCCTTGCCTTAGATTTGTTTCTGCGATGGCTGTTGTAGCGGGATTATTATATAATTTTTCAGCATTAATTAAATATAGTTTATAAAAATCTATTCTTTACCTGAGTAAAAAACAACTCAGAAAGGTATTTTGTGATAATAGTTTATTAAATTCGAATTATGTAACTCCTTTTACTTACAAATTCAGCAATTGACATGAAATCCGTACTGAAATTTTTCTTTATCGCTGCAATGATTAGCAGCCATCTAAGTTTGAACAGTCAGGTTAAAATCGATCTTCATAAAAAGGTAGTAACCATTGACAAGAATGCAAAAACAGATGTCAAGAAAGATGTTGCCAAAGATCAGGGACAGAGCGCCAAACAAAATCATGGAACTCAGGGAACTCAGGATAAA
>JGI20214J51088_10003427_pt1 | contig 10434 bp, 10 predicted proteins | sample WetSurMetagenome_FD_51088 | JGI IMG/M metagenome (IMG submission 51088) | reverse complement strand
TGGCGTCGCTGCTGTTCGGCATCGTGGCCATCGTCGTTCAGAGCCGAAGCGAAAACGCGATGTTCGCGGATTGGCCCCTCTGGGTCAGGGCGGCAAACGCCCTGATCTCAACGGCGACGTATCTCTGGATGACGTTCTGGCCGGCGGGTCTGGCGCCTTTCTACCCCCACCCGGGAATGGCCGTCTCTCTCTTGAAGGCGGTTCTTTCCGGCGCCGTGATCCTTGCCGTCTGTGCGGTTGCGATTCGCTATGCCCGAAAAGTTCCCTATCTGACGGTGGGCTGGTTCTGGTACCTGATCACCCTGGCGCCGGTGTCCGGACTCATCCAGGTCGGCAAGCATTCCATGGCCGACCGGTACACCTACATCCCACTCGTGGGGATCTTCATCGTGTTGGCCTGGGGGGCCGCCGATCTGTCGAAAAAAATCGGCCTGCAAAGAGGCGTCCTCACTGCGGTGGCGGGGACGGTTCTTGCGGCGCTCGTTGCCGCGACGTGGGTGCAGGTCTCCTNCTGGCAAAACAGCGTCACCCTCTTCGAGCACACACTGGCCGTGACATCGGATAACTATCTGGCACACACCAATCTGGGAGTGACCCTGAACAGAATGGGAAGAACGGAGGAGGCCGCATCCCACTACCTCGAAGCCGTCCGGATCAATCCGAACTTTTCGAGTTCGCAGTTCAACCTGGCAAATTATTACGCGGCACGGGGAGACAAAGAGGAAGCATACAGGCACTATCAGGAAGCCATCCGGATCCGGCCCGATTATGCAAACGCNTACAANAACCTCGGGGTGCTGCTCGCTTCGCAGAGAAGATTCGACGAAGCGGCATCCCAATACGANAAAGCCCTGCGGATCGAACCCGCCAACGCCGGGTTTCATTACAACTACGGCGTGGCCCTGGCAAACCAGTCCCGCCTTTCGGAGGCTGCCAGGCAATTCGGCGAGGCCATTGCTCTGAGACCCAACTACGCCGAGGCGCACAACGACCTCGGAAAAGTGCTCATGATGGAGGGCAAACCCGCGGAGGCGGCATCGCATTTCAGAGAGGCTCTATGGGCGAAACCGAACTTCGCCGAGGCCCGCCGAAATCTCGACAGGGTCCTCGAGAGTCAGAAGAAGCAGGGGAAATAATAATGAATCACGACAAAGCGCCTGAAGTTTTCGAGCGGCGTTGAGGGGAGCACTCGCTGATGAAGGCAGACAAGACGAAACTCGAACAGATTCGCTATTTCCTGAAGGACAGCATCCGGANACAGATCGATTTCTCGGACACCGACCAGAACAGGGGAGTCGCCGCCCCTCCGATCGAGAAACCCTACTCACCGGAAGCACTCCGGATCGATCTGGCAAAATTTGGAAAGTGGCAGGACATTCCGGGGATCGAGCTGACGAAGGCCATCCGAAATCGCAAGAGCAGGCGCGTCTATACGCGGGAGCCCTTGACCCTGGACGAGCTGAGTTATCTTCTCTGGGCAACGCAGGGAATACGGACGCGCATGGATGAAGCCCATGCTTTCCGCACGGTGCCGTCGGCCGGGTGCCGGCACGCCCTGGAGACGTACCTTTGTGTCAATAATGTAAAAGGGCTTCTTGCGGGTGTCTACCGCTATCTTCCCGTCGAGCACCAGCTCCTTCTGGAGCGCGGCGACGCGAAGGTTTCGGAGAGAGTCGTTGCAGCCATTTTCGGCCAGCCCTACCCGGGGGAAGCGGCGGTCACGTTCGTCTGGACGGCCATCCCCTACAGGATGGAATGGCGCTACAGCCTGGCTGCGGCCAAGGTGATTGCCCTGGATGCAGGCCATGTCTGCCAGAACCTCTACCTGGCCTGCGAGGCCATCGGTGCGGGAACCTGCGCTATCGCCGCCTACGACCAGCAAGCCATGGATCATATTTTGAAAGTGGACGGGAAGGACGAGTTCACGATCTACCTGGCCGCCGTCGGAAAGCGCAGGAAGTCGGACTAGGGGTAACGCTCAGCCTGCCCGGGTCGGTCTCGCCACTTTTTCTCCGAGGAACGTCTCCACCACGGTGCGGTACTTTTCGTGAATCATGTTCCTGTCGAAGGCCCGGAACTCCTGCAGCATGCGGTCCTGCTCGGCCTGCGTGAAGTAGTCGAGGCAGGGGAAGAAGAACCGCTTGTCCTCCTTCTCGATATGCGTCGGATAGAATTCGACAAGTTCGTTGAGCTCACGCGCGATGTGCGGCAGAGCCTCGGCGTAGCCGTTGATGTAGATATCCCTTGCCTCGACGAGTTTGCGCACCAGCGCACGGCCGTGGATGTGTTCCCGGATCAACTCGTTCATGATGTCCCGATGCTCGGGGGAAAGCTTTTTCTCGGAGAGATCGCGGAACAGGATGTCCTCTTCCTTTCCGTGGTGCGTTCTGTCGGCGTAGATCCGGAAGAAGTCGACGGCCTGCTCGATGAGAATCAGATTCACCGTTTTACGGTCCGTGATCCGATCGATCTCCGACCGGAGCAGGTTCACCATCTGTTCAATCAGCCGATGTTCCCACATCAGGGGTCCGATGGGTTTCATGGAGTCCTCCTGAAATTGGTCTGTTCCGTCTATTCAGTCTGTTCGGTCTGTCCCGTCATGAAGAAAAGAAGGAGTCTGCACTCGGTTGAGACTGCGCGAGGATGAGAGATTGAATGTGCTATTAGTTTAGCATGTTGGCTGGTGATTTGGAAGTGCTGTGGTGAGTGATATCGAAGTCTCAGACGACCGTGGCCTTTGCCTGAACCCTGGATTTCAGCCGCCGAGATAGAGCTTCTTTACTTCTTCGTTGTTGAGCAACCCCGCTCCCGTGTCCTCGAGGCGGGTCCTGCCCAGATCCAGGACGTAGCCCCGATGGGCGATCGAGAGGGCCTTCTTGGCATTCTGCTCGACAATGGCAAAGGTGGCGCCGCGGAGGTTGATCTCCATGATCTTCGTATAAACCTCGTCGATCATCCTGGGGGAGAGGCCGATGGAAGGCTCGTCCATGAGGATCAGGCCCGGCTTCACCATGTCGGCCCGCGCCAGTGAAAGGATCTGCTTCTCGCCGCCGGAGAGATTTCCCGCCCTTTCCCGAATTTTCCTGCCGAGAAGGGGGTATGCCTCGAGCGCCTCCTCGATAGCGTGCTGTATGGATTTTCCGTCGTCAAGCGTCGTCCCGCCCATTTCGAGATTCTCGCGGACCGTCAATGACGGAAACACGTTTCGGCCCTGGGGGATAAAGGCGATCCCGAGGCGGACTTTCTGCTCGGGCTCGAGCCGGGTGATATCCTTTCCGTTGAAGCAAACCGTGCCGTTTGTCGGCTTGAGCAGACCGAAAACCGCTTTGAGCAGCGTCGATTTGCCCGAGCCGTTCGGTCCGATGATGCAGATGATCTCGCCCTCGGCCGCACGGATGTTCGCCCCGTGAAGGACCTCGATCTTGCCGTAGCCGGCGTGGATGTCCGTTGCATTCAGTCTCATAGTCCGAGGTAAGCCTCGATGACGCGGGGATCCTTCTGGATCTCTTCAGGCCGTCCTTCCGCGATCTTTTCCCCATGGTCGAGGACAAAGACCTTCTCGCAGATTTCGATGACCACGTCCATGTTGTGCTCGATAATGAAAAACATCTGGCCGCGATCCCTCATCTTGAGGATCATGTCGATCATCGTCCGGATCAGGGTCGGGTTGATTCCTGCCGTGGGCTCGTCCAGGAGAATCATCTTCGGTTTCGCCATAAGGGCGCGGCCCAGTTCCAGGAGCTTCTGCTGCCCGTAGGAGAGATTCTCGGCAAACTGATCCTTCAGACGCGTGAGTCCCAGCAGATCGAGGGTCTCGAGGGCGCGTTCGCGGTTTTCGGCCTCTTCCTGCCTGATCCGGGCAAGCTTGAACCACAGGGACAGGATGCTCTCTCCCGTCTGGCCCTGGGGTGCAAGCAGCATGTTGTCCAGTAAGGTCATCCTGGGAAAGACCCTCGAGAGCTGGAAGGTGCGGATGAGGCCCAGAGACGCCATGTCGTGGGGCAGGCGGCCGTCGATGCGGTTCCCCAGAAAACGGATCTCCCCGCTGTCGGGCTTGAGAAGACCCGTAATGAGATTGAAAAGCGTCGTCTTGCCGCTTCCGTTCGGGCCGATGAGCCCCGAGATGCTCAAGCCCTCGAGGCTGATCGTACAGTCCGATACGGCGCGTGTGCCGCCGAAGGCCTTGGTCAGATTGTGGATTTCAATCACCGCGCGCCCCCCCCTTTTTCACGGACGATACCCTCGGGGCGAAAGACCATGAGGACAACGAGCAGCAGTCCGAAGATCATCTGCTGCAAGGGTCCCAGCAGCCGCGTCCATTCGGGCGGGAGCCGCAGGAATCGAACCGACTCCTGGAAGAAGATGAGGGTGATGGCGCCGACGACGGGCCCGNCGAGTGTCCCCTTGCCGCCCATGACGACGATGAGCAGGACGAGGATCGTCTCGGTGAGCGTGAAGTCACCGGGACTGATGAAGGTCGCGTAGTGCGCCCAGAGCACCCCTGCAAGACCCGCAAAGACGGAGCCGATGACAAAGGACTTGATCTTGAACGCGTAGGCATTCTTCCCGAGGATCTCGGCCGCAGTCTCGTCGTCACGAACGGCCTTCAGCGTTCTGCCGAAGGGGCTGAGGACGACGAAAGCGAGGATGGCAAAGCTCGCAAGCGCAAACCCCGCCGACAGCGCGAGGTACAGGGGGAGGGTGTCGAAAACGATGCCGAAGAACTCGGGCCGGGGTATTCCGGGCAGGCCCATGGGCCCCTTGGTGAGCCAGACCTCGTTGTTGAAAATCATCCGCAGGATTTCGCCGAACCCGAGCGTGGCAATCCCGAAGTAATCGCCCTGGAGCTTGAGGGCCGGGATGCTGAGGAGAAACCCGCACAGACCGGACATGAACAACGCCGCGAGGAATGCCCACACGAAGGGGACGCCGCCGAGGGTCAGCAGCGCCGAGGTGTAGGCTCCGATGGCAAAAAAGGCCACATGGCCGAAATTGAAGAGCCCCGTGTAGCCAACCTCGACATTCAGGCTCAGCGCGAAGATGGCATAGATGGCAATGATGATGCAGAGATGGAGGAGCAGATCCATCAGTCGCTCCTTTCGCCGAGGATGACGTAGGGGCGGCCCAGCAGGATCAGCACCATGATGACAAAGGCAATGCCATCCTTGTATCCCGGCGAGATGAAGAGCACGCCGATGTTTTCTGCAAGCCCGATGAGAAGCCCCCCGAGAAGGGCCCCCCAGAGATTACCCACGCCGCCGATGAGAGTTGCCGCGAAGGCCTTGATGAGGTTGACGACGCCCATCTCGGGGTTGAGATTTGTATCGAGGGCCATCAGAATCCCCCCGATGCCGGCCAGGACGGCCGAGATGACCCAGGCCGCAAGAATTGCTCGCTTTGTGTCGATCCCCGAGATCCGGGCCAGGTCCAGATTGTCGGAGAGCGCCCGCATCGACTTGCCGAGACGAGATCTGAAGAAGAGAAGATAGACTCCGGCGACGCACAGGATCGTAACCCCGATGATGGCAAACTGCTGCGTCGTGAGATAGAGACCGAAGAATCTCGTTCCCTGCATGACCTCGAGCCCGTAGGTCCGCACCTCGGCCCCCCAGAAGAACTGGGCCGCATTGCGCAGGAAAACGGAGAGACCCATGGCGGCGATCAGCAGCGTCAGGCGGTTCGCCCTCCGGATGGGGCGGAACACGGAATACTCCATGGCGAGCCCCAGACACCCCGTCAGTGCCAGAGCGGGGAGAATTGCGAAATAGAGGGGAAGACCGAATGGCTCCGCCATGAAGAGGAAGAGAAAATAGGCCCCCCACATGATCAACTCGCCGTGGGCAAAATTCACGAAATTGAGCACGCCGTAGATAAGGGTGAGCCCCATGGCAAACAGGGCATAGATGCAGCCCGCGAGAATGCCGTTGAGGACGGTCTGGGAATAGTAACTGATGGAATCCATATGAAAAAAAGTAGGTTCCGGCCGAAAAAAAGGCCGGAACCTGCCCGCTCGATCCGTTTGATTTGTTACACGTTATTTCTTGTAATCCTCGATCTTGCCGTCCTTGACAATCCAGATGCCGTATTCGGCGAATTTCGGGCTCCTCTCCGCGTCGAAGGTCTTGTCGCCGGTTACGCCCTTGTACCCCTTGGCCACGACAGGCAGGGCCTTGCGAATCCCGTCGGCCGTGTAGCCGCCCTTTTCGATTGCCTTGGCCGTGACATAGACCATGTCGTAGTTGTAATCGCCGAAGATGGGGATCTTGTCGTCGCCGTATTTCTTCTTGTACGCATCCTTGAATGCCTGGTATTGCTTTGTGTTTTGGGGAACCGAGGGGTAGGTGCCCATGACGCCCTCGGCGGCCTTGCCGGCCAGCTCCACCATCTTGGGCGCCCTGGCGGCAGAGCCGCAGAGCCACTGCGTCTTGATGCCCATCTCGAAGGCCTGCTTGAACTGCACCGCGCCCTCGTTAATGTAGGTCAGGTTGACGATGGCCGGGGGGTTGCCCTTGCTGGCGCGAAGAAGCTCCGTGCGGTAGTCCGTTTTCTTTTCATCGTAGGCGATAATGTCCGTCACCGTGCCGCCCATTTTTTTGTAGGCATCCACGAAAGCATCCTTGAGACCGAGGCCCCAGTCGTTGTTGACATACATGACGGGGAGCTTCTTGTAGCCCATGCTCATGGCCAGCTTCGCCAGGTGGGGGCCCTGCAGGGTGTCCGAGGGGAAGACGCGAAAGATGAAATCCCCCGCCTTGGTCAGGCCGACGGCGGCGCCCTGCGCCGAGAGCAGCACCACTTTGTTTTCCTGGGCAACGGGGGCCACGGCCATGAAATTGGAACTGCCGGCGGGCCCGAAGATCACGGGGACCTTGTCCACGGTGATGAGCTTGCGAACGGCCGTGACGCAGTCCTTGGGGTTGCTCTTGTTGTCCTCGTAGACGATCTCGATCTTCTTCCCCTTGATGCCGCCCTTGGCGTTGATCTCCTCGACGGCCAGATCGACGCACTTCTTGAAGCCCTCGCCGTAGACGGCGATGCTCCCGGACAGGGCGAAGGCTGCCCCGATCTTGACGGTTTCGGCGGCCCTGGCGATTGGAACGGCCAGCAGAGCAATCATTGCGAAGACGCCAAACAGCACAGAGAGCTTTTTCATACTTGACCTCCAGCGATTAAGTCTTCGTTTTTCTATAGGGAAAGGGGAAGAGTGTCAACTGTAAATTGAAACTCGGCGACAATCATTTTCTCATCATTCGCCCGTAAAGACCGGGGGACGCTTCTCGAGGAAAGCCCTTACGCCCTCTTCGTAATCGTGACTGTCGTAAACACGCCGTCTCAAACCCTGTATTCGCTCGAAGGCGGCAGGTGCAATGGGAGAGGCCTCGGAGAGAATGCGGAATTGCTCCTTGATGATCGCGATGGCGAGGGCGGAACGGGATGCGATGCGCCTGGCAAGCTCCATCGTGAACTCCACGATTTTATAGGATGGGACAAGGTGATTCAGGATGCCGACGCTTTTCGCCCGCTCTGCCGATATCGGGTCGGCCGTGAAGAACATCTCCTTTGCGATATTGAGTCCCATGCCATTCATGAATTGCAGAATTCCGGAGGCGTTGAACGGCAGCCCAAGCCTTGCCGGGGTGATCGCGAAGAAAGCCGATTCGTCCGCCACGACGATATCGCAGACCATGACGAGGTTGAAGGCGCCGCCCCAGGCGCCGCCCTGAACCATCGCAATGACAGGCCCCGGGTAGTCCTGGATTGCCCGCAGGAGTGTTGCAAGGGAATCAAAGTATCCGAGGGGGTCGCGGTACGAACGCGGCAGCTCCTTGACGTCGTGTCCCGCCGACCAGACAGGGCTCCCTTCCACAGCCCGCAGGATGACCACCGGTATCTTGCGGGCCTCAAAGTCCTTCAGGGCTGCAATCACCTCGTCGACCAGCGCCTGGCTGAGAGCATTTCTCTTTCGGGGGTTGTTCAGGCTGATGATCCCGATTCTGTCCCGGACTTCCTGATCGATGAACGGCATGGAATAACCTCCCGGAAGGAAAGATTGCATCTCGGGTGCAGGCAACCCCTCTGGCGCAATCGATTTGGCTTGCTCGATTATCCTGTCCATGTTTTCTATAGTCGTCAGCAGGGAGTGTCAACAGGAAATGTGAAAAACATGTAACCGTGCTCTTTCGTGCACCCGTGAATCTGTGATATAAATTGGTTGTCGGACGAACCCGTACAACTCAGACAGAAAGGAGCAGGATATGAAAATCATCGTCCAAACACCGAATGCACCCAAGGCGATTGGTCCTTACTCGCAGGCCGTGAGATACGGGGATCTGCTCTTTGTGTCGGGCATGCTCGGGATGGACCCGAAGACGGGCGAGTTTGCCGGTCCGGATATCGAAAGACAGGCGATTCAGGTTCTGGAAAATCTCAAGGCCGTCATTGAGGCGGCCGGGATGAGCCTGCAAAATGTCCTCAAGTCGACGGTTTTCCTGAAGGACATGAACGATTTCGCAAAATTCAACGAGATCTACGGGCGCTATTTCACGGATGCACCCCCTGCACGGGAGACCGTCCAGGTGGCCAAACTTCCTCGTGATGCGGCCATCGAGATATCGGTCATCTGCGGAGCATGAACGGGGATGCGAAACGCAGAAAGGCAGGGCACTGAAGCCCTGCCTTTCTGTATAAATACCCTCTCCTGTCAGGAAGAAGAGAGCGATCTGTCCGATCCGTTGGAAAGAGGGGTTTCCCGCAGCCCCTCCCGGCAGGACGGAGGAGGTGGTGTCCTTGCCGGGAAGGGATGCGGGTTCCCTGGTCTGTCGATGGCCCTCGGCAGAGNAGGTGTCACGGGTCCGCAGGCCCAGGCAGCCCACATCGCAGTGGGAGAGGGCGCCGAGGATGAGCGTGACCGGAAGGCTCAACGACGAAAAGCGACAACGGTTGCGGTATCGCGGCAAACCCGGTTGCCGCGCCGCCAGATGCCCATTTTTTCAGCCTCGCGGACGAGATCGTCGCGGAAGTCGGGATGGGCAATTGAAATGATCGCCTCGGCCCTTTCCCAAGTTGATTTACCCTTGAGGTTGACGATGCCGTACTCCGTCACGACGTAGGACACCAGTGCTCTGGGGTCCGTCACGATGGCCCCTTCCGTGAGCAGGGGCTTGATCCGGGACACAGCGGTCCCCTTCTTGTCGAAGGTCGAGCTCAGGCAAAGAAAGGCCTTGCCGCCTTTCGAGCGGTAAGCGCCGTAGCTGAAGTCGACCTGGCCGCCCGTGCCGCTGATGTGCCGTATCCCCGATGACTCCGAGCAGACCTGTCCGAACAGGTCCATCTCCACGCAGTTGTTGATGGACACGAATTTGTCGTTCTGCGCGATGACAAAGGGGTCATTCGTGTAGTTCACGGGGAAAGAGGCGCAGAGGGGGTTGCGGTCGAGGAACTCATAGCTTTTCTTCGTCCCGAGGCAGAAGGTGTAAACGATCTTGTAGCGGTCTNTCGCCTTGCGGGCGCCCGTCACACGGCCTGCCTCGGCCATCTCCACCATGGAATCNCAGAACATCTCCGTATGGATGCCCAGGTCCTTCAGGTCCGACAGCGCGATCATGGACCCGACGGCGTTGGGCATCCCGCCGATACCGAGCTGGATGCAGCAGCCGTCCTCGAGCTCGTCCATGATCAGCGTGGCGATTTTCCGGTCCAGCTCATTCGGCTGGGCCGAGGGAAGCTCGGGGATCTTCCAGTCGGCCTCGACGACGAGATCGACTTTGGAGATGTGGACAGCTTCCTCTTTTCCGCCGGGACAAACGGGGAGGTTCGGGTTGACCTCCAGGATGATCGTCTTCGCCTTGTCGCAGATGGCCCGGGCGTGGGAATTCGAGAGGCTGAAGTTGAAGAACCCGTGCCGGTCCATGGGGGCGACGGGGAGCATGGCCACGTCCACCTCGCAGTTTTCCCGGTAGTAACGGGGCACCTCATGGTAGAGGATGGGCACAAACCAGCAAAGCCCCTGGTCGTGCAGCTTGCGGTCGATCCCGCTGAAGTGCAGGTTGTGATAGGCAAAGTGCTGTGCCGTGGGGTCGGCCTTCACCACCTCGGGGATTCCGAAGGCCCGTGTCGTGGCGCGGATCTTCACATTGTGCAATTCGTCCCTGCGCGCCGCAAGGGCCCTGTCCAGGGCGACGGCCTGTGCGGCGAACTGGCCGTATTCCACCCAGTCGCCCGAGCGGACCACCTTGACGGCCTCTTCCGGCGTTACATGTTTTTTCTGGTATTCGTCGGCATGGCTCATCGATCGAGTCCTCCTCCTAGCGCAGCAGCTTGCGGGCGATGACGACGCGCTGGATCTCGTTGGTGCCCTCGTAGATCTGGCAGATCTTGGCGTCTCTCATGTGGCGCTCCGCGGGGTACTCCTTGCAGTAGCCGTAGCCGCCGAAG
>JGI20214J51088_10003425_pt1 | contig 10435 bp, 11 predicted proteins | sample WetSurMetagenome_FD_51088 | JGI IMG/M metagenome (IMG submission 51088) | reverse complement strand
AGGTCGGACCCGACCTTGGCCAGAAACTTGTTCGGCGCCAGACCGATGGAGGCCACCAGGCCGAGTTCGGCGCGGATCCTGGCCTTCAACGCCCGACCGATTTCCGCCGCGGGTCCGAACAGCCGCTGGCTGGCCGTCACGTCCAGGAACGCCTCGTCGATGGAGAGCGGCTCCATCAGGTCGGTGTATTCCCGCAGGATGGCGAAGATCCGATCCGACATCTCGGCGTACCGATCGCCCCGCGGCCGCACGAAGACGGCGATCGGACACAGGCGATAGGCCCGGCTGATGGGCAGGGCGGACCGGATCCCGAACTTCCGCGCCTCGTACGAGCAGGCGGCCACCACGCCGCGGCCCGCACCGCCCCTGGGATCGGCGCCGACGACCACGGGCTTCCCCCGATACGCCGGATGATCGAGTTGCTCCACCGACGCGTAGAAGGCGTCCATGTCCAAATGAATGATCGAACGCGTGGATTCCACAGTCGGGCCGATCCAATGAAAATTGTCAAACGGACAACCGAGAACCCTTCAAAGCGCGCTCCGGCCACTTGATCGGTTTTCCATTGCCGGTTATCGGTTTTCCATTCCCTGTGGCCTACTTGGAAATCGAGAGATCCCGCACCAGTTCGTCGATCGTGGCGGGCAGATGCGCCTCGGGGTTCAGCGGGACGCCGTTCTGTCGGATCTCGAAATGCAGGTGTGGGCCCGTCGCCCGGCCGGTGTCCCCGACTCCGCCGATGGCTTGCCCCTGCCGCACCGTGTCCCGTTCGCGAGCGATGATGATCGAAAGGTGCGCGTAGACGGTGCTCATGCCGTGTCCGTGCTGCAGAACGACGGCCTTGCCGAGCGGTCCTCTGGTGTCGTTGGCATAGATCACCTCGGCGTCGGCCGCGGCAACCACCTCCTGGTAATGGGGTGACCCGATATCGATCCCGGCATGCAGGCGCCCGCCGCGCGGCCCGAAGGGGGAATTGACCGGCCCCTGAATGGGCCAGACGAACTCGGCCTCGGTCTTGACCCGCGGAGGCGGGGGTGGCGGCGTTGATGGTGGTCGCGGCAGCATCAATTCCTCCCGCAACGAACGCTCCAATGCCGCGCGCTCGTCGGTGGTGAGCTGCCGCGAAGCCTCCACCCGCTTCACCGCCACGGCCCCTGGAATAAAAAGGCGCTGTCCCACTTTGAGCGGGGCGGATGGCTTGAGGTGGTTGGCCTCGATCACGAGGGCCACCGGGACGTTGTAGGCCTGACCGATCCGGAACAGGTTCTGGCCCGGCTGAACAATGTGCGTCACGCCGGTGGGGGTTTGCGGTGCCGCCGTGCGGGTCGGCGAGGCGCAGGCGGAGTGTATGCAGGCGAAGCCGCAGAGGATCGCAAGAAGAAGGCGGACCCGTCGCCGGTTCCGTGGGAAACGCGGCACCCGGCACACACGCAGCGAGGGTTCTATCTGCGGTCGAGTGGCGTTCATCGAGGGCAATATACGGTGTTGCCCGAGACCCGTCAACAGCCGTGTCGGCGCTCCCCTTTCCTGTCAGATGAGCCACCGAGGTGACCGCTCGCCGCATCCCGAACCGTGGTAACCGATCGCGGCATCGGAGAGGACAGGCGCGTTCGGCTACGGGCTCTTTCCTGTTTCCTCAGTGGACTTGATTCGCTAAGATCGTGCGNCAGCTCAAGTNTTCGTTCCACCCGCGGCCGCNCGTGTTTGGAGGCCCACGCCAAGGAGTGCACCGGGAGAGAGGGTTCGGAGGTTGCGCGCATGCGGCTCGTACATGGTCTGGCGAACACACTCATCGTGCAAGCATTCAAGCATGTCCCGTGGCTGGCGTCCCGCTGGGCGAAGAGTCACCAGTTCGTCGAAGGTCGAGACATCCCGTGGGCGCCGCTGCGCAAACCCGTGGCCGATTCGACGATCGCTTTCGTGACCACGGCCGGGGTGCATCTCAAGTCACAGGAACCCTTCAACATGGATGACCCCGACGGCGACCCGAGCTTTCGGGCAATCCCTGCGGGTGTGCCGCGCGCGGACCGCACCATCACCCATAAGTACTACGACCATTCGGCGGCGGACCGGGACATCAACGTCGTCTTGCCGCTCGACCGGATACGCGAACTGCTCACGCAAAAGCGCATCGGCGGCATTGCGCCGTTCGTGTATGGTTTCATGGGGCATATCGACGGTCCCCATCTTAGGACATTGCGTGAGGTGTCCGCGCCGGAGGTTGCCTGGAGGCTCAAGAGCGATGGAGCGGAGGCTGTCGTCCTCACCCCGGCCTGAGGGCTCTGCAATCAAGCCGTGGGCTTGATCCAACGGACGATCGAGGCGGAGGGAATCCCGACGGTCGGCATCAGCATCCTGAAGGAGGTCACAGAGAAGGTGCGGCCTCCCCGGTCGGTGTACCTCCGATACCCGTTCGGGCACCCGCTGGGGGATGCCTTCAACGTGACACAGCAGCGGACCATCCTCCTCGACGCCCTGCGGGCGCTGGAGACGATCACCGAGCCCGGGACCATTGTGGAGCCGGGCTATGCGTGGCGCAGGCATCGCTTCGAGTGACACGCCGCTGAAAAAGCCCCATCTGCGGCGTTGGGCCGCTTGGNCACTCGTTGCGGCGTATCCCCAGTACGCCTCACGAGGCCCGACGCGTCCCGCCTTGCATCCGGNCCTTTTTGAGCAGCGTGGGGGGNGAAAGCGGGTTTAGCCGTATCCTGCTGAAGCCCTTACAGGAGATCGCCCATGACCGGCTACTATCACCCGGATCATCTGGCCAAGTTCGGGACGATCGCCGAAGGCAACAAGGAGTTGGCGACCAAATTCTTCGACTGGTACGCCGCCGTATTCAAAGAAGGGGCCCTCAGCGAACGGGAGAAGTCGTTGATCGCCCTCGCGGTCGCGCACGCGGTGCAGTGTCCGTATTGTATCGACGCCTACTCCAAGACCTGCCTGGAGAAGGGCGCGGACCTGGACCAGATGACCGAGGCAGTCCACGTGGCGGCGGCGATTCGCGGGGGTGCCAGCCTGGTGCACGGCGTCCAGATGCTGGAGCACGTGAAGAAAGCGGGAATGTAGATGAGCGCCCCGATAGAGCTGGCCGTTCTGGAAGAACTCGCGTCCACCGAGAGTGGGCCGAAAGGTACCAAGAGCCTCCGGGCGCGCGAATCACCCCTGGCGCCGCCCGAGGCGCAATTGCGAGTGCTGAACGATCTCCGTCTGGCGCGGGGGGACTTCAACACTGCCCTGGCGGCCTGCGGGTGGCCCGAGTTGCGGCCCGCGGCTCTCGAGATCCTGCAGATCAACGTCGGCCGGCTCTGCAACATGACTTGCCGGCATTGCCATGTGGATGCCGGACCGGATCGGGTCGCCGAGAACATGGATCGGGACACGGTGGACCTCTGCCTCGCGGCACTGGACAGGACCACCGCCCACACGGTGGACATCACGGGGGGAGCCCCCGAGCTGAACTCGCACTTCCGATATCTGGTCGACCAGTGCGTCGTGCGCGGCAAGCACGTCATCGACCGCTGCAACCTGACAATCCTGCTCCTCCCGCGCTTCGCCGATCTGCCGACCTGGTTTGCCGAGCGGGGGGTCGAGGTGGTCTGCTCCCTGCCGCACTGCCGCAAGCGAAACACCGACAGCCAGCGTGGCGATGGGACCTTCGAGAAATCCATCGAGGCGCTCCGCCGGTTGAATGCCGCCGGGTACGGCCACGGCGACCCGCGGCGGCGTCTGACCGTGATGGCGAACCCGGTCGGCGCCTTCCTGGCGGCACCCCAGGCCGCCCTGGAACGCGAGTGGAAGATCGACCTCGCCCGGAATCACGGCATCACCTTCGACCGCTTAATCGCGTTGAACAACATGCCCATCAGCCGGTTCCTGGAGTGGCTAATCGAGACCGGCAACCTGCTGGAATACATGGAGCGGCTGACGAACCTCTTCAATCCGGCGACCGTGGCGGGCCTGATGTGCCGGAACACACTCTCGGTGTCTTGGGACGGCACGTTGCACGATTGCGACTTCAACCAGATGCTTGACATTCCCGTGGCGACGGCCGACGGACAACGGCCCCACATCCGCGACTTCGACCCCGACGCCCTTCAGGCCCGCCGGATCCAGACGCGGCGCCACTGCTTCGGATGCACCGCGGGGGAGGGCAGCTCGTGCGGGGGCGCCACGGCGTGAGCGGCTGCCACGACACCCGATTGGATCCGGTCATGCAGTTTGCTGGCCGGCGTCGGATATCCCGTCGCACCTGTCGCGCCGATCCGCGTCGTGGCGTATCTCTGAATCCAAACGCGTTACCGTTCCATCATAATAATCTGAACGCGATTCTCAGCTGACGCGACGCGAGGTCCCGACCAGATGCCTGACGCACCCACAACAGACACCACGGCGCCGCCGGCCGGCAAAGGCCGACTCGTTGTCTGGGTCCTGCTCCTCGTCGGCGTGCTGGCGCTGGCCAAATATCTGAACGCCCCGGCCTACCTTCAGAACGCACTGCAGTGGATCCAGGGGCTCGGACCCTGGGGCTGGGTGATCTTCGTGCTCCTCTATATCGTCACCGCGGTATGTCTTTTGCCGGCCGTGGTGCTCACGCTCGGCGCGGGCGCGGTTTTTGGCGTGGCCCATGGCTGGGTGATCGTCTCCCTCGCTGCGACGCTCGCCGCGACCGCAGCGTTCCTCATCGGTCGGTACTTCGCGCGGGGCTGGGTGGCGAAACGGATCGAAGGGAACCCGACGTTCGTGGCCATTGACGAGGCGGTGGCCCGCGAGGGGTGGAAGATCGTCGGATTGACCAGGCTTTCGCCGGCGTTCCCGTTCAATGTGCTGAACTACGCGTACGGCGTCACCCGGGTGTCGCTGCGCCACTACGTCCTGGCGTCGTGGATCGGCATGATGCCTGGAACATTGATGTACGTGTACCTCGGATCGCTTGCCGGAGACCTCGCGCAGGTGGGTACCGGTCACCGCGCCCGGACGTCGGCCGATTGGGCCCTGTACGTCGTGGGGCTCCTGGCCACCATCGCCGTGACGGTGTACGTGACGCGGATCGCCCGGGCCGCTTTACGCAAACGCATCGCCCGCTGAACCGCATGAGTCGCGAGCAGGACTCGCGAATCCTTCGGCAAAGGAGGAGCCTGTGGGTCAGGCGACAGAGCGCCCCTCCGATTCGGCTGTCGTCCAACCCTGGGACGAATACAACCGGGCGCTGGCAGCCAACGTCCATCCCGCGGACTGGATCAATCCCGAGCCCGCCCCTCGCTACAATCTCGTCGTCATCGGCGCGGGGACCGCGGGCCTCGTCACCGCGGCCGGCGCCGCCGGCTTGGGCGCCAAGGTGGCCCTGGTCGAGCGGCATCTCATGGGCGGGGACTGCCTGAACGTCGGCTGCGTTCCCTCCAAGGCCCTTCTCCGTGCCGCCCGCGCCTGGGCGGATGTCCGGGATGCCGGCGCATACGGCGTGGAGGTGCCCGCGGGGACCCGGGTGGACTTCCCGGCCGTCATGGAGCGCATGCGGCGCCTGCGGGCCGGCGTCAGCAAAAATGATTCGGCCGCGCGTTTCCGCGCCCTGGGCGTTGACGTCTTTCTCGGTGAGGGGCGATTCTCGGGCGCGGATACGGTCGAGGTCGCGGGGAAGACCCTACGGTTCAAGCGGGCCGTCATCGCCACCGGGGCGCGCCCTGCCGCACCGCCGATCCCCGGGTTGGCCGACGCAGGCTACCTTACCAACGAGACCGTGTTCAGCCTGACCGAGCTTCCGCGCCGGTTGGCTGTGATCGGCGCCGGGCCCATCGGCTGCGAGATGGCACAGGCGTTTGCCCGATTTGAAAGCCGGGTGTATCTTATTGAGGCCCAGCACGGCATCCTGCCCACCGAGGATCGAGACGCGGCGGAGATTGTCCTGCGCGCACTGGTCCGGGATGGCGTCACGCTCCTATGCTGTGGCGGCGATCTCAAGATCGCGACGGATGAGGGCGGCAAGCGTCTGACGGTCGATTCCCACGGACAGCACTACGACATCCCGGTGGACGAGATCCTGGTCGGCGTGGGGCGCCGGCCGAACGTCGAGGGTCTCGGCCTGGACACGGTGGGCGTCGCCGTGGAGAAGGCCGGGGTGAAAGTCAACGAACGGCTGCAGACCACCAACCCGCGGATCTATGCCGCCGGGGACATCTGCTCCGCGTACAAGTTCACGCACGCCGCGGATTTCCAGGCGCGGATCGTGATCCAGAACGCCCTCTTCTTCGGACGCGCCAAAGCATCCGCCCTCACCATTCCGTGGTGTACGTACACGGATCCCGAGATCGCCCACGTCGGCCTCTACGAGCGGAATGGGACAACCCGCGGCATCCGGATCAAGACATTCGTCCAGGAATTCAAGGATGTGGATCGAGCGATCCTGGACGGCGAGACCGAAGGCCTCGTCAAGGTGCACGTCCAGGAAGGCACCGACAAGATCCTTGGGGCGACCGTCGTCGCACGGCACGCCGGCGAGATGCTGCCGGAAATCACCCTGGCCATGACCCATCGCCTCGGGCTGGGGAAGTTCGGCACAACGATCCATACCTACCCGACGCAGGCCGAGGCCATCCGGAAACTCGGGGACGCCTATAATCGAACCCGGCTGACGTCGCTCCTCAAGAAGGCGTTCAACACGTGGCTGACCTGGACTCGGTAGGCCCGCAGAAGACCGTGTCGTCCAAGGACAGGTCGGTCCGCCCGCCCGTGGAGACTCGTCCTAGTCGGTGGCGGCTTCTCATCTGTGTCCTGGCGATCGCGACCGGCATCGTCCTCGTCTGGGCCCTCGGGGTCTACGAGTACTTCCGACTGGAGAACCTCGCCCGCCTCCAGCGTTGGGTGGACGGACTCGGCCCCTGGGCACCGGTCGTCTTCGTGGCCGCGTACATCGCCATGGAACTGCTCTTCGTCCCAGCCCTCCCGCTCACCATCCTGGCCGGGATCGCCTTCGGCCCCCTCTGGGGCACGGTGCACACCTGGATCGCCGCCACCGTCAGCGCGGCGATGGCGTTTTTGATCACGCGAAACGGGGGGCGCCGGATGGTGGAACGGTGGATCGTTGGTCACCCGCGTCTCGCGCGGATCGACGAGGCGGTGGCCGGGCACGGCTGGTACATTTTGGCCTTCACGCGGCTGGTGCCCATCTTTCCCTTCAACCTGCAGAACTACGCTTACGGCCTGACCGGCATCGGATTCCTGACCTACCTGGTCGTCACAGCGGTTTTCATGATCCCCGGCACGGCAGCGCTCGTCATCGCCGGCGACGCCCTGGTGGAGGGCGACGCGCACCTCGGATGGCTGATCGGCTACCTCGCCATCGCCGCCATCGCCCTGGGCCTCCTCTACATCATTCCCCACCGCCTGGGCGCGCGCCGCGGCGTCACGGACCAACTCCACCGCGCGGAGTAGCCGCTTATCCCCGCCAGCCTGGGACTTGGATGAGNTCGCGCTGGGGAAGTTTCACGGAGGTGAGTTTGCCGCCGAAGACGCAGCCGGTGTCGATCCCGATGCGGTCGTCCGCCATCATCACCTGGCGGAGCGGCGTGTGACCGAAGATCACCGGCTTGGGGTATTTGCCGATGAACTTGAAGAACTCATGGCGGATCCAGAACAGGTCGTGGGCGCCCTGCTCCGCTAGCGGGACCAGCGGTCGGATCCCGGCGTGGACGAACAGGTAGTCGGGGGTCTCGTACATCGGTCGCAGGCTGTGGAAGAAGGCGAGATGCGCCGCCGGGATGTGGTCGGGGTCCCCGCCGTAGCTCGCCAGGGTCGCCCGGCCCCCGTTCTCTAGATAGATGTCCTCCTCCTCGCCGGCCAGGAAGTCCAGCAGCATCCGNTCGTGATTCCCCATCAGNAAGACGCACCGGTGGGNCAGCGCCAGCAGCCGGTCCACGACCTCGCGGGACTGCGGGCCGCGATCGATATAATCGCCGACGAAGACCAGTTCGTCCTGCGGACGCGGCGCGATTTTTTCCAGGAGTCGCTCCAGGGACTCCAGGCACCCATGGATGTCCCCGATGGCGTACGTCGCGGGCCGGTCGTCGGCCGTCGTCTCCTTGGTCGGTTCCGAACCCGCAAGCCAACGCGGCAACTGCATGGCGCCCTCAGGGTGTTCGGCCGCGCCCTCCGGCGCGGGCGCGCGAACTCGGGGTGATCCGTCAGGCCGGCGGCATGGCAGTCCGCTGGACCGCCGTCCAGAGGATCGCCAGCTTGGTGAGGCCGCAGGTGATCCGGTCGTCCTGAGCCATCGCCAGGGCCTCGACGAAGGGAAATGCCCGCCGTTCCAGATACTCGTCCGGATCCGTCGGGAGCGGATCGGGAATCAAGTCTTCGGCGAGATAGACGTGGATGACTTCATCCAGATACGCGTTGTTCGGCCAGAAGCTGCCGAGCCGCCGCAGCCGCCCGGCGCGGTACCCGGCCTCCTCGCGCAGCTCGCGCTGCGCCGCCTCGTCCGGCGATTCGCCCGGGTGCATCCCACCGCCGGGAATCTCCCAGCAGAAGCCACCGGTCACGTGACGGTACTGCCGGATCAGAATCACCTGCCCGTCCGAGGTGAGCGGCACGATTCCGGCGCTCTGGCCGAGCTGCATGACGGGATAGTGCCGCTCGCCCCCCTCGGGCAAACGGATCCGATCCTCCCGGATCAGTACACGGTCGTGCTGGTGCAGCGTCCGGCTTCCCAGGCGCGTCCACGGCTTGAGCTCTTCCACGGGGTTGGTCCCTCGGGAGTGTTCACCGTCCGTCAGTCACGCTTCACCCGCGAATGCGGCCTGCCGCACGGTGCGCGGCGTCACGAGAACAGCAACTGCGGATCGTCCACCTTCAGGACGTCCTGGACGTAGAAGGCCTGCCCGTACTTGGCGCCCACCTGCGCCCCCAGATAACCGGCGAAGGCCTCCAGCCGGGTCGGGAAGAACTTCGGGCGATCCGATCGGTCGAATTGCGACTTGTGATTGGCCAGCGCTTTGATCGCCTGCGGGAACTCCTCGTCCACGGGCACGATGAAGGTGGGCCGCATGAACGGGGGCAGGAAGTAGTACAGCACCTTCTTCACCGCGTGCGCCGGCCCCTCCGCCGGATACTTCTCCAGGTGCGCGAAGTTCACGCCGTGGGAGACGACGTGCCCGCAGGCGATGTGATCCGCGTGCCCGCGCCCTCGTCCCGGTTCCAGCCCGTAGTAGGGCGCCAGGACGATCTGGGGTCGGTATTTTCGCACCAGCGACGCGACCACGAGCCGGTTCGCCTGGGAGTCTTCCAGGCGTGTGTCGCCCAGGTCCAGGACCTCGTGGACGTCCAGTTTGAGGTCGCGCGCCGCGCGCTGGGTTTCCTCGCGCCGGATCTCGGGCGTTCCGCTGCCCATGTCGCCCTCGGTCAGGATGATCATGCCGGTGCGGTACCCCCGGGCCTTCATCTTCAAGAGGAAGGCGCCTGTGCCGATCTCGGCATCGTCGGGGTGCGGACCAAACGTCAGGAAGTGGAGTGGCTCCTGCATGGGGTATCCTCTCTGGTTCGATCGCCGGCAGAGACCGCGTCCGGGTCCCGCCCATGAACCGGTTCCGTCACCGCCCTAGGACGGTGAGGGTGGTGTGTTGCTCGCTCACCTCGCGTCCCATCGGCAGGACGCAGGCGCACGGGTCGGAGGGAAGAGTAGGAGGGCAAACCTCAAAAGTCAATCCCACGGCCGCCCGCGCGCGCGTCAGATCCTGACGAACTCGCCCAGCATGGGCGTATAGACGTCCGGGATGCCCATGGAGGTGAGCCGCTTCCCGAACGCCAACGACTGCTCCTCTTCCCCGTGGACCAGGAGCGTCCGCCGCAGCTTTCCGCGGCACCGCTCCACGAAATCCAGCAGGTCGTCCCGGTCGGCGTGGGCGCTGAAGGCGTCCATCACCACCACCTCCGCCTCCAGCGCGCGCTCCACGCCGAAGATCTTCACGACCGACTGCCGCTCGGCGATCCGGCGGCCCAGGGTGTGCTGCGCCTGGAAGCCGATGATCAGGATCGTGTTCTTGGCCTCCTCGACCGCATTGCGCAGGTGGTGCAGGATGCGCCCGGCTTCGCACATTCCCGAGCCGGCAATGATCATCATCGGACCCTCCTGGCCGTTCAGCGCCTTGGAGTCCTCCACGTTGCTGATGTAGCGGAGGTTTTCGAAGCCGAACGGATCCCCGTTCTGGTGCAGGAACGCCTGCGTCTCGGCGTCGAAGCACTCGGGGTGCAGCTTGAAGATCTCCGTGATCCGCACCGACAGCGGGCTGTCCACGTAGATGGGAATGGAGGGAATGGCTTTGCGCAGCGTCAGCCGGTGCAGCGCGTAGACGAACTCCTGGGTGCGCTCCAGGGCGAAGCTCGGCACCAGGATCTTGCCCTTGCGCGCCACCGTGCGATTCACGATCGCCGCCAACTGCTCCTC